>OGNY01001098.1_pt1 | contig 19114 bp, 15 predicted proteins | sample 1573551 | NCBI WGS metagenome assembly OGNY01 (sample SAMEA2581885, study PRJEB24529) | metagenome | biome: Human gut stool | place: China | collected 2011
ATCTTGCAGAATTTTGACTTGAGCGTAACCTTTTCAGTTACAAACGAGTCGCACGCACGTTGGTCCCTGCTCCCATCTTGGCAGTGCTGCCCATGAGCACGCGCACCTGACCGGAGCGTACCTTCGCGAACAGCTCCTTTTTCTTGACCTCCGTATTGGCTTCATGGATGAAGGCAATCTGCCCGGCAGGCACACCGTGGGCGATGAGCTTTTCCCGAATGTCATCATAGACGTTGAAGGTGTTTTCCTGCGATTGTGCATCCGCAAGAAAGGGTTCGCTTCCATTTTGCGTAGCAGTCGCTACACCTGTGCCCTTGGGCGTGGAAATATCACAGAAGACGAGCTGGGTCAGCTTATCTTCCTGACCAGCCTCCCAGATGCGCAGGATATTGCCGACACAGGCGTTGACCTTGCTGGCCGGATCATCCGGCAGTAGCGGATTGATGAGACGCTGATCAAGGCCGAGCTTTCGCCCATCGCTGGTAATCTTGAGCATGTTGTCCACCGTGGGATCGACCTGCTTGTTATGGACTGCTGCTGCGCGTTCAGAGAGCGCCTGCACCATTTCCTCCTGCTGCGCGGTGGGCCTGACCACGACCGTTTCATACTTCACTTGGGGCGTGGGAAGCTGAAGCTGATCCGCCGTCTTGATGTCCGCGACCTCACGGAAAACGTTCATCAGCTCCGGCAGATTGAAGAACTTCGCAAAGCGCGTGCGCGCCCGATAGCCCGTTCCCTCAGGAGCCAGCTCAATCGCTGTCGTGGTTTCGCCAAACGTGGATGCCCAGCAGTCAAAGTGTGTCATGCCGCTGCGCTGCAAAGCGCCGTATTGCAGATAGCGCTGCATCGTATACAGTTCCGTCATGGAGTTGCTCACGGGCGTGCCCGTGGCAAAGATGATGCCGCGCCCGCCGGTCAGCTCGTCCATGTAGCGGCACTTCATATACATGTCGCTGGACTTCTGCGCCTCGGAAGTGGAAATGCCCGCCACGTTGCGCATTTTGGTGTAGAGGAAGAGATTCTTGTATGAATGCGCCTCGTCCACATACAACCGATCTACGCCGAGCTGTTCAAAGGTGACGACATCATCCTTGCGATCCTCAGCACGCAGCTTTTCGAGTTTGAGCTCCAGCTGCTTTCTGGATTTTTCCAGCTGTTTAATGGAAAAACGCTCACCATTGTTGTTTTTCAGCTCCTCAATGCCCTCCATGATTTCGGCAATCTCGTCCTGAAGCAGCTGCTCCTGACGTTCATGCGAGACAGGGATTTTCTCAAACTGCGAGTGACCAATAATCACCGCGTCATAATCGCCGGTCGCGATTCTCGCGCAGAATTTCTTTCGGTTTCCTGTTTCAAAATCTTTTTTCGTTGTGACCAAAATATTAGCGGAAGGGTAAAGACGCAAAAACTCGGAAGCCCACTGCTCCGTCAGGTGATTGGGCACGACGAACATGCTTTTCTGGCACAGACCCAGCCGCTTGCTTTCCATGGCAGCCGCCACCATTTCAAACGTCTTGCCTGCGCCCACCTGGTGGGCAAGCAGCGTATTGCCGCCGTAAAGCACATGGGCGACAGCGTTTCGCTGGTGCTCCCGCAGCGAAATCTCAGGGTTCATGCCAGCGAAAACAATGTGGCTGCCGTCATATTCGCGCGGACGAATGGAGTTGAATAGCTCGTTATACTGTGCCACCAGCGTCTGCCGCCGCGCAGGGTCTTTCCAGATCCATTCGCGGAAGGCATCCTTGATGGCCTGCTGCTTCTGCTGTGCGAGGGTAGTCGCTTTTTGATTGAGCACGCGCTGCTCTTTGCCGTCCGCATCCTGCACGGTGTCGTAGATGCGAACATCCCGCAGGTTCAGCGTGTCCTCCAGAATCTTGTAGGCATTGGCCCTATCCGTGCCGTAGGTGGTATACGCAGCAACATTGGAGCGGGAAACGACATTCTTGCCGTTGATGCGCCACTCGGCGGTATGGGGCGAGAAGTGTACCTCGATGGCACGGCGCTGGTAATACGGGGTATTGAGCAGCTCGTACATGAAGTCCTGAATGTACTCCGGCGCGATCCACGTCGCACCCAGCCGCACGTCAATGTCGGACGCCTCCAAATCCTTGGGCTGTGCCGCTTCCAGCGCCTTCACATTGGGCTGAAAGGCAGCGTCCGACTGCGCAGCGGTCTTGGCTTCGCGCAGCTTTTGCCGCACATTGCCGGACAGGTATTCATCTGCCGTCACATACTGCGCCTCGGTGCCGGGGATTCGGAAGATGACACCGGTCAGCTCTTGAACGATGTCCGCCTCGCTTTTCCCAGTCAGCTGGGCCATATAGCCAAGATCCACTCTGGCGCGCTCCCCGATGGACACCGCCAGAGCATCAGCAGAGGTGTCCACATGATCGACGCTGCGCTGCTGCTTGATCGTCCGCTTCGTGAACATATCCGCCTTCCGCAGCAGCTTGTGATCATCATCGAGGATTTCGAGCGAACAGAGCAGGTAGTAGGAAGAATCCGACGAAAACGCAAGGCGGTTGGCCCGGTCATTGATGAGTCCAAAGCGCGCAGAGTAACTGTCATACAGAGTGTTCAGCTCCTGCTGAAGCTGCTCGATTTCCCCGTCGCCATGCTCATCGAGCTGCGCGTCAATCAGCTTGCGAACCTGATCCCGCAGGGCAATCATGCCCTTGATACGCTCCTGCGCCGTCTGATTCAGGTGAGGCTTTACCATGCGGCTGTTCTCACGGTAATAGACGGTGCCGTCGATCACCGAATACGAGAAGTTGCGCACGTCAGGTTCAGCGGGAATGGACTCGTCAATGGCTTCCTCGTCGCACAAATCGGGCAGCGCCGCTTCCTGATAGATGCCGTGGATATGGCCAATCGCCTCATGTAGCTGATCCGCAAGGCTCGCGCCCTCTTTCGGGAGGACGGTAAAGCTCTCCCGGCCGTACTGCGTATTCTCCCTGGACAGCGTGCCCAGAACCATCTCCGGGTGCTGAACAAAGTAGCTGTTCATGGTCAAGCCGTCTGCGTTTTCACCCACATGCACCCAATCCGGCTCAATCTCGATGGCTCGATCCCGCTTTTGCAGGAAGATGATGTCCGAAACGACCTCGGTGCCCGCGTTGGCGCGAAAGGCGTTGTTGGGCAGCCGGAGTGCGCCCAGCAGCTCCGCACGCTGCGCGATGTATTTGCGCACTTCCGGGGACTGCTGATCCATTGTGTAGCGGGAGGTAACAAAGGCGATCACGCCGCCCGGGCGCACCTGATCAATGGCCTTAGCGAAGAAGTAGTTGTGAATGGAAAAACCGAGCTTGCCCAAAACCCGGTCGTTGACCTGATAGTTGCCAAAAGGCACGTTGCCGATGGCGAGATCGAAGAAGTCGCGCCTGTCCGTCGTTTCAAATCCCGCGACGGTGATGTTGGCCTTTGGGTAAAGCTGCCGCGCGATGCGCCCGGTGATGCTGTCCAGCTCCACACCGTACAGACGGCTGCCCGCCATGCTGTCAGGCAGCATCCCGAAGAAATTGCCCACACCCATGGACGGTTCCAGAATGTTGCCGCCGGTGAAGCCCATCTGCGCGACAGCATCGTACATCGCCCGGATGACGACAGGGCTGGTGTAGTGCGCGTTGAGGGTAGAAGCTCGCGCGGCTTCATATTCCTGTGGCGTGAGTATGGCGGCAAGCTGGCGGTATTCATCCGCCCATGCCGACTTGTCGGGGTCAAAGGCATCTGCCAAACCGCCCCAGCCCACATAGCGCGAGAGTATCTCCTTCTCATCCTGCGTTGCCAATCGACCCTCGGCTTCAATCTGCTTGAGCGTCTGGATGGCGGTCAGATTGTTGCCAAACTTGGTTTTCGCGCCGCCTTCTCCCAAATGTTCATCCGTAATCCTGAAATTTTCTGCCACGGACTGAGGGGATACGGGCACGTGTTCCTCATCCGCTTGGGCGGTGACGTCCAGCACGATATTCTTCAGTTTGATTTTTTCAAGGGACTGCGCGGGTGTCTCATCAGTGGAAAGCAGGTGCGCATTTCGTTCATCTTCCGCCAGCAGACGTTCAAAACGGGGATAGCTTTCCGAGCGGAAGATGGGATAGCGCTGTGATGGGTCACGGAGACTTATGTCAAAAAGCCCCATTTTTTCAATGATGAAGGGTTGATGATCCAGATAGACGGTATCACCGACCTTGTACAGGTGCTTCGGTTCAGCAGCTCCAGGAGAATTCTTTCCTGCGTCCACGACAGGCGACTCTTCGCTATCCTGTTCAGCCTGAATTTGCTCCGCCAGCTCCGTCACCTGCCGAATGAACGGGCTGCTTCTGAGCGCATCCTCGTCCACAACTTCACCATTGACAATGCCCGAGGCAGCTAGTCCCTGACGTACATATTCTGTGTCGATGGGCTCGTCATCGTCCAGTTCTTCAATAGTTACCTCTTTTTCCGGCAACGCGCTGATGTTTTCCAGTTCCGATTGCGTCATATACCGGCCACGCGCAATCAAGGCATCCATCCGCTTGACCACCTGCGCCCAGCTGAGCTGAACCGCTGGGCAGCCTTCCTTTTGCAGCTTGATGCCCTTGCCGTCATGGCTTTCGCTGCTGTGGTCGGAACCCGACACCGCATGGGAGTGCCCGCCGATGCCGTACTCTTCTTTCAGATAATCTGCCTTTTCCTTGGGCGTATGCGCGGGATATGCCGTAAAGAAGCGGTAGATCCTTTCCTTGCCGCCAGCCATGCTGCTCCCGCTGATAAGTTGCGCATCCATCTCATCCTCCGTAATGAAGGCCGCTGGCCTTGTCACCTCCGTCAGCAGGGATTCGTGCTCCCTGCGGGGAAGAGCAAGCTCCCTGATCGACTGAGCCAGGGCAGATGGGTTATGGAAACGGAACCGCAGGAGCTTTTGGTTTTGCGCATAGGCATCGGCAAAGGCATCCATCTCGGTGGTAATGCCGGACAGAAAAGCCGGATCAGCCAGGCGTTCAGCCAATCGAGCCGTTTCGTCCGGAAAGCCGCCGCCACGGATGGATTCCATGGCGGGAAGAAAGGCTTTCCCTTCGGTCGTTGTATCTCCATAAAGATACCACAGGCGCTGAGCGATCATAGTGCGTTCATGCGCAGGAGCTGTCGCCAGCTCCATCACGCTCATAAACTGCCCGCTTTCCAGCAGCTCTCCGATGCGTCTTGCGGCATCCTCCCACGACATGACCTGCGCAATCCGGGTATAGCGCGCCGACCCACCGGGCGCGAAGCGAATCCCGTCCTCCGCGTACCATGCGCTGATGCGCCCATGCTCCGTGGCCATGCCGTTGCCGCCGTGATAAACCTGCCGGAGAATCTGCGTCATTTCTTCAACCGGCTTTCCCTTGGAAAACTCAGCCGCCAGTATCATTCGGTGATTGGTGGTGTTGCCGCCCGTGCGCAGGATGTCATCCATGACCTCCTGCGGAACAGAAAAAGCGAAGGGCGTCGCCGGGACGCTCTCCGCTTCCATGTGTTCAATCAGCGCGATCTGCTCCGATTCGCCGGGAATGATGAAGCTCATCTGCTCCAGCACGGGGTCATAATCCGTCAGGCGTAGATCAGATCCGACAAGATCATTTCCTCGGCCTGATGTTTCAGGCTGTTCATCTGCGCCACCCACGCCATTTGATTCGTCGCTTTCAGTTCCTCGGTCACGCCGTTTTGCTTCGGCAGAAGGATCATCAGGCGCTCCAGCCGGTTCTGCGCCGTTTGTTCGATCTCCCGCAGGTGCTCCATCAGCTTCCCGCTGAACAACAGCCTCGTGTACAGCCCCGGACGCTCGTTCTCCAGATACCGCAGCCGCATCAGGCCATACTTCCCCAGCGGCCGTTGTTCCTCCTTGGTCAGTTCCATCTCCGGGAACAGATAGTCTCCGCTGCGCTTGTACATCAGTTCGCTCATGTTCAACGCTCCTTTCAGCATTTCTGACGGTCATTTCAATCTGGCGAAGGACTTGACCGGAAATCAGGCTGACAGCCTTGCCAAGTTCCGCTGCCGCCGCGGGGGTGCTCCAGTCCAGCACCGCTTGGAACATGGTTCGGGACAATTCCGGTTCCAGTCTGCATCGGGTCTGGACAGTAAAGGAGATGCTGGCCGCTGCGGCTTTTCGGAAGGAAGTTCCGATCGCGTCTCTATCGTACCCGGAAAGCGGTGTACCGTCAACGCTGTCGAGGATGTCCTGACCATGGGTCTGCCAGTATTGCAGCGCCTGCCGCTCGGCAATCTGATCAATCTGCCGCGGTAATTCCATGGAAGCCTCCTCGGAATATTCCGCCGCCAGCATTCGCTGAACATCGTCCAACATGTCTTTTGTCAGCGCCCAGAGGATGATATCCATGGCATTGGCGCGTGTCCCCGTGTCGGAAATGTCAAACACATATCGCAGACGCATCCCATCCTGCCCCGGTGTCAGCAGGGCGATGCCCTTCGCGCCGCGCTTGATGTAACGCCGTGTCCGCTCATTCCACAGTTCGTAAGTGGCACACGCGGTGGCGTCCGGGCGCTGCGCGTAAATCATCAGCTGGTCATGGTACGGGTATTTATACAACCGGGAAGCCATGGTGAGGTAGGAAGCCCAGTCCAGATAATCACTGGTAATTTTTCGGGCCGTATCCTCTGCTAGAGCCACATAGACCTGTAGCTTTGTCTGCATTTGTTTTCCTCCCATCATTCCGGTTCGGAATCCCAGTCGATTTCGTCATGCGTATCGGTGCAAAAGCTCCCGCGGGCAGCGTCTTCGCAATCGAAAGACGCAATCGTCATCCTTATCAATTCGTCGGACAACGCGTCAAACGCCGAATCGGACATCTTTTCCAGCTTTTTAATCACACCCTGTGTCAACTGCTTCAGCTCCAGCTCATCCGGCATGAGATAGCGCATCATGTCGCGGAGTTCGGCAATGGTACCGGCGCGATTGCCGGGGTTGTAGATGCAGATCAGGCTGATTTCTTCCGGGGTAAACATGTTCATCGGCTTCCTCCTATTTAGCAGGTCATGGGGCAGGGTTATTTAAGCAGCAAATCTTCATCCGCGTCGGCTTCGGCATACCACAGCGAGTAAGCGATGAGATCAGTCAGATTCCAGCCGGCGGGCAGAACAGATTCATAAAAATAATCACACGCGATGAGACCGTCACGAAGGGTGTCGCAGTCCTCACGAATTAGATGACAGCGTTCATCTGTTTTCAGACAAAAGCCGTTTTGACAGTACGCGCACTCATCCCTGGCTAGCGCGCGGAGACTCAAAATGATTCGAGGATCAATCATCACGTCTGCGGGCAGAAGCTTTCCTTCGTGAAATCGTGCTCGCGACACCGCGCCAGTTCAGGGATTGTGTTCTGACGAAAAAGCGCTGCGATGGGCGGGTCATGTTCGTTCATCTGCTTATGGTTCATCATCCGTTTATCGCTCCATTTCTTTCTTTTTGATTTTGGGACGCTGACATTGCATTGTATTGTCCTTGGCCTTTTCCAGCGTCCACGTTTCCGGAGATAAAAAATCGGGCAGATGGCAAAAGCCAATACTGTCCGTATAGTAGGCATCCATATGACCGTTTTGCCGCAGCACAATGACGTCGCTGACGCTCAGACTGTGACCGGAAAAGTCTTCCGGACGTTCCATATTGAACTTTGTAAACAGAAACTCGCAAATCGCATCCGGCGGCTTTGCTTGCCAATACTCCCCCGACAAAGGCGCAGTGTAGACCAGCGCGTAATTTTCTTTGCGGACCAGCTGCTCGATTTCGCAGTCTGTCATAAAGCAACCGCCATGTTCAAAACGCAGATGAACCGCTGCCGTTACGCCAACATTGCTTTGCACACGAAAGCTGTCAGGGGCATCGCTCTGCTTCACGGTAAAACCTTCGCCGCGCCAAAACGCTTCCGCTTCCGCTTTGCTGGAAAAACGCGTATTCTTCTTGCGTTCCATCGCGTGATTGACTTTGCTTTGCGTTTTTTGAGCGAACCGGTTCAGCAAATCCATCGACGCAAAGCGAAGCACGGCATTGTCCTCGGTACCTTTGAGCTGATAGACAGCGTATCCATCCTGCTGGGACAGGAGAAAGCCTTGTCCCAGCTCATTGGAAAAAATCATAGGGTTGCTCATTCTTCTCCTTCCAGCACCATGCTGCTGTTTCGCGTGCCGTCAGACAGTACCAGTGCGTATTTGTATCGGCCTTCTTCGACGGCCTGACGGCAGATGCGCAAGCCATACTGCTCCGTGGTGTTGCCGCGCGAGAGCGTTAATTCAAATTCCGATTCATTCCAATAGCGGCCGCGGCGAGGATCGTATTTTTCAATCGTCCAAGTGCCGCTGAATGGGGATGACATACCGTTTTCCAGCGTGGCTAAGCCCGTCATGTCGCCGCTTTCGTAAAAGGTGATTCGTTCCGCATTGACAGAGCTGCCCGCATAGAGCTTCCAGCTGCCAACGATAGCGTGATTCGCTTCCTGAAGCTCGCTGACCGTCCCAGACAGGCACTCGGTCGGAACAAATCCACGATACCGGCTTTTGCCTTCGCCGCCCTCAATATAAGTCCAGTCGCCCAGACAGCCGATGGCTGTGACGCGCGTGTTCTCTGTCAGCTTGGTCAACATGGATTGGCTCACCAGCGGATCATCTGTTACCACAACATCATAGTTCACCACTGCGGGAATTGCTGTCAGGCACAATTCGGAAATTTGCGCATCTTCGGACAGCGCCTTTTTGTCGATATAGCCGATTCGGAAGTGCGAATCGGTGATGGCGTACTGAACCAGCAGCCAGTCACCGTCTGTGCCGAACACCTGAATCCAGTCGTTGGTGCTGACGCGGGCGCGTCCATTCGCGCCTCGAATCCCCTTGGAATCCGGCGCGGCGTAGACAGCATAGGTCTGCTTGGACGCAAACGAAACGACATCAGCCGTCAGGGTACCACCCGGAAGGCTGGGAGCCTCCGCGGCGAAAGCAACAGCGCTAAACAGCAGGAGGGAGAGGCACAGCGGCAAAAGCATGGATACAAACTTTTTCATACAGATCATCCTTTCAGTCAAAGCTGGGGCGCAGGAAGGACTTGCCGTCCTGGCCGTAGTTCAGTCGCAGAACAGCTTGATAGGGGGCACTGGTTTTCGCGGAGCGCAAACCGGTTTTTCGGACTTGTCCTGTTGCAAGCAGTTCCTTGACTTCCCCGGAGGTCAGCGACTTTTCCGCGCAGGATAGAATTCCGCTGTTTTTCCAAATCGCGAAATTGCAGGTTCGGTTTTCGCACAGGAAGCCTTTCGCGCGCTCGGTGACAGCCGCGCCGCACTTGGGGCAAGCGCCGAGTTTTTCTCGAAGCGGCGGAAACAGCTGTTCCGCGTTTTTCGCCCGACGCGTATCGGCAATCAGTTCCTTCACAAACGTTTGAATATCGCGCATAAAGTCTTCCGGTTTTTCCTGTCCCTGCTCCATTTTCTTCAGTCGCTGTTCCCAGATTGCGGTCAGCGTCGGAGAAAGCAGCTGTTCCGGCAGGATGGAGGCCAGCGCTTTGCCCTTGGGCGTGGGCAGCAGTACTTTCCGACGTTTCTCCCCGACACGCTCAAGCAACTTTGTCTCTATGAGCTTTTCCAAAATGGTCGCGCGGGTAGCGGGCGTGCCAATGCCTTTTTGTTCCGCGTCCTCCGGCATGTCCTGCGCGCCGGCGATTTCCATGGCGTGAAGAATGGTGGCTTCGGTATGATGCGCGGGCGGCGTAGTCTTACCTTCCTCAAGGGACGCCTTTAGAGAAGGCAGCCGCATATTCTCCGCGAGTTCTGTTGGAATCGCTTCCTCCTGGCAAGCTTCTTCGTCCGCGAGACGGTTGCCCAGGCTGCCTCGGAAGGCATACCAAATCCGCTGCCAGCCCATATGCGTCATCCGCTTTCCCTGCGCCGTGAACTCATGCTCTCCGCAAAGCAGCGTCACGGTCGTTTCGTCATACGCAAGAGGATCATCCAGCGCACAGAGAAAGCGAGCGCAGACAAGATGAAGCAAGTCCAGTTCTCCGCTGGTCAGGGCGTGAATGGTCTGCGTCAGGTCTGGCATCGCCGCGGTCGGAATGATGGCGTGATGATCGCTGACTTTGCTGTCATCAATGACCCGGTCGGGATGAGCGTGCAGTTCCAGTGCTGCGGCGAAAGGCAGCGCATGGCGCACACGATCCGCGAGCTCGTCCAGCCCGTCCCGCATGTCCAGTGTCAGATAGCGGCTGTCGGTACGCGGATAAGTCAGCAACTTCTTTTCATAAAGGGACTGCGCGTAATCCAGCGTCTGCTGCGCCGTGTAGCCGCAAAGTTTGTTGGCATCCCGCTGCAGAGAGGTCAAATCGTAGAGAAGCGGCGGATTCTCCGTGCGGTGCTTCTGCTGAATTTGCTTGACCACAGCGTACTGCTCACGATTACAGCGTTTCATCAGGGTACGCGCCTCGTTCAGGTCAGCGATGCGCTCGGAACGGGCGGTTACAGACGCTGTTTCCAGCTTGATAGTAAAGAACGGGGTGCTTTTGAAGCGCCGGATCTCTTCCTCCCGCTGGACAATCATGGCCAGCATTGGGGTCATCACCCGGCCAATAGGGAGCGTAGGGCCATAAAGCAGCGAATAGAAGCGGGTGGCGTTCATGCCAACCAGCCAATCCGCCTGTGCGCGGCAGAGTGCAGCCTGATAAAGATGGTCGTATGCGCCCAGGTTCTTCATGAGGCAGATGCCGCGTTGGATCGTGCTTTCCTCCATGGACGAAATCCAAAGCCTGCGAACGGGCTTTTGGCATCCGGCTTTTTCGTAGACCAGCCGGAAGATCAGCTCGCCTTCCCGTCCGGCATCCGTGGCGCAGATGATATTCGTCACATCGGGTGCGTTCATCAGCGCACAGAGTTTCTCGAACTGCTTTTGGGTTTCCGGGTTCACGGTGTACTTCCATTTTTAAGAAATCGGGCATCTGAATATGAAATCGGTGTATGATCAATCAATTTCAAAAGAGCAATAGAAGCTATTGAAATCTGGTATTCATTGTGCTATACTTTATTATCATGCTAAAGGAGTGTCGAGAGTATGCCTGCTGATTTAGGAAACTTGGTTACCTGCCTTGCAAATATGAGGCAACATATTTAGCTGACCCAACCGCAGCAGTCAGGGGTCAGACTTTTATATATCAGTTGCATAAATACTGTGTAGAGGAATTAAACAAAGCAATTGGTTCTGACAAAGTTCAAAAGATTGACCTAGCTGATATGAAACAATCGGCAGGGCAGCTGCATTATCCAACTGCTCCAATAAATCCTAAAAAGTATCAATTAATGCAAGAAGTCACTCTTTTTGGTTCACACAAAAACAAGGATGAAGATATTGCATTAACACATTTTGCAAATGGTCCACAAATTGCGATAGGAGTCAGAAGCCAAATGTCTTCTGTTGGTAAAAACTTGGAAAATTACTATGAGGGCATTATTGGAGAATGTATCTCCTTGCATGACCGTTTCCCTATGGCAACTCTTGGTTATGTTTATTTATTACCTAAAAACCCAATTAAGCCAGGACTTGTTGAAGATATAGACTTGGATAGAGCAGAGTCTCTGTTTCGTAAGATTACAGAACGAAACGATTGGCACAGTCCTAATGATAAATACGAGCATTTTGCTTTTCTAAAAGTCGATTTTTCAACCGATCCCCCCTACATCATTCCTTCAGCTGCAGAGTTAAGCATTGAAAGTTTTTTCGATAAGCTTGTTGCGACACACAACGACAGAAACCTTTTTAATCAATTATAACGGAACAAGCAGTTCAGCGCCTTCTTTTATCTGGATTGCGCCAGTTGCGCAGTATTTGTAAGGATTTTCGTATGTTGTCAATTGTCTCATCGGAAAATCCGTATATTTTCTTTAAAACGACCTCATCACCAAACAGATAGAGTTCTTCTGTTGAATGGATGCGGGCATAATCTGAAATTACCCTATAGGTTTCTTCTACTTTACCAACAGGAAAATTTGAAATAATCTCTAATTTGTCGGTTTCTCCCGGTATTAAAACAAGCGTTCCACCTCCTAAGGAATGTATTGTCATTTCTACAGACAACAGTGTCAGGCTGTTATACCAACGACAAATTAGTTCTTTCTTATTCCCATTTTTTAAAAAACCACTCAACAAACTGTTCGATACATAAAACGATCCATTATTTAGCAGCATTTTGGGAACGTCACCAAAAACAGTCAATATTATATCTGGCATTTCCAAGCCAGGTGTTAGATACCATGGCTTACGAGCTTTGCACTTATAGCCTTTATCAACGCCTTTCTCTTCACCGTAGCCAATATAACGCCATTCCCCAACATCAATAGTAACAGGATAGAAAAGAAAACTATACTTAGAAATTGTAGCGGTTTCAATTCCGGAATTTACATTAGAATTGATTTGCTTTGCGTTCAGTAAGCACTTGCGTAGATTTTCTTTATGGATATTAAATCGTTTAGCTTCTTCTTCCGAAAGATGAAAATAATCTTTATTGCCAGACACATATCCGATTTTGAATTTACAGTCATGAACGAAAGTGGTGAGCTTTGCACTTTTTCTTAAACTTTCAAGAGTAATCATAACGGATTGCGGTATGAGTTCGCGTACAAATGGCTTATTGAAATTAACTATGTCTGCCATTGGAATTTTGGATGTAAGACAAGCGTTATTGTTGAACAAATCGGCTATGGTTTCAAACACTGTATAAAAAACAGCATTTGTTTTAGAACCTTTCTCCTCTGCAAGAAGCACTATGGTCTCAACATCAACATCAGGAAAAAAATCATGATATATTCTACATATTGTTATTTTACCATATTTTGCAGATAAATATTCCCATAAATCCATTGCATACCGAACGTGCGTGATTTCATAAGGCAGAACAAATCCCAGTTTCCCCTTATCTTCCAAAATCTCTGTTGAATGCACAATAAACGGCATCCAAAGGCTGCCGCTTGTTTGCATCTCCAGACCATAGGCTGATAATAATTGAAGTACCTTTTCCCTATTATGTGCCTTTAGTTCCTTTAATCTAACATACGGAGGATTTCCAATTATTGCGTTAATTTCTGTGTTTGGCCGATATTCCATAAAATCCATACAAAACCCCTGAATCTGTGCATGGCTTTCGATGTATAGATTATATGGCTGTTCTTGTATCTCAACTCCTATGATATTAGGAGTTGAATTTCCCAGTACTTTAAATCTCGAAATAGCAGAATCAATAAAAATACCGTCCCCAAACGATGGCTCAAGAACGCAGGTATTTGGTGTTTCAATAGCCCAATTTGCAATATAGTCTGCTATGGAACTACAAGTATAAAATGATCCAGTGCTTTTTTGTGTTATCACGTCCATTATCTTTTGTCACCTCTCATTTCGATATGTTTTACAACACATGAAATGTCACAGCCAAGATAATTACATATTCTATCAATTATATTCATCGACACCATCTCACCTCGAGCCATTTTGTCCATTGTTGATTTGGATATACCAGTTGCCTGCATAAGCTGCTTTTTAGTCACATCATAGTCAATCAGAAGTTTCCAAAGCGGTTTATAAGAAAAAGCCATAGAGACACCACCTTTCAATATAGAATTATACCGTCTAAGTACTGAGATGTCAACACTTAAGTGCTATTATCTCAAATATAAAATGATTAACGATTTCTGCTATTTACGTCCACATTGGTTCGATGGTTAAATACATTCAGCGAACCGGTGACATAGATTTCAAGGGCGGTAGCCAGCGTCTGCGCTTCCTTTTCTTCTTGCGCGCGGAGGGCATTGTACAGATCTTCCAGAATCGGCACATTTTCCAGCGTAGGATGGTTGAGATACGGCTGATACACGATATGAACCGCACGGTCAATCACCGTCTTTTCGATAGGCTGCAAACCATCTCGGCCGCCGACAATCAGCTCACACAGGGACAGAATAAAGTCTGATTTCAGGGATAATGGGTTGTCATCATCGCTGTAATTGAGGTTGATGTCCACGGGGTTGATATAATTCGTGCTGGTTGGCGAAATCCGAATGACCTGCCCGCCAAACTTATAGACCAGTGGATAGTACTCGCCTTCCGGGTCGCAGATGATCACATCGTCATTCGTCAGCAGCATCACATTCGCCATTTCGCGTTTGGCGGAGAAGGATTTGCCGGAACCCGGCGTGCCCAGAATCAGAACGTTCTGGTTTTTCAGTGATTTGCGATCCACCATAATCAGGTTGTTGGACAGCGCGTTGAGACCGTAATACAGGGCTTCATGGCCGGCTTGGAACAGCTCCTGCGTCGTGAAGGGAATAAAAATCGCGGTTGACGATGTCGTCAGACCGCGCTGAATCGGAATTGTGTTATAGCCCAGCGGCAGGCAGGAAACCATGCCGGCTTCCTGCTGATAGTCCAGCGGAATCAGCTGACAGTTGTGCTGCTGCGCGAGACTCTGCGCCTGCTTCACGTTCAACGTGAGCTGCTTTTTGCTGTCCGCGGTGTTCATAACCAGAAAGGTAATGAGAAACATGCGCTCGTTGCGGCTTTGCAAATCTTCCAGCAGTTTCTTGGCCTCGCCGCCGTAAGTCGCCAGATCAGAGGGGAGAATGTCCATATCATAGCCGGAACGGACGGCTTTTTTCTGTTCTTCGATCTTCATTTTATCCAGGTCGGTGATTTTCCGCTTAATGTCCTTGATGGCGGCGGTCTGGTCAATAGCCCGCACATGGAAGCTGACCACAAGTGATGATTCCATGGCAAGGAAATCTGCCAGACAGCGGTCATTCAGGTCGGAAGCCAGAATGGAGAAGAAGCTGATTTCGCCATACTTGCTGCCCATGCCGAAGCTGTGCTTTTCTCGGAAATCAAAGCTCGAAGGCGCGATGAAATCCTTGGTGGACAAGCCCGAGGGCGCAAGCCATTTCCAGTCAAAGAGGAACGGCGTCTGGTTGTCCATGTGGAACAGATCATACAGCAGTTTCAGCCGATCTTGGCCATTCAGCGGCGTGGCAGCCACCTCCAGCCGCTTGAAGCCGTTGAGCAAATCCATCTCAATGCGTTCCAGACGCGGCTTGGCTGCTTTGTAGTTTTCCGCGTCCACCCCAAAGGTCAGGTACTTGCTCTTGGTCAGACCATTGTTGCCCTTCGCCAGCTGCTCCTGAAGCATCTGCGCGTATTCGTGCCGGATATCATTGAAACCGTCGTCCCGGTCAGGAATCAGAACGCTTTGCTCAAAGGTTTCCGCGTTCGCGGTCAGATTCAGGAACGAGAACTGCAAATGAATCCCGCTGTCAAAGTAATTGAGAAAATCACACCAGCCTTCAAAGATGGAGGTCTTGTCGTCATTCTGCGCCAGCTGGTAATTGATGTCCTGAAACTGGATGGTTTTTGTGTAATAGCGGTCGGTGCCACGGCAGATGCCGTCCGGCCACATCCGCTGATATGGAATGGTTTCCTGCGCGGTGTAGGGACCTTTCTTTTGTTGCTGCCTTTGGCGCATCAGTGCCCGCAGCTGCTTTTTCTCAGCCTTTGTCAGTTTGATTTTTTCTTTTTCTTTGGTTTTCAAGAATTTTTTGCACCTCCCGGCGGTATCGGATATTTTGGTCGATGACCGCGTAAAAGTTATCGGTTTGAAAAACGCGCGTCCGGGGCTTGATAAAGCGTGCCTGAATGAAATGCCTGAGCAGCACTTCCAGCGGCTGTCCGTGTCGCTCAAACATGGCGAACATGAAAAACGGCAGCATCAGGACAATCATCAGCATGGCCGCCATACTGGTGCCCAGCGCGTCTTTTGTCAGAAAGAAAAAGGGCACGCCCACAAGCGCACCCAGACCGAAGCAGATGACCTGACGCTTGGTCAGGTTGAAAAGAAATTTGGACTTGACGCACGTCAAGTCCTTGGGGACAGGAACATAGGCCATTGATTTGCTTCCTTTCCGTGGTGTTCAGTCCATCAGAGCCGTTCACGAACCGCTTTTCGGATGTCATCATGGGCAGTCGCTTGCCGGTCTGGTTTCTGCTGCCCTGCCGTTTGGGCTTTCTGCGGCGAAGCGGATGCTCCCGCTTAGGCCGCTTTCGGGGGCAGGGCGCTAAGGCCGCCGCGTTTACCGCGCCCACGGAAGCAAAGCGTACCATGCGATGGTGGTTCTTGGGCTGTTTGTTCATTTTCTTCTCCATGTTCCGCGTGATGATTAGTGGGCATTAAAAATAGATTTTGCGACACTGGAGGACTTAAACAGGGTGAAGCAGAGCAAAACCGTATAGCCGATACACGTCCACAGTGCGGCCCCAATATCATTTCCGACGCTAATGCCCTGCACCAGTACCGCGTAGATGGCCACGCAGACCATGATGAGAAAAGCCTGAAACCCAAGCGCGAACAGACTGCGCAGATAGTTATTGCCCATCTGTCCCCATTCACGGTTCACCATGGTTGCCATCGGAATCGGCGCTACAGAGGTGACTATATAGATCTCGATAATACGTCCATACACGATGATGAAGATACAGATGCTGAGCACCCACGTGATAATCCCCATCAGGGAGCTTTGAAACCAAAGTCCAAACAGCGGGCCGACGTCCATCTCCATCAGCGCCTGCTCCATATTGCCCAGCAGCGCGGTCACATCCAAGGTCGTATCGCCGATGATGATACCGGAAGCCTGATTGACAACATGCTGCGCTACATCAAAAACAGCCATCACGATATTCCATGTGTTGGTTACAATGAGCACAGCGCAGAACGTTTTGAAAATCCACTTGAAGAAAATGAACGTCTCAAAGTCATGGAGGTTGTTGCGGTCAATCAGCAGCTGAATCAGTTCCAGGCACATCACGAACGTCAGGATGATTCCCGCTATGGGGACAACGACATTCTCTGACAGCGTGCGAATCATCTGGAAAATGCTGCTGTTCCATGCCTGCGGTGTCGTACCGACGGTCGCCGCGACTTCGCCCACACGGGTATTGATCGAATCAAATAAGCCGGACAGATTGCTCATAATGCCGCTGACCAGCAGCCCCTTCAGCCATTCGGTAATCTTGTCCCAGATGAAGTTCAATGGGCATCCCTCCTCGAAATGCACAAATGATGCGTTGCCTTTTCTCCGTGTCTGAAAAAAGGCAGAAAAATAGCCAGAGCTGATTGTTTATCAGTTCTGGCCGCCGAAAAGTACAGGCTCGTGCGCGTGCATTTTCCAAGTGTTAACCAATATAGTTCGTTTTCAAAACTGTTTTGATCTGTTCAGCGGTTACGCCCCTTATCCTCAGTGACTTTAGTTCTGTTTCCGTTACATCAAAGGCGTCAATAAACGTGACCATATCGTTCCTGATCTCATCGGGTAAGCTGACTGGCTTTAGTATCAGTTCAGATGCCAGACGAATGATATCATTTCGGTGCTTTTTGATGTCTGCTGAATCCGTTCCAACCTTGTCACGGAGATCAAGCCATGCTTTTGCCTTGAAGGGAATCAGCCACTCAGGACGCAAGATGGACAGCCCATTGATCACATTCCGTCCATTCAGCAGAGCTTGATAGTAAGCGTCATTCAGCAGAATCGCTGAAAGACTTGAAACGCTGTCATCTATATGGATAGGCGTTAAACCTGCACCTTCGTTCAGCAGCCAGTCAGTACGGGAAAACAGTTCGATCATCTTTGGAAAGCGTGAATCGGCTGGTTTGTCAAAACGGAAGAATTGAGGTTTGCCATTGCTACGGGCTCGATTTTGATAACCGCCATCACGGATAAACTGCCAGAAGCGCGTACCAAAGGAAGCGGTAAGTGCTTCGACAATTAACACCATGTCCAGGTCTTTTGTGACTCGAAAAGCAGCGTCCTGTTCCTCAAACGAGATGCTGCACGCGGCACCGCCGATAAGAACATACTGATCGGCGTATCCATGAAAGTACTCATGAAAAACATCAAGCCCTTTTACCATACGTATTCCTCCAACATTTCGTTCAATGATGTTTCTACGCGGGGATCTGTTTTATCTTCTTCCGTCAGCATCAGCGCGGCAGAGAGTGGGTCGATGGCATTGTGATTGCCAAACGGCAATAGATAGCCAACTTCATGCGCAACGCATACCGGCTGTTCTATCTGTGGCACTTGCTTCCATGCGTTGGGATTCAGTTCCTGTATTTGCACTTTTTCAAAAGCTACAGTCGGATAAGGATTATCTGTCAACATAGAATATTCTGCCAGTGCGGAAAGACCGCTCAGAGGCAGGTCAGCTTGTGGAATCTCAGCCAGTCGGAATTCCTTAATGATAGGATTCCGCAGGACAGGCTGAATGATCTGCCACATAGCACGCTTATCAGGAGCAGCATACAGCTTTCTTGCTCGATTCTTTACCTGCAAAATGGGCAATTCCAGCACTTCAATTTCGTCAAAGCAGCGGCTAATCGTCATTTTTGACACGCCCAACGCTTCGGCAGCCTGTGTGACGGTTGTCCCGTTCCACACTTCATACAGCGCCTTCAAAAGAAGTTTTTGTGTCATGAAAGAAATTTGGGAGCAGGGGTTCAACTGGCGCTCATCGCAAGAATTCAGCAGCACACCCATGAAAGGCAAATACAGTTGATGATTTTCCCACACAAAAGCGATACCTTCCCTCAGCAGGCTTTCTTTGGCATAATAGCTGAGCGTATGCAGATACAAAGCACAGGGCATCCCGGTGAGACGTTCTGTCTGCTTACAACACTTGCGCAAATCCGGCAACGCCATGGTTTCCAGAGGTTCAATCAGCAGACACGCCTGTTTATCTATGTTCAGAACATGAAGCCGGACAGTGCTGCGATAAATCAGCGGCAGCTTTGCAATATCATCATAGGCTGTCAGCTGCACTTCACGGTGAAGCACCTTTTCAAGATACGCTTGCATTTCCATCGCCGCACCTCCTCGAAAGTCTTTTTGAATTGTAACACATTTTGAGTTACAAGTCAAATTGTTTCATGGGAAAGCTCGCGTTAAACATTACCCTTTCCCGCGGCGTTCCTTCTTACCCAAAGAAGCCGGAGAGCAGCGGCACTAGCGTGGTGCCAATCAGCGCGACACCGCCGCCAGCCATGAGCTGTTTTATCCCCAATTAGGTGTAAAACTCTGCTCGAT
>OGNY01001101.1_pt1 | contig 19058 bp, 17 predicted proteins | sample 1573551 | NCBI WGS metagenome assembly OGNY01 (sample SAMEA2581885, study PRJEB24529) | metagenome | biome: Human gut stool | place: China | collected 2011
CTGCCGAGAAATGTACAATGCTCGGTGATACATCCAGCACATATTTGCTATTTCTTAGTGTGAGCATTTCCTATTCTGTAAACTTTTTGTTTGCCATAATTTCCTCCAATTCATTTTTATTTTAATATCAATCTGAATCGGAGTCAAAAATCGATTTTGTCCAAAATAAAGGGAATCATCAGAACCATGTCCGAAGTTAAGGGTTCCCTGTAAACTCATTGTATAGATTTAAGGGTTTTCGTTAAAACTTACTGTCTAATGGTAAGGGTTTTAAAAACTCAAACTGTCTAATCTATAGGGTACATTTTAAATAACTGTTATATTTTGTTATCAAATTTCTCACAAACTATTGAAAACACTAAGTTTGTGACAGGTGATCTTTCCCTTATATGTTCCCTTGTGTTATATCGTCCCACCAGAGTTTACGGACTCTGGTAAGGGAAAAAGCAAGGGCAACAAAATCATATAAACACAGTATAACACAAAATGAAACTGACATGGTGAACTGATTGAAATGCTTCTGAATTTCTTATTTTGATTAATTGATTTGAAGGAGACACGATATGAATATTATTTACGCAGAATACAATATGTACTAGAACAGCATAGACATCTACACCCATACTGGTTATATGCTTCGTATTGACTGCAATAAGGCAGAAAATGGTATTAAAACTACACCATGCTCTCAGTGTGCGTTAAATGCACTGGCGATTGACGAACCACTTGAATATGCAAGGCTGTACCTTGATGGCACGATGCAAATTGGGGTAGACACAGAAGATTTACTGGAGATGTAGAACAAAATATAAAATGCATAGTTTTCACTTGAAGCGTTATAACGTCATAAGGCATATCTGAAAACTTTTTGATTCCATAATGTCAGATATGCCTTTTACAAATTATTTATTTTCGACTATATTTTAATGCTTTTATAACTGTCTCAATGCAATTAATTCCCAGCGCAAAAATGATAATTGCAAGAAATACCTTATTAAATTGTATGAAAACCTGCGAAATAACTTCTGTATTTTCTCCAAACAACTGCTCAATACCTTCAAAAAAATTAGGATTCATGATCTTGTCGTTTAATAACCAAATAATTGTTAACGCACCATCAATGAGGTTAGTAATAATAGTAACAAGCATCACACTTTTTGTATAGCTGCCATCAATAAGTCTCACACTTTCCCTTGCAACACCCAAAATTCCAAATGCAAGAATAAAATACCATGTTTGCCTGATATATTCTAAATTAAAAAGTGGTTCATAAACACCTGCCCCATTTTTTACAAATGCAATGCATAAAATCTGCGGACATACAAGAAATATAAGAGTGAATATAACTGAAAAAGCAATTCCAACAATCGCATTTGCTTTAGAAATTCTATTAGTCTTTTGTGGAACAGGAGGCAAATTATCTATTCCATCATTTAACCCATCAACCTTAATTCCTTTTTTATAAAAGAATGCAAATAATAATGTCACAAATGCAAATCCTGTCAATATACCACCAAAAATCCCACCGATGGTTCTATAGATAGCTATATACCAGATTGTGTGCGATGTTAATGCTGCCATGATTTGAGCAAGTAGCATTCCACCACTGATGCACACTGTCACGATTTTCAATACATACACATATAAACTGTAATACGGCTGCCCAATCAAACAATCCTGTGTTTCACCTTTATATTTTGAAGCTAACTCATTCGGGGTTCCCAGTTCCGTTAGAACAACTTTGATATCACGCTCAGTTGGAGTAACATCCCCACATCGTTCCTCCAACATATCTTGTATGATTGTCTCTAATTCCGCTGCCACATCTTTTTTCATGGCAGATTTCATATGCTTCGTAACTGCATAAATGTATCTGTCGATCAAATCATTTTTTACCATCTATTCTTCCTCCATTAAAACATTGATTGACTGTGAAAATTTTTTCCAGTGTTCTTTAATTTTTTTATAAACCAGCTTCCCATCTTCTGTGATGATATAATATTTTCTTGGCTTCGTTGCCTCAGTTTCCCATTCACTTTTTAGCAGACCTTGACTCTCTAGTCTTCTCAGTAGAGGATATAATGTATTGCCTTCTATCGAAATACCTTTTCCCTCTAATTCCTTTACCAATGAATATCCATACATTGGTTTATTTAGTTGTGCTAACACTACCATGATAAGTGTGCCTCGTCTGAATTCTAAAATTAATCCTGAAACAATTTCATCGCAATTCATCAAATTTCCACCTTTCTTTAAATTATTATTGATTCAAAGCAATAATTTTGCCACGCTGTGCTGTGTGCCACACACTATAGTTTTAATTTAGTATACTGTGTGTCGTACATTATGTCAAGAGCTTTTACATATTGGCTTGTGTATTTTCTGGCTTTTCGTTGCAAGTAACCAAAACCTATAACTGACAGGACTGTATCCTTGGTTAACTCCGGTTATTATCAAATATCCTTTTGGGCAATACAAATGACATATTCTCTTTGCATATAGCACCTCCTAGCTCGTCTTAATCCACTTTGCTTCCATATCTTCTATTACAGACCGCTTCTGATCCTCATAAGCACAGGCATATGTATTAAGAGTGGTAGAGGCATCTACATGACCCAAAATATTCTGCACAGACTTGATATCTGCATTATTCTTAAGAGCAAGTGAAGCAAATGTATGCCTCAATGCGTGAAGATTAAGATATCTGATTTCATCCGAATGTGAATCCAGCAATTCTTTATATTCATTGGACAGAGTTTCACTTCTTAATGGATTTCCACAATCATCCGTAAATAGAGCCTTTGAATTCACAAAATCTTCTCCTTTTGCAAACATCTTCTTGTAGTAATCATTTCTTGCTTTCTTTATCAACGTACATAGGGTATTAGTTATAGGAATTACCCTTACACTACTTACAGTCTTAGTCTCCTTTACTACGCATTTTCCTCTATGCTGGTATACTCTTGGAGAAGGAAGATGTACTGTCTGACAAGCTCTCTTTATTAGCTTCTTTAATCATTTGCTTAACATAGCCACAATTTACATATTCCTTATCCATTACCAAAAGCAGAAATTCATGTACAGAAGACGTAATCATGTAAACACCATCCATATTTTTCTCTATACAGAAATTCTTCAACACATCTGGATACAAGATACATGAAGCCCCAAAATGCTTTTTGAAATTAGTCAATATAAAAATAGTCTCAGGAGTGTTGCTGACATCTTCCTGAGACTGATTATCTATCTTTGATACAATATCCGTAAGTGACATGATACTCAGAGCATAGAGTTTCTGAGTATTCTTAGTCGCAAATGTATACAAATCATTTTCCGTACCTTCCAATAGCCTGTAAGGTATAGTCTTTAGTCTGCTCTTATTAGAATCAGCATTTACCAGAGTATAGACAATCCTGTCCTTTAGTTTCTCCAAATTGATTTTACAATCAAATTTAGGAAACAGGCTGCTATTAATCACATCTACAATCTCATCAACTGATTCACCAGTCCAGTAACATATCTTTGCAACATTCATATCTTTTTTCCTGACCTGAATTCCTTTCAGTTTTGTGTCATTGTTCTTCATAACTTCAACTCTTTTCACCTCATATTCTTCTCCAAGTCTTTTCTGCACTTCATCAATCACATCATTCATTTTGTCGTCCATAATAACCTCCTATAAATAAAATAAGAGCAAACACTTAAGTTTCTATACTCAAGTACTTGCTCTGTTTCTTTGTATCAAAGTTATTATATATGGTTGTAGGTTGGTAATTTGCGGATATTCTATAAAATGTAATTTATAAATAGGAAGCTATAGAACTTTTATTTCAATGGCAACAACACCATATTGCTCTATCATTTCGTTAGAATAATACATAAGCATTTCTTTCGGATTTGCAATCTCATCTTTGTTATATCCAATGGACACTTTACTGTGATGCTGATACAGTTCTTCAAAAGATAGATACCGATACATGTTGATTACCATGCAGTCTATTTTCTCTTTATTACTTGTATCTGTAATAACACCTGCATTATGAGCAGTTTCTGCTAACATCTGATTCCATTGCTTTATATCACCTCTTACCACCAACCTTCTATTATCCTCATCCAATTCATTGAAATGATCAGCTACTTCTTGTCTATATGTCTGAATGGCAAAATATGTTTGTCCTAAAGCAATGACCTCTTTTCTCGGATCACCATTTTGAACTATTAAATAGCAAGCATATCTTGATAATTCATAATCCCTTGTAGATTTGTGTGTTGCACCAGCTTCCACGATTTTGCTGACCTCGGCAAAATCGTCCAAAACATTATGTCCACTATTTTCACATGCAATCATTGCACGTTTTATTACTTTTTCAAAATATCTTCAAATCTTTTATACTCTATTGCTTTTAAATCACTCATATAAAACTCCTATAAACTAATACTCAAATTCCTACTTTTCTTTATTGTCATACTTATAATACATCATATTATTGTCTATTAAAATTTTCTCTATCATTTCACATGCTTTTGAATATGATAATATAAAAAATTCTCTATCGTTCCTTATTCGATACTGTGATAATTCTTTATGAACCAATTTTTCAGAATATGATGCATCATAAACTCTAAAAACCTTTCTAGGTGAAAATGGAAAAACTATACCTGTTGCAGAATTTATTTCATTACACCTTTTAATAACATTCCTTGTAGTCATACCTATCTTAAGTAAATCTTTATTATCCCTTCTTGATAAAATATAAATATAATCATCTGTATCAGGTCTATTGCTAAATTCTAGAAAATTCTGACTATATTGGGTAAAATTTGTTTTTAAAATTCTTTCTACTGTCTTTTCAATTTGAGTCATATTCAGTTCTTTAACATTTCGCCTCAAATCTGACAACAAACATACAATTTTAACTAATTCTTTATTTGAGGGATAGTCAAAATACATATTTACAGTAAACCAATCCCATTGATCTTGCTTTATTATTCTGTTAAATAATCCTTTTACTTCACTTATACTATTTAATAATGATTCACTTACTGGCATTGATATGTTATGAATATAACTCAAAACCACTGTTAAATTATATTTATATTTATTTTCTTGCTTTTCTTTTAATGGCGCTGCCCCAAATCCCCATTTCTTAATTTCCTGCATTATCCACCTCTAATATATAAGTCAATTATAATTTATTTTAAAAAACAATTATTTTATTTATGTTAACACAATAATCAAAATAATAAAAACAAAAATCCAATATAAATATATCACTCACCCTGACACCAAGTGCCACAAAAGTGCCCAACTCACCTTCAAACATTCCCAGCATTTATGCGGTTTCTCAAAATCATAATAATTACTACTTGGAAATAATAAAGAATGAATTTCTTCACAAGACACCTGTTCTCCCCCTAGTCACCAGGCACAAAAAGAAAAAAGGGAATGGTCAACCAACCATTCCCTTGACAGTGAGCCCACCGGGGTTCGAAGCCGTGAGACCGCTTAAACACTGGCTTTCTTAGGTCTCCTTTATGGCACTAGTCCAGTAGGAGCCGATAGCCTGTGTAATGATTTTTATGTAATGATTAGTGATGAAATAAGTGCCGGAAAAGTGCCCGAAATATTTGCAATTATTCTTACATGATTTCAAGCATCATATACAATTAAATATTCCTACACAACACATATATCAACATAAGCTTTCATCATATTTCATTTTTTGTTATTAATCTAAGGATATTTTAGGATTTTCTTTCTTACATTCTTTTTTTACTTTCTCTGGAATTTTTCCAAGAAAATAATCTTCTAATAAATCCCATATTTTTTCACTTTCAAAACCACTTTCATATATATATGTCAACATTTTAACAGAAATAAGATGTCTTTCTGCAACCATATCCAATAACCTATTATTATATCTATATGGAGCATTTAATATATTCTTTAATGACTGAATCTGGTTAATATAAATATATAATTGACTATTAGCTCCTCCTAACATCTTAAACGACAAACACCCTAAAGCCTCAAGAATTCCCAATATTACATTGTATTCTTTTGTCTTATTCCCCGCATCATTGATTAAATATAACTGACCATTTTTTGTTTCTTCCTCTACTTTATGCATACCTATCTCAACCCATTGAAAATATGAATTTACTGCAACATTAAATTGATATTTTGTCTTTCCTGCTGTTGTTGTCTTTTCCTGTGCTATTGGATAAGTTGTTTTTGCAAAATTCTTTCTATATGAATCCATTGAAGCTATAATAACTTCACAAATTGTCTCTGCCTTATATTTATTAATTTCACAATCCTCTAACAACGCATCAACAATTTCAGAAACAGCCGTATGTTCTGCTAACTGCACTTTTTTTAATATAAATTTCTTAAGTGCTCCCCATATATTATTGAATATACTTGTATAATCATCATTAAATGTAATTCCAACACAAAGAGCCGAATTCATTGGAAATTTAGTTACAAAATCCAATTCTTGATTTTTTGAATATATTTCATATTTAAATTTAGGAAATGATAATGTTCTATAATCTTTATTCCAAATTGAACTCAAAAATACTTTACAAATATGTTTATTATGTTCAATTTCTTCAATTGCTCCAAAATATTTGTTATTTATTTTTTCCTGAATTCTCGGATTTATTTCAAAAAATCCAATGGAAAACATCGGAATAGGTCTTACTTGTATTGGAGAAAATCCTACTTTTGATTCAAAATCCTTCTGAATTAATAATAATGCAGTTTTTACTTTATTTACATTATTATCCTCATCACTAACAGGTGTACCAAAAATATATGAAAAATTTTCAGCATCAAGTAACATTGCATTCCTTTTTTTTGTAAAATCTGTTCTTTTGCCCCCTTGAAGGCTTTGCTGATAAAGTTCATCTATCTTTTTTATCACCTCAATTAATTGATAATGCCTAATTGTAGATAATCCATGTAATCTATTAATATGCTTAAAGTCTTTAGCATTGTAATGATAAAAGGCTTCTCCTCGTAAATCTTCCTTTCTAGCCGCACGTCCTATCTCTTGAACATAATCACATACATTTCCTGTTGGTGCAAGATGAACTACTAATTCTATATCATTAATATCAATTCCCATACCAAAAGCTTTTGTAGCTAACATTATCAATTTTTCTTTTGCATAAAACTTTTCATAGCTTTCCTGTTTTTTATCTTTACTCAAAGTTCCATAATATACAGCAACCTTTTCAGTTTCTCGTTTACTTCTTAGATATTCATAACATCTTTCTATTAGGGCTACTGTTGGAAAATATATTAAAGTTTTTTTATTGGTAATTATAGCTCTTTTTATCACATTTTCTATTTGCTCAAATTTATCCAATTCGTATTCTGAACGTTCATTTTTATCTTTCTTCGACTTATCAATTACGATATCTATATCATTTCTTTTTACATACCCTAAATAAGTAATTGGACTTAGCATATGTAAACTATTAATTGTTTCTATATACATATCCTCCAATCCTCGATATATAGCTGTTGCTGTAAATGTAGCTATAACAAATGATTTTCTCTTATCCGGATTTTGAATTTGCTTCTTTCTAAGTTTTTTTATATGATCTCCTAAATACCAATAATCAGGTCTAAACTGTTTTCCCCACGTTGTAACAATATGAGCCTCGTCAATTATTATCATTCCTATTGTTCTATTTCCAATTAGCTGTTCTACATCACTTCTACTCAGTAGTGTCTCGGGAGAAATATACAGAATATGATATTGTCCATCTGCAACTTTATCAATTATATCTTGTTTTACAATAGGTGAAATATCTGAATTAATAGTTTTAGCATAAGTATAATTTTTCAATTCTAAATTTTTCACTTGATCATTCATTAATCCAATTAATGGTGATATTACTATTGTAAGCAGGTTATATTTTTCAGCCAAATATATCGCAGGTACTTGGAACATAACTGATTTACCAGCACCCGTTGGTGCAGTAACAAATATATCTCTAAAATCCTTACCCTCTCCACAATTTTCAACTTGTTGAACTAGATTAGAAATTATATTTTCTTGTGAAACTTGAATTACTTCTTTTTCACCATTTTCAAGCTTTGACATATTATATACAGGTAATTTTCTATATGATGAATATCCCCAATATTTCCTTAATATTTCTATATATTCATCTCTATGCTCATATTTATCTTCAATATTAGATACTTGTACAAAATAAATTTTTGTATACACTCCCCAATACGCTGAAGCTGTAAATATATGATTTTTTAGCTTATTTAAATCTCCTGTGTAATTTGATACTCTTATACATAATTCATCGGGCTGTTCAAATAATTTTTTTAAAAAATCAATATAATCCGATTCTTCAATGATATCATAATCAATTACAGTATCATTATTAGCCAGTTCTATATCTACATCTTTCTTATCAAACAAATTGATGTTTATTATTTTAGAATTATTTAAAACCGTATTATTTTGACTATATACTCCAAACAAATTTCCATCATATTCTTTTATTCCATCAAATATTGATATGTATTCGTCTATATCACCGATATATGTTTCATCATTTTCTTCCGCCTCTGCCTCATCAAAATGAGCCAGCAATCCTCTCCTTACATCCTCTGGAAAACATCCTTCTATTGGATATTGATTTATATATATATTATTATTAAGGATATAAACATATTTATATTGTGATACCACGAAATCCGCTAATAAAATAAATTCCTCATAAGATATATATTTTCTTTTTTCAATTATTGACATAAAATATTTTAGTTTGTTATCTATAATATCAGCTAAATTAATCTTCTCCGTTGTCGAATCTACAACATTAACTGGTATACCTTTAAGTACAATAATCGAATTTTTTTCAATATCTAAAGATTTAATTTTATCATTTATTACATTTATAATAATAGATTTATTCATATAATTTCTCCTCAATCTAAAAAATCAACAATTTTGTTTGAACGTGATGTGCGCTTTATTTTTCTCAATGCTTTTGCTTCTATCTGTCGTATACGTTCTCTTGTTAAATTATATTTTTTTCCTATCTCTTCTAAAGTATGAGTACGTCCATCTTCAAAACCATACCTTAATCGTAATACCTTTTCTTCTCTATCCGTAAGTGTCCTCAGTACTTCTTCCAGCTGTTCATGAAGCAATAAATCATATACTTTATCTTCTACAGAATCACTTTCATCATCTGCAATAAATTCACATAATTCGGTTTCTTCTTCAACTCCAACCGGAACATTCAATGATGTATATGATAAAAAATCATTTCTTAAAACCAGACACTCTCTCACTTCTTTCTCCGTAATACCCAAATCCACTGATATTTGCTTAATCCTTTTAGACAACTTTTTTTCTTTTTCTACTAATTTATTATCAAGTTGAATTACCTTTACTATACGTTCCATCATATGAACTGGTATTCGAATAACAAATCCATTATCCATAATTTCTCTAGAAATTGCCTGTTTTATCCAATATACTGCATATGTACTAAAAGCTGTACCTTTTTGAAAATCAAATTTTTTAGCTGCTTTAATTAATCCAATAAATCCTACCTGTTCAAGGTCTTCAAAATCAAGTCTATTTCCATATCTTTTCTGATATGATATTACATATTTATCTACAAGACGTTTGTTCTTTATACATAGATCTTGTACTGCTTGTTTATTTTCTTCCTGAATAAGATGACATAATATATCATTAGATTGTCTAATATCATAATTTAATTCTATTACTTCATCTTCTTCACTAAACGATTCACCTCTATTATCTTTAAAAATTGATTCATCATATAAAATCTCAAAATCTGTTTCATCTAAATCTGATTCTAAAACAAACGGTTCTTTATTCGATTTTTTATTTTCATCAACAAAATTTACTCCATTTTGTAATAAAATTTCTGTAACCTCATATTGCTCTTTGACTGATAACATTTTATAAATATTATCAAAATCGGCATATGTAATTTCTGAATTTTTGATATATGGTCTTGCCATGCTAAGAATTATTTCCTCATTCATACAAAGACCTCCCCTCTTATTTCTATATCAATGCATAATAAATTAATATACCATTTTAAATATCTTCCACTTATCAACAAATATAATGTAATTTGATTATATCATAAATTCATATTTTTGTTCAAAGATATCTTTTATACCTTGAAACTTAAACTAGACCTTTAACTATTTAATATACTTTTATTTTTTCAAACATTATAGATATAAAATATGATATAATATTCGTATATTACGGAGGTAAATATTACTATGTTATTTGATTATGATCCAACATCTGCTGAAAGTATATTACGATATGCAAAAAATTTGGAGGGAAAAACTTTCTTTGATGTAAAACAAAGATATTTAGCATATTATAATCGCTTGAATGAACTTGATTCTAATTCTAACAACAATACTGCTGCCAAAGGACAATTAGGCAATTTTCTTGAAGAGTATTACTTCGGTTATAAACCTAATTCAAATCAAGGAGCAGATTTTCCTGATGCTGGTGTTGAACTAAAGCAAACTTGTATTGATGTAAAAAAAAGTGGTGAATATGTTGCCGGAGAACGTTTATCTATAACTAATATTTCTTATGAAGAACCTGTAGAAATTGATTTTTATAAAAGTCATGTGTGGAACAAAATTCGATTAATACTCTTAATTTTTTATTTAAGAGATAAATCCATTCCTAGAATGTTTAATAAAATTCTATTTGCGAACCTTTTTACACCTCCCAAAGATGATTTATCTATAATTATTTCTGATTACAATAACATCATCAAAAAAATACGTTTAGGTAAGGCTCATGAAATTTCTGAAAGTGACACTTTATATTTAGGAGCTTGTACAAAGGGAGCAACAGCTGAAAAAAGCTTACGTTCACAATATTATGATTGTAACGGTGTAAACTATCCTGCCAAAAAAAGGAATTTTTGTTTTAAAAGAAGCTATATGGATTATGTTTTACATGCATATATATTAAATGACTCTGTTCCTTACGAAACCATTATTAAAGATTCCTCTTTATTAGCGCAGAAATCATTTGAAGATATCATTATAGAACGTTTGCAATTTCATATTGGCGAATCTGATATGCATTTATGCGAATATTATAATCGAATATATAATAATAATAAGGCTCAATGGGTAGATTTAACTTACCGTATGCTCGGAATTAAAGGAAATCATGCAGATGAATTTGTGAAATCAAATATTGTTGTTAAAACCATACGACTTGAAGAAAATAATAAAATAAGAGAAAACATGTCATTTCCTCCATTTAAATTTATGAATATAATAAATGAAGATTGGGAAGATTCTGATATATATAACTATTTTTCATCAACTAAATTTTTATTCGTAATATTCAAACGAAAAAAAAATCATTATATCTTATATGATGTAAAATTCTGGAATATGCCAATATCTGATTTAGAAGGTGATGTTAAATCAGGATGGCTAAAAATTAAAAATACTATAATTAATGGTATTACTTTTAAAATTAATAAAAATGGAAAGGTCTCCAATAATCTTCCAGGAAAAAATGACAATAGAATTATACATATTAGACCTCATGCAGGTAAATCTGCTTATAAACTAAATAATGGATATTCAAAAGGAGATATTGAAAAAGATGCCAATGTACTTCCTGATGGTCAATATATGACAACTCAAAGTTTTTGGATTAATAATAATTATATACTTAACGAAATATCAAAGTAACCGAGTCATTTATTTATATTACTAACAGGCTATCTTTAAAGGTAGCCTGTATAAATTATATTTCATTTGAAACAATTTCATCAAGAATTGGTTCCATTTGTTCTATTATATTAACAACTAATGCATTCCCCATCATAAATCTTCTTTTCTTGATAGGCATATTAATAATTTTTTTATTAACTAAGCATTCCTTAGTCCATCCTGTTGGAAATCCCTGTATTCTCTCACATTCTTCAGCAGTTAATAATCTAATATCTCCAGTTATTCTATCTCTTACAATATGTGTTGTCCTTGAAAATCCACCTTCCGATGTTAACATTGTACGAGCTGGTTTATCATATTCATCAATCATTGGTATTGGACCTTCCGAGAATAAATATTCATGTCCAGTTGTTGATTTTCGTGGCATTTTCTTCCCACCCTTTAGGTATTGCCACGTATGTTTCTGTTCTTTTGACAAAGGATTTATTCTAGCATCATTAGAATTTATATTTACATCTGTATAATATAGTTCATCAATTGGAATAAAATATTCATCGTCCGCTTTTTCTGTATCAATTATATCACCTAAAACAATTCTCTCACCTGTATAATCAGAAATGGTTTTTACACTATATATCATTCCATCTTTCATAACACCAGAATTATCAAATTCAAAGGAAAAATCTCCAGATATCTCGCCAATTTCTTCTGTTAATGTATGCGTTTTGATACTAGTGTCTTTGAATGTCTCAATAGGAAAAGTTTTTGCAAAAAAACCATTTTTTTGAATCAATGACCATACTGATTTTATATTTGAATCTTCACTACCATCACAATCATAATTAATTAATTGATTAATTTTTTGTGCATATCGTGTTTTTTCTTTATATGCAAAAATAAAAACTCTGCGTCTTCTTTGCTGGAATCCATATTCAGCTGCATTTATGACTCGCCATTCCACAACATATCCTAAATCTCTAAAACACGCTAATATTATTGCAAAATCTCTTCCTCTTTGCTTTGCAGGTGACTTTATCAACCTATCAACATTCTCCAATAAACAAAATGGCGTTTCTTTTTTTTCTAATATTTCTCTAATATCCCACCATAAAACACCTTTTTTTCCCTCTAATCCTTTAGATGTAGCCAAACTACCAGCTACACTATAATCTTGACATGGGAACCCACCTACCAGTAAAGAATGATCAGGTATCAATTTTTTATCAACACAATTAATGTCATAGTTTGTTGTATCTTTTCCTTCCAAATCAAGACAAGTTCCAAAATGTTTAATATAGCAATCATGTGCATATTGCGTTGTCTTTTCTGCCGGTTCCCATTGATTAAACCATACCGTTTTCCATTTCTCTATTTTATTTGCATCTTCTATACTTTTAATATGATTCAAGCCACACCTAAAACCACCAACGCCAGCAAATAATTCACAGACAGTTTTTTTCATTTATTCTTCATCCTTTACAAATAGTCCGAACAAATATTCGAGTTATTGTTCATCACGAATAATAATACATTATTTAATAGATTTTGTAAAGATCTTTATCATAAAAATTTTCAAATAAATTATTAACTACCTAATAAAAACTGCAATCTAAATCACCCCACCTGGTTAGTAACTCGTATCGGTATCAAACAGGCTATCTATGAGGCTTTATTAAACATAAGCTCTCTTAACCACATTCCTCATCATCTCTCCTCAGAAGTGCCTAAAAAGGTGTCATAAGCGCTAAATAAATATTATATAAGAAAATCCTGAGCAATCATTCATATGACCACTCAGTATTTGTTTTATTCCGTCTACTTTTAGTAAATATTTTTAGTTACATCATCTATTTTAATTTTATAAATATTATAATTCACATTATCTAAAACATATTTAAATGACAATTTTCACATATTATCATTAAACAATTACTTTTGATTACTTGTATCGTTATGAATGAAAAACTCTAATGCCTTACATAATATAATGGCATCAATAAATTTAATTAAAATAAAGTTAAATATATTATCAATATTTTCATATATATTTAGTTGAACTTCTGAAATTGAATATAAATTTCTCACAGCAATATAGAAATTTTCGTATTCTATCGTAGTTTGTAAAATAGAATATGATATAAATGTAATTATCATTATACATATAATATATAGAATAAAAAGTAAAATAAAATAGTAATACTTTATCTTCTGTGGTTTTATCAAACTAACACAATATAACAATGTGAAAAACAATAATATTTTCACTCCAAAAGCTATTAAATAAAACTTCTTTGAAAACTGTATACAAAAAAGCATTAGCACCAATATTATTCCTATAAATCCCATTATCTTAGTTAAACCTTTTTCGTATTTGATAATAATTAAATATGCACGAATACAAGCTAGTACTATTCCTATTAAAAATACTACTGATTCACTAAATCCCATATCATTATTTATTTGAAATTGAAAATATATTACTATTGTCTGTATATACATATATGGTTCAATAAAAAATAATTTTTTCCAACTATTATTCAATATCAACCACCTACAAGCATAATATGCTGCAAATAATGACAAAATAAAAGTATATATATTTTCCAAAATTACAAACGCATAATTAATCATATATAATTCCTCGTATTATAAAGTAGTAGTGTTTATAGTCCCTCTCCAAGGACTGTATGCTATACTATTGGAGATACTGTGGATTGTTTTATTTTCCCTACCACCTGATGGTTTTAGAAAGGCTACAACCACAGTCTCTTTGTATATTTGTTAATCAGTTAGATACCGCATGACGGTTTATTTAGAACGAGGTTACAATCGCAAAGAGTACCAGTGGTTCTAAACAGTATCAAATTTATTCAAAGGAGTATTTTTATGATCTACGTTGGAATTGATGTTGCAAAAGACAAACACGACTGCTTTATTACCAATTCAGACGGTGAAGTATTATTTAAGTCCTTTACCATCTCTAACAATCGGGAAGGTTTTGAATCCCTGTTTCAAAGAATCGAATCCGTATCAGCTGATTTTACAAAAGTAAAAATAGGACTGGAAGCCACCGGACACTACAGCTACAATCTTCAGAAAAAGTCTAAGCCTTAGAAAGACAAAAACGGATCAAGTTGATTCCCATACTATTGCTACTATGATAATGTCTGATGTGAACTTGAAGTCCTACTCAGACACATCATACCACAACGAGGAATTAAAGTCACTCACTCGTTATCGTTTTGATAAAGTAAAAGAATGAGCAAAACTGAAATCTTCCGTTTCCAGACTTGTTTGTATCCTTTTTCCCGAATTGGAAAAGCTCGTTCCTACACTTCATATGTCTTCCGTCTATGCCCTGCTTTCCGAGTTTCCAAGTGCAGACACAGTTGCGAATGCTCATCTTACCAGACTTTCAAATCTGCTTACTGAATCTTCCAAAGGCAGATATAGCAAAGATACCGCTGTCTTGTTTCGTGAAGCTGCGAGGACTTCGATTGGCTCTCATATGCCTGCGAAATCTTTGGAACTGAAACATACCATCAAACTCATCCGTGAACTAGATGCAGAAATTGAAGAAATCGAAAACGAGATCAAAATCATTATGGATGAAATCAATTCTCCAATTCTCAGCATTCCTGGTATCAACTATCGTATGGGTGCCATGATTATTGCTGAGATTGGTGATTTCAGCCGTTTCGACTCCCCTGATAAGATACTTGCCTATGCCGGAATGTCACCCTCTACCTATCAATCGGGACAGTTAGATAACTGTTATTCCCACATGGAAAAGCGTGGCTCAATGTATCTGCGGTATGCCCTTTACAATGCGACAAAATATGTCTGTCATTGGGACGAATCCTTTGGAACATATCTTGCTAAAAAACGAGCCGAGGGCAAACATTATAATGTTGCGTTATCTCATGCCACAAAAAAACTTGTAAGAACGATTTACGCAATGGAAAAATCAGGACAACCTTACCAAAGTGCCTCGTAATTCGTTTCTGTAAATAACTCCTTTTTTGAGTGCCAGCAATGACACTCTATTTGTCATGCAGTTTTCAAGGTTCTAAGAATCATTTTTGATTCTTTTATATCTGAAATGCATTTCTGCAATTCATTCAAAAATTTCTTAATTTTAGACTTGACTTTTAATAGTTAGTCTTTCTATTATAATTGAAATAAAGCTAAAAAACAGCCGGATAATATACATTTATATACACCAAATGGTGTTTTTTTCATAAGAAAATGTGTATAAATATATCTGTTTTGGGAAATGTTAAAAAAAATAAAAGAATTATATATTTAAGGATAAATGTGATATTATAAAATTGTAATCGTAATAATTTAGCATTTATCCTGAGTTGTTACACAGAATGCTGTTGTGTTACAACACAACAGCATTTCTTTTATTTATTCTTTTGAAATAATAATCAAGACTTTATTTATATAGGTTTAATTTTAATTCAATATTTTTCTTAGTCTCTTATAATCATAGCATTAAATGGATAATCTTCTGTTGAATCTTCGTTTTGTTCTTCAATGCTGAATAATCCGATTGTTGGTGACTGAAGATATTCATCTAAATTCAAATAATTTCCTTCATTATCAGGGTCGGGTATTAATTGATTATCATTAGAGAGTTTCTCAATATATGAAAATCTGTCCCATTTTTTCTCACAGAGTTTATAAAAATCTTTTTCAAGAGATTCTGTGTACTGCTTTGCATATTTATAATTATTAAAATATATAAAATGTGGTACATTATATCTTTCTGAATTTCTACATTCTAATACAGCTGCATATCTGCAAGATTTTGCATACTCTGGATTTACTACAATCCAATCATGAGGAATGATTAAATATCCATCAGCAATCTCAATTTTTTTCATTGTATTATTTTCCGCTGCTTCCTCTATGATTTCATATTTTCCATTATTTATTAATTTAAATATTTCATTATATACGTCTTTTTCTTCTTCTAATGCTTTCTTATGAAAATCATCATTTGTCAGAGATAACTCTTTTGTAAGTCTTTTATATTCTGAAATACATGTTGTTTCAAATACCTTTTTAACAGCTTTAGGCATTATGCAAAATGTTCCGATAATCTTATTAATCATAGGTCCATATTTTAGCTGATAATTGTCAGTAAGTTCATCTAGTGTTTCTTTATTATCACCACTAATAAATAATGAAAACTTACAAGCATTTGCATCAATTATTTTTTTACGAGCCATAATCTTCTTCTCCTTTTCAAAAAGTGTTAGTATTATTAATCTAAGTATATTATATGCAATTATCAGAAAAAATCAATATATAATAATATTTTATTTCATGAAAATATTATTTTTTTAAAATCTTTTTATTATAGTATATCAACAGCATCATGTAACATAATATAATAATCTTCAAATAAAATTTTTATTATCTTATAAAACATTTTCTGTGTTAGAATATATGCTATCTAAGAGGCTTTATTAAACATAAGCTCTCTTAATCACATTCCTCATCATCTCTGCTCAGAAGTGCCTAGAAAGGTGTCATAATCGCATAATAAATATTATATAAGAAAATCCTGAGCAATCATTCATATTACCACTCAGGACTTAATCATTATCTGTTTTAAATGTATTTCCTACCTAGTAATTATCTCAACTAACAAAAAGTGACTTTTGCAGTTTCTCTGTTGCCTTCCTACGATTCTCTTCATACAACCCAATATATATATCGTAACTCGTAACGATACTGGCATGCCCTAACAAGTATTGTAAATCCTTAGCACCGATTCCTTCGCTTGCCAAAATGCTTCCATAGGTGTGTCGAAGAACATGCAGACTTTTGTATTCAATATTTAATGACTTCATAAATGTTCTATATTTATCACTAATCTGCCATACCCTTACAGGATTCATCTGATTGTCTGTTAAAAGATAAGCTGAATCATTGAATCGCTTCTTATTTCTCTGTTGTTTGAGTAAACTCATGAGTTCATCCATTACATATATCTTGCGGTATCCTGAATATGACTTAGGTTCTTTCTCGTAATCTTTATCTCCTGCTGCCACCCTAGCATGGCTAATATTGATTGTTCCTGTATCAAAATCTATATCCTTCATCTGAATACCTGCTATCTCACTTCTACGGAGCCCGCACAGAAGAGCGAGTTCAATTATTAGTTTTGTATTCTCATCCTCACACTTATTAACCTCTTGAAGTATGTATCTCGCTTCCTGTATCGTGTATGGTACTATTCCTTTTGGCTTTGTTTTTTTCACAATAACATCCTTGGCTGGATTTTTTATAAAGTCAATATATTCAAGCTTCTTCGCCATCTCCAGCATTGCCAATATCAACATAAGATAGTTAAATTTTGTCTTAGAGCTCAATCCTTCCATTTCATCAATATATAGCTGTAATGTTTTCATCTTGATATTTTCTAATCTACATTCACCAAGAGATGTGACTATACCATGTTTTTTGTTATATAAAAAGCTCCTATCACTCGCTTGAGTACTTGGAGAATGCCATTTATCACTTATTTCAAGATATATTGGTACAAACTCCTTCAACAAGATGCGTGAACTACTGGCATTAGATTGCAAAAAATATTCTCTCTCCTTTTCAGCCATAAACCTCTTAATATTTGCCTTTGATGTATTCTTTGGAAATACTTTACTTCCACGTTTTCTTTCTCCGTTATAGCTGTAGACCTGCTTTCTACATCACCAAGAAATGCTTCTAATGCTTCTCCATTCCAGTAATATATTCTTCCGATTTTCTCTCCATTCTTCCTGACAGAAATTCCTTTCTTCACAGTATCATTGTTCTTTGTTACATCAACAATTCTCACCTCGTAATCATCTCCAAGTCTTTGCTGTAGCTTACCAACAACAGCACTTATCTTGTCATCCATAGCAAACCTCCTGTAAATAAAATAAGAGCAAGTACTGAAAGGTTTTCGCTACCTTAGTACTTGCTCTGTTTCTTGTATCAAATTTATTATATATATTTACAGGTTGGTGATTTACAAAATGCAGTAATCTTTGTATTATCTTACGTCACCGAGTGCCACAAAAGTGCCCAACTTCACCACCAACGATTCTCCCAGTATTTATGCGGCTTTGCAGACTTTTTATACCTTTTATATTAAAATCACACTTTTTCCATTCTAAGACTACGACACCCGTTTGACCCCTAGTCCACTATGGCAAAAAAAGAAGGGAACGGTATTTCAACCATTCCCTTTGCAATGAGCCCACCGGGGTTCGAACCCGGGACACCTAGATTAAAAGTCTAGTGCTCT
>OGNY01001120.1_pt1 | contig 18828 bp, 10 predicted proteins | sample 1573551 | NCBI WGS metagenome assembly OGNY01 (sample SAMEA2581885, study PRJEB24529) | metagenome | biome: Human gut stool | place: China | collected 2011
AAGTATGTAAATAAGATACGCGCCCGTGCCGGTATTCCTGGATATGGTGCGGTAGGTACTAAGGACGATAATGGATTTGCATGCATTCCTTATGAAGATACACGTGACGGAGTGGACAAACGTATTCATCGTGAACGTTTGGTTGAGCTGATGTTCGAATGGAATCATTTCTTTGATGTACGTCGTTGGAAAGTAGCCGATATGGCTGTAGGCGATGATTGGATTTATCCTAAATATCATAGAGGTGGAGAAGGCGGACCTATTCATGGTATGGCTTTCCGTTCGGATGCTCCTGCATTTTTTGAGAAGGTAGTAGTAGAAACACGTACATTTTTGCCTAAACATTACCTCTTCCCGATTCCTGACGAAGATGTACGTCGTAATCCGAAGATGGTACAAAATCTGGGATGGACAACGGAGTAATATACTCCGGATGTCCGATCTGCGAATGAATGAAAGAAATTAATGAAAAGAAAAACAATGAAGATACCTCAAATAAGATGTAGCGATGTGAATGCAGTGAAGAGAATCATTTTTCTTTTGGTGCTGCTAATTCCCTTTTGTCTGGCAGGATGTTCGTCCGACGATGATGAAGGAGATAATGGAGGAGAAGGTCCGAACGAAGATGTTCCGGTTTCTTATGTACTTGGTTCGGGTAACACGAATATGCCCTCCAGTGGTACAATTATAGCGCAATATGCTGATGCTCCTGTCGGTTCGGAAATCAGACGTTTGGTAGACGATAATGCTGACACGAAGTATGTTACTTATCATAGTAGTTTCAACATCACTTGGAATGGAAATAGTAGTAAGGCTGTCACTGCCTATTCGTTGACCTCGGCTGCCGATACTCCCGAAATGGACCCGAAAGATTGGACACTCTATGGTTCTAATGATAATACTACGTGGACAGAACTGGATGCGCAGACAAACCAACTTTTTGCAGCGAGAAAAGAAGAGAAAAGCTATGAAGTGGATAATGCAACTTCCTATCGTTACTACAGACTTTCTGTTGAAGCGAACAATGGTGGTGCTGCCACGCAGATAGCTGAATGGAAACTGGTGGCCATGCGTTCATATACGGAGAATATCAACGACTTGATTGCTAGTAAAGGTTCCAGTACGTTTAGTGCGATAACTCCGATGGGCAGACAGCATGAGAATGACAGAGAAGCTACGGCAGCAGACTTGAAATGGCTTGCCGATCCTACTGAAGAACCTGAACCATTTGGAGATGGTGGGACGAAGATGGCTTGGAATACATTCAATGTTGTATCCATTTATCCAAATGGAAATCCTGTGATGTCTGATGTAAATCAGCGTTGGGTAGGTGACTGCTGTGCTTGTGCGGTGATTGCTTCGATGGCATACCTCTATCCCCGTTTCGTAAAACACATTATCAAGGATAATATGGACAAAACATACACAGTTACTATGTATGACCCGAAAGGAAAACAAATATCAGTTGGTGTAGGTGGCGACTATTTTATCGGTAATAGTGGCGATTTAGGTGCCTTAGGCGGCAGAAATAAAGAAGTCACTTGGGCTACGATTCTCGAAAAGGCTATGATTAAGTGGAATCAGATCTATCAAGGTAGTTCTAATGTCGGTGGTATTGGTACTGAATATGTTTCTGCTATCTTTACCGGCGACGGGGAAAGTGTAGGTTTCGGTGCAAATGCATTGATTGCCGAAGACTTACAACGCGCGGTGGAAGTGTCGCTCAAACAGGGTAGACTGGTGATCGGTGGTTTTACAAGAAGCGGTGAACAGGTAGATCAAAATTGGCAGACGACCAGTGGGCATGCGTTTACGTTTATCTTGCCGGATGATAATACTCATCTTTTCAAGATGCGGAATCCTTGGGGAGGTACTACTGACGGTGTGATGAAAGTGAAGGATGACGGACGGATTCCGCCGATGATTGACTTACGTATTTGTGCGCCGGGAGCAGCCAAGAATTATGGAGTGGGACCGGACTTGGGAGGATATATACCTAATTTCTAATTTCAAATCTTAAAAGAAAAACATCATGAAGAAACTTATTTATATAATGTTGTCGTTGTGTTGCCTGGTTTTTTATAGTTGTGGCATGACGGAACCTTGGAAAGACTGGGAACATGAAGGTGACATGAGTGCAGACCGCTTGCGTCCTTCAGAGGTAAAAGAACTACTGTGTGCGGCAGACGGATGGAAAATGATTTATCAAGGAGTAACGTTCTACTTTCAGTTTGATGAAGAAGGAAATGTAGCATCGGATTCAGACGAAACGTTGTTGAAGAATGAGGTTGGAACAGATTATTCTCTGGATTTCCAGGGGGAAAAAGCGGTGTTGCTTACCTTGCTGAATGGAGGAATGCTACAATATTTGAACGAAAACTCGGAGACGACATTTGTCATTACGGGGTATTCTGATTCACAAATTACAGCTGTAGGACAGACGCATGGCAAAGAAATGATCTTGACTCCGGTCTCAACTGCAGCTTTGCAACAAGCTAAGGAGAGAAAACGATTGGCCATTATTGCTTATAATAAAGCACAGGCCATGGATTTGCTTAAGGGAGAGTTGAATAATGGTGTATTTCGTAGGTCATCCTCTTCTTTCCTTGCACACTATTTGATTATTTGCGACGAGAGCAATAATTGGAAAGTGAAGATTTCTGCAATAGATAACGGTGTGGTAAAACACACAGAGTATCCGATGATAATTGATACAACGAATGATGAAAATGCAGTGTTGACTTTGGGTAGCAATGTGACGGTAGATGGAATAAGTTTAAATAAACTCTATTACAACTATTTGAATGGTGAAATTGAAACTGACAATGCTAATGTTGTATGTGATACTCGGAAAGCCTCTGATATTGCAGCATGGTATGCAGATGGTTGGAAGACCCATATAGTAGATCAGGATGAGATTCATGCAGACTTTAAGGGAATCTTCCACTCTGGTGTGGAGTTTGATGATCGTAATCCGAGGAATTTGATTGCTTGTCCGTGGAGTGGTATGGGATCTTATATTGGCTTTGCGGTTACTATGACAGCAGATAATGCTACTGGTCGTATATTCATCAGCTTGGGCGAACCATATGATTTATTCGGATGGAATAATAATCCGGCTGATTATAACCGTGTACAGCAGGATTACAGTAAATTCCTCTCTTTCTGTGTTTCGGAAGACGGCTTCTATTGGAGTTATGATGACAACGACAGTATGGTGTATGTGCTAAGTGCTACAGGCGAGCGTTGGTTTAGAATGAAGAAGTAACCAGTCTTTGAAAAAAGCAAGAAAGTAAACAGAACATAATCTCGATTACTTTCTTGCTTTTGTTTTTGTTTGTACTCTATTTGTATTTTCTTATGGGCAATTATTTGATTATTAGTAATTTAATTTGTGCTCTGTTTGACTCCTAGTTCTCTACTCTGACATTCTCGCCCGGACGTGCTTTTTGTCACGTTAGAGTATAGTTATTAATTTTCTATTGCGTTAATTTGTAACGTGAATAATAACACTCGCTAATCTAATATTAATAGTTTAACTCTTATATCATGAATAAACAGAAACTACTGTCTATCACAATGACTCTATTGTTGGGAGTCTCCTCTATCTTTGCGCAAAAGCAGCCGGTGGATTACGTGAATCCCCTGATGGGAACCGACTCCAAGATTTCGCTCTCCAACGGAAACACCTATCCTGCCATTGCACTGCCTTGGGGGATGAACTTTTGGATGCCGCAGACCGGAAAGATGGGGGACGGTTGGGCTTACACGTATGCTTCTGACAAAATCAGAGGTTTCAAGCAGACCCACCAGCCCAGTCCCTGGATCAATGACTACGGACAGTTCTCCATTATGCCGATGACCAAACAGCTGAAGATTGATCAGGACAGCCGTGCTTCCTGGTTTTCGCATAAGGCAGAGAAAGCAACTCCTTATTATTACAGTGTTTATCTGTCAGAGTATAACATGACAACGGAGATTGCCCCGACGGAGCGTTGTGCGTATTTCCGTTTTACTTTCCCCGAAGCGTCCGATGCTTATGTGGTAGTAGATGCTTTCGACCGTGGTTCGTATGTGAAGGTGATTCCTGAAGAAAATAAGATTGTAGGTTATACGACACGTAACAGTGGCGGTGTTCCGCAGAATTTCAGGAACTACTTTGTGATAGAGTTCGACAAGCCTTTTACATTTAATAAAGTATGGGCGGACTACCATTTGGTAGAGACGCATCTTGAACTGCAATCCAATCACGTAGGTGCTGCCATCGGTTTTTCGACAAAGAAAGGAGAGCAGGTGCATGCCAAAGTGGCTTCCTCATTCATCAGCCCCGAACAGGCGGAACTGAATCTGAAAGAAATCGGAAACAAGACATTCGAACAGACCAAGGAAGCCGGACGTAAAGCTTGGAATGACGTACTGGGACGTATCAAAGTCGAAGACGATGATGAGAACCGGATGCGTACCTTCTATTCTTGTCTGTATCGTTCGGTATTATTCCCCCGTATGTTCCACGAAGTGAATGCGAAGGGTGAAACGGTACATTACAGCCCTTATAACGGTGAAATCCGTCCGGGATATATGTTTACCGATACCGGTTTCTGGGATACGTTCCGTTGCCTGTTCCCGTTTGTCAATTTGATATATCCTTCAATGGGAGAGAAGATGCAGGAAGGACTGTTGAATACATATCTTGAAAGCGGATTCTTCCCCGAATGGGCGAGTCCGGGACATCGTGGCTGTATGGTCGGAAACAATTCGGCTTCCGTAGTGGCAGATGCTTTTATGAAGAATGTGACCAAAGCGGATGCGGAGAAAATGTATGAAGGTTTGCTCAAAGGAGCCAACAGTGTACATCCGAGAGTTTCTACAACAGGGCGCCGTGGATACGAATATTATAATAAACTGGGTTATGTGCCTTACGATGTAAAGATTAACGAGAATGCGGCGCGTACATTAGAGTATGCATACGATGACTGGTGCATCTACCGAATGGGTGAAAAGCTAGGGCGTCCGGCAGAAGAACTGGAACTCTATAAGAGCAGAAGCCAGAACTACCGCAACCTGTTCGACCCTGAAACAAAACTGATGCGTGGCAAGAACGCCGATGGCACCTTCCAGACTCCTTTTAATCCGTTCAAGTGGGGGGATGCCTTTACCGAAGGAAACAGCTGGCACTATACGTGGTCTGTATTTCATGATGTACAGGGACTGGCCGATTTGATGGGCGGCAGAAAGATGTTTGTCAGTATGCTCGATTCTGTGTTCAACCTTCCACCGATATTTGATGATAGCTACTACGGAGGTGTGATTCATGAAATCCGTGAAATGGAAATTGCCAATATGGGTAACTATGCGCACGGCAACCAGCCTATCCAGCACATGATTTACTTGTATAACTATGCAGGCGAGCCCTGGAAAGCACAGTACTGGCTGCGTGAAGTGATGAACCGCCTCTACTTTGCCACTCCCGACGGTTATTGTGGTGATGAGGATAACGGACAGACTTCTGCCTGGTATGTGTTTACCGCTTTAGGCTTCTATCCGGTATGTCCGGGCAGCAATGAATATGTGATGGGTGCTCCTTATTTCAAGAAAGCGACGATCACACTGGAGAACGGCAAGAAACTGGAAATCTCCGCTCCTAAAAATAGTGATGCCAATCGTTACATCCGTTCGCTGAACTATAACGGTAAGAACTATACAAAGAATTATCTGAATCATTTCGACTTCCTGAAAGGCGGACGTCTGGTATTTGATATGGATAATAAACCGAATAAAGGAAGAGGTATTAACGAATCCGACTTCCCCTATTCCTTCTCTCGTGATAACAAGTAAGCAGGTATGAATAAGATGAAAAAGAAAGTATTGATGATGACTATGGCGGCGGTAACCTTGTCCGCCGTAGCTCAGCAACCGGTAGATTACGTTAATCCGATTATCGGAACCAATGGTATGGGGCATACTTTTCCCGGTGCTTGCACCCCTTTCGGATGGGTACAGCTGAGTCCGGACACAGACACAATTCCACATAATGTGAATGGAGCTTATCAGAAGAATGCGTATGAATATTGTGCCGGTTACCAGTATCGGGATAAAACCATCGTAGGTTTCAGTCACACCCACCTCAGCGGCACGGGACATTCCGACCTGGGAGATATATTGCTGATGCCTGCTGTCGGCGATGTAAAATTGAATCCCGGACGGGCGGACCATCCGGAAGAGGGTTACCGTTCGCGCTTCGATCATGCCACAGAGAAAGCGACACCCGGATACTACGAAGTGATGCTGGACGACTATGGCATTAAAGCGCAACTGACAGCTACTCAACGGACGGGTGTACATAAATATACCTTCCCGAAAGGAAAAGACGGTCATCTGATCCTGGACCTGGTGCATGGTATCTATAATTATGACGGCAAAGTATTGTGGGCAAACCTGCGGGTGGAAAACGATACATTGCTGACAGGATACCGCATCACCAACGGATGGGCACGTACGAATTATACCTATTTTGCCATTTCCTTGTCACAGCCGATCAAGGATTACGGATATAAGGATAAGGAAAAGGTATTGTACAATGGCTTTTGGCGTCGTTTCAAGCTGGAGAAGAATTTCCCGGAAATCACTGGTCGAAAGATCGTGGCTTACTTTAACTTCGAAACGGCCAAAGATCCCGAACTGGTTGTAAAGGTAGCCTTGTCGGCAGTCAGCACGGAAGGCGCTGTAAAGAACCTGCGTGCCGAGGCTTCCGGAAAGAGTTTCGAACAGTTGGCGGAAGCTGCACGGACAGACTGGAACAATGAACTGGATCATTTCGAAATAGAAGGTACACCGGATCAGAAGGCGATGTTCTACACTTCGCTTTATCATACCATGATTAATCCGTCCGTGTATATGGACGTAGACGGTTCCTATCGCGGTCTGGATCATAACATACATCAGGCGAAAGGATTCACTAACTATACTATATTCTCACTTTGGGATACATATCGCGCGGAACATCCGTTCCTTAACCTGGTGAAACCGGAACGCAATGCGGATATGGTGGAATCAATGATCAAACATGAACAGCAGAGCGTGCATGGCATGTTGCCGATATGGAGCCTGATGGGAAATGAGAACTGGTGTATGAGCGGTTATCATGCTGTGTCTGTGCTGGCGGATGCAATAACCAAAGGAGTTTTTTCAAATGTGGATGAGGCATTATCGGCGATGGTTAGCACATCTACGGTACCTTACTATGAAGGTGTAGCCGATTATATGAAGCTGGGATATATCCCGCTGGACAAGAGTGGTACGGCAGCTTCCTCTACGTTGGAATATGCATACGACGACTGGACTATTTATCAGACAGCCTTGAAAGCCGGTAATAAAGAGATAGCGGATACTTACCGCAAACGTGCTCTCAACTATCGTAACATCTATGATACAAGCATCGGTTTTGCCCGTCCCCGCTACAGTGACGGCACATTCAAAAAAGAGTTCGATGTGTTGCAAACTTACGGCGAAGGCTTTATCGAAGGTAATTCATGGAACTTCTCCTTTCATGTACCGCATGATGTGTTTGGTATGATCGACCTGATGGGAGGAGAAAAGACATTCGTACAGAAACTGGACGAACTCTTCTCCATGCATCTGCCGGAGAAGTACTATGAACATAATGAGGATATTACGGAAGAATGCCTGGTAGGTGGATACGTACATGGCAATGAACCGAGCCATCATGTACCTTATTTGTACGCATGGACCTCCCAACCGTGGAAAACACAGTACTGGCTGCGTGAAATCCTGAACAAGATGTATAAGAATGACATCAACGGACTGGGTGGAAATGATGATTGCGGACAGATGTCGGCATGGTATCTTTTCTCTGTGATGGGCTTCTATCCGGTTTGTCCGGGTACAGACCAGTATGTCCTTGGTGCTCCCTATCTGCCCTATCTGAAGCTGACACTTCCCAACGGAAAGACACTGGAAATCAAAGCGCCGGGCGTCAGCGACAAGAAGCGTTATGTACAGTCACTGAAACTGAACGGCGAGTCTTATGATAAAATGTACATCACACACGAGGATATCCTGAAAGGAGGCGTATTGGAATTTAAAATGTCGGCATCGCCCAACAAACGTCGTGGAGTATCGGCGCAGGACAAACCTTATTCATTAACTAATGGAATCAATTAACAGCATCAATAAATAATCAAGAAAAGAATATGAAAAAGAGACATTTGGTATATGCAATTGCCCTGATTGTGGGCATGGGAGCTTGTGCGGCAAGTGCGAAGAAGCAAGCTGAAGCAAAACCGGACGTATGGAAAAGCTACAATGTAGGAACTGTCTTGTTCGAAGATAAAGCTTCGGAAACAAAAGGTTCGGACATTTATCACCGGATCATTCCGGATGCGGAGTCTTATATCAAAGAGCAGGCACGCACTGTATTGGCTACTCTTTATAACTCACCGGAAGACAGCATAACTCCGGTGAACAAGATACATTATACACTGGAAGACATCGAAGGAATTTCTGCCAAAGGCGGTGGTAATGGAGACGTTACTATCTTCTACAGCACACGGCATATCGAGAAATCATTTGCGGAAAACGATACGGCAAAGCTGTTCTTCGAAACGCGTGGGGTACTGTTGCACGAACTGACACACGCCTATCAGCTGGAACCGCAAGGCATCGGCTCTTACGGAACCAATCGTGTATTCTGGGCATTTATTGAAGGAATGGCAGATGCCGTACGTGTAGCCAACGGCGGATTCGACGGACCGAATGCCCGTCCGAAAGGAGGAAACTACATGGACGGTTATCGGACAGCAGGTTATTTCTTCGTCTGGTTGCGCGACAATAAAGATCCTGAATTCCTGCGTAAGTTTAACCGCAGCACACTGGAGGTGATTCCCTGGTCGTTTGACGGAGCTATCAAGCATATCTTGGGAACAGAATATAGCATAGATGAACTATGGCATGAATATCAGGTTGCTGTAGGTGATATACAGGTGTAATATACGATTGGATATGGTTAATAAAGTTGGTAGAAAAAGGTTGTTTTTGGTTTGGTCGTGTCTGGTGAGTATCTTGCCGGGCATGGCTCAAACTGAAAAGCTGACGGACTACGTGAACCCGTTTGTCGGTACGGATGGTTATGGAAATGTTTATCCCGGTGCACAGATTCCTTTCGGGGGAATCCAGATAAGCCCCGATACGGACAGCCGCTTCTATGATGCAGCTTCCGGATACAAATACAATCATCTGACATTGATGGGATTCAGTTTGACGCACTTGAGCGGAACAGGTATTCCGGACTTGGGCGACTTTCTGTTTATCCCCGGAACGGGAGAAATGAAACTGGAACCTGGTACTCATGAAGATCCCGATCAAGGCTATCGTTCGCGTTACTCACATGATAAGGAGTGGGCGTCCCCCAATTATTATGCTGTGGAACTGGCAGACTATGGAGTCAAAGCCGAAATGACTTCCGGTGTGCGTAGCGGTATGTTCCGTTTTACTTATCCAGAGTCGGATAATGCGTTCATCATGATTGATATGAACCATACGCTCTGGCAATCCTGCGAATGGTCGAATCTGCGAATGATTAATGATTCGACTATCACCGGATACAAACTGGTGAAAGGGTGGGGGCCGGAACGTCATGTGTACTTCACGGCTACTTTCTCGAAGAAGTTGACCGGACTGCGCTTTGTACAAGACAAAAAGCCGGTTATTTATAACACTTCCCGATTCCGCAGTTCTTACGAAGCCTGGGGAAAGAATCTGATGGCTTGTATCTCCTTTGATACAAAGGCAGGAGAAGAAGTGACGGTGAAAACAGCCATCTCTGCAGTCAGCACAGACGGTGCCCGGAATAATATGAAGGAACTCGACGGATTAACTTTCAACGAGTTAAGGGCGAAAGGGGAAGCCCTTTGGGAAAAGGAACTTGGAAAATATACGTTGACTGCTGACCGAAAGACAAAGGAAACGTTTTATACTTCCTCCTATCATGCCGCTCTGCATCCGTTTATCTTTCAGGATTCGGACGGGCAGTTCCGCGGACTAGACAAGAACATAGAAAAAGCGGAAGGATTCACGAACTATACGGTGTTCTCTCTTTGGGATACCTATCGGGCTTTGCATCCCTGGTTTAACTTGGTTCAGCAGGAGGTGAATGCGGACATTGCAAATTCTATGTTGGCTCATTACGACAAGAGTGTGGAGAAGATGCTTCCTATCTGGTCTTTCTACGGCAACGAAACCTGGTGTATGATTGGCTATCACGCCGTATCCGTATTGGCGGATATGATCGTGAAAGAAGTGAAAGGCTTTGATTACGAGCGTGCATACGAAGCGATGAAAACCACAGCGATGAATCCGAACTACGATTGCCTTCCGGAATATCGTGAAATGGGCTATGTACCATTCGATAAGGAAGCGGAGTCAGTGTCAAAGACACTGGAATATGCTTATGATGATTATTGCATCGCACAGGCAGCCAAGAAATTAGGCAAAGAAGACGATTATCATTATTTCCTCAACCGTGCTTTGTCTTATCAGACCTTGATTGATCCCGAAACGAAATATATGCGCGGACGCGACAGCAAAGGTGACTGGCGCACTCCGTTTACTCCGGTTGCCTATCAGGGTCCGGGATCGGTACATGGCTGGGGTGATATCACGGAAGGATTCACGATGCAATATACCTGGTATGTGCCGCAAGATGTGCAGGGATATATCAACGAGGCCGGTAAGGAACTGTTCCGCAAACGCCTGGATGAGCTTTTTACGGTAGAACTGCCGGATGATATCCCCGGAGCACATGATATACAGGGGCGTATCGGAGCCTATTGGCATGGAAATGAACCTTGCCATCATGTTGCATACCTCTACAACTACCTGAAAGAACCGTGGAAATGTCAGAAGTGGATACGTACCATCGTCGACCGTTTCTACGGAAATACACCGGATGCATTGAGTGGTAATGACGATTGCGGACAGATGTCTGCGTGGTATATGTTCAACTGCATCGGTTTCTATCCGGTGGCTCCGTCCAGCAATATTTATAATATCGGTTCGCCATGCGCAGAGGCTATTACGGTCCGGATGAGTAATGGAAAAAACATTGAAATGACAGCGGACAACTGGTCGCCGAAGAACCTGTACGTGAAGGAGCTTTATGTCAATGGTAAAAAGTACGATAAGTCCTACCTGACGTATGATGATATCCGTGATGGAGTGAAACTTCGTTTTGTGATGAGCAGCAAGCCGAATTACAAACGGGCGGTGTCCGATGAGGCTGTACCTCCTTCGATTTCCTTACCGGAGAAGACGCTGAAGTATAAATCATCAATTGGGTTTTAATAAGGTTAGGTATTAAGATAAAAATGGAAAGGATGAGGCTGGGCTTCATCCTTTCCATTTTTAGAACTGATATCCGATACTTATAAAGAACGAATGCATATAGTGGGATTTCAATATAGTCCCGCTTGTTTTACTTTTTGCTCGAAAACCATTCCTTAAATTCCGCTACCCGTGCTTTGCTTACCAATATCTTCTCTGTCATTCTGGAGTGGTGCAGATTAATGGACAACCGGCTGTTGAACCATAAATCAAGATCCTTTATCGCCTCCCTTGAAATCAGAAACTGCCGGTTGACTCTGAAGAAGAGACTAGGATTCAAACAATCGACCAACTCATCCAGCGTAAGAGAAAAGTTGTATTCCACCCCGTCCGTTAAGACAGCTTTTACCTGACAATCTTTGATATAGAACAGTTGAATCATGTCGATCGAGACAGGAAGTAGCTTATCGCCTTTTATCGGTATGAGGAAATGTGTCTTGTAATTCTCCTGTTTTTTCAGCGAGTGAATGAGGTGAAGCAGTTCCTCTTCCTTATTTTCCCGTCTGCTTCCGTTTTCGGGGATGGTATCCTGCAAGTTGTCCAATTTTTCAAACGCATGTTCGATGTCCTCTTTGCCGATAGGTTTCAGCAGGTAGTCGATACTGTTCACTTTGAAGGCACGCAGGGCATATTCGTCGTAAGCCGTGGTGAAGATAATGGGGCAGGTGATGCTGATATGATCGAATATTTCGAAAGCAGAACCATCCGCCAGGTGAATATCCATAAAAACGAGTTCCGGCATCGGGTGGATGTCGAACCATTCGATGGTGGAATTGATGCTGTCCAGTATGGCAATAATTTCAGCTTCCGGTTTCACTTCGTTGAGCAGGGAAGTCAGATTGCGTACAGCAGCTTTTTCATCTTCAATAATAACTGTTTTCATAACACTTGGCTTGTCGTTCATTGTACTTCATCAATAAGAGGAATGCAAACGGAAAACTCTTTGTCCTCTGTGATTTGTATGTCCTGTTTGAATAATAGCCGGTAGCGTTTGGCGAGATTGACAAGGCCGATGCCGGTGCCGGAGGCAGCGGTCCGTTTGGGCTGAATGTCGTTGCTTACGGACAGATATCCCTCGTTGTTGGTGACGATATGGATAGTCAGTGGTTTGCGGTCGCTGATTTCATTGTGCTTCACGGCATTCTCTATCAACACTTGTACCGCCATCGGAGGGAGGCGGTAGTCTTCGAAAGACTTGGCTATCTGTATATCAAACTGCAAGTTGTTCTCAAAACGCATCTTCAGCAGGAAGATGTAAGCAGAAGCGAACTCCATCTCTTCCCGGAGGCTGACGCTTTGCGATTCGTTGCTTTGTAGCGTATACCTCAGTACCCGCGAGAGTTCCTGAATATAATCCTGTGCCTTATCCTGATTCTCCCGTACCAGTGAACGCAGCGTATTCAGTGAGTTGAACAACATGTGCGGATTGAGCTGATTCTTCAATACTTCATACTGGTTGCGGATGTTTTCCGCCTGTAACTGTTCGTTCTCAATCAATACCAGTTGCTGGCGGCGGACAAGGTAGATGATGCAGCAACTGCTGGTGACGAGGCAAGCCATGATGAAGTCGCGCAACGGATGGAGATAGTGGTGCACCATCGCATCGATGGCAGGAATATCGAATGTCCGGTGCAGGAAGACAAACACTTGTCCCAGCAGATTGCTGAGTATCCATGTCAGGATGAAGGAAAGCAGAATCTTTGCAGCCGTTATTTTAATGGACGCCTGGTTGAAATGGAACAAGCGCGTATTGATGGCAAAAAGTATGAGTAACGAAACGAAGGTAAACAGAATTTCATTTGCCACATCCATAAACTTCATTCCCGGGAAAAGCGAATGGCTTTCGAAACGGTCGAAGAGAGAGACCGATTCCGGAAAATGAATGAGCACAGCCACCATCAGCGAGATGATGACCGTGGACAGGAAATACTTATCTTTATTGATAGCTTTCAATACCATGTTGCAAAGATAATGGTTAATTACGAATTATGCATGATGAATGGCTGTCGCTGCACGGCAGATTATTGTTTTTGGATATGTGCCGTGACGTACATCCCCGGTCGGAACTGCGGATTCGTCTCCTTGATGGAAGCGTATACTTCGAGTGAGCGGTTCACTTCGTCCACTTTTTGTCCGATGGAGATGACCGTGCCGTTGAACGTTTGTGTACCCATGCCGTTGACACGGAATTGTACGGGACTGCCTGTTTGCATATCTGCAAGGTCTTTTTCGTAGGTAGTCAGGCAGAGCATCGGTGCGCTTTTATCAATCACTTCGCAGAGAGCTTCTCCCGGATTGATGTACTTTCCCATGTTCATAGCTACATTGACCACATATCCGCTGATAGGAGCTTTTACTTCCAGAAGCGGCTGGATGCCATCCCGAAGCAGTGTTTCCGGATTCACGCCCAAAAGCGAAAGTTGTGCGGCGGCAGCATCCTGACGGCTTTTCATCGAAAGATAATCCGCTTTGCTTTGTTGGAACTTCTTCTGCGAAGCCGCTTGTTCGGCAGAGAGATTCTTTTGCCGTTCGTATTCCATACGCAGATATTCTGTTTGTGCGTGGCTGTCCAGATAAGTCTGTTGGAGGGTGATAAACTCCGGATTCTCCAAAGTGGCGATTACAGAGTTCTTGGTAACGTGTTGTCCGGGGAGTAAGGAAGTGTTTTTGATCACTCCGCCGATAGTCAGTGCGACGGTTGCCTGCCGTTGGGGCGGAAGGACGATCCGGCCGTTGAACGAAACCTGATTGGGGCGGGAAGTGGCGGAAGTGATTGCATCCACTTCGGGCTGTGCAGTGGCATCGGCGTCGCTTTGACCATTGTTTTTTCCCATTTCCGGATTCACGCTTTCTGTTGCAGGGTCCGCCACAGACTCTGATTCCGCCGTTTGTTGTTGTCCCTTGCAAGCTACTAAGGCGAGCAGAAGGATGAGGTAAAATATCTTTCTCATAACTTTTTTATATTAAGTACTCTTGCAAAATAATCTTCTATATTAACAGGAAAACTGTTCATTAAAACTCTCCACTCTCCACTTATTCAAACAATTCATGTTCCAGAGCGGCAATGTTATACTGATAGACGGTTTCGATATACCCTCGCCGGATGTCCCGTGCCGTCGTGACGGACTGTATGTATTCGGCAACGCCCGTTTCGCTCTGTTGCAGTTGCAGGTTGGCGGCTTTGGTCAGTTCTTCCGCTTCTTTGAGAGCTGAAGTAGTATAATAGCGCAGGCTCTCGTTGTATCTCCGGAGAGAGGCTTCCAGCTCCATCACCTTATTGCGAAGTTCGCGGATGTTGGCATCCGCCTGAATCTGTGCCGAAGCGGCAGCCAGTCTGGCTTGCTTCACCTTGCTTTTCTGGGGCAGGAAGTAAACGGGGAAGGAGACTCCCACCATCCATGCATTCAGATTCTTCAAGGGAAGAATGTCCTGACGGGTATATCCTATGCTGATCTCCGGAAAGAAGTGGCTGCGTTCTACATGAAGCATTGCTTTCGCTTCTTCCGCCTGACTCCGGAAGTATCCGGTATGCGCTTCGGACAGATTACCGTCCGAAAGGGTGGTATAAAAGAGAGATAAGGTCGAATCTGCCGGCACAATCGGGCTGTCGGCATAACAGCACCACTGGAAACGTGCCAGTGCCGTCTTTTCCTCTTCCTGTGCCTGATACCAGCGGTTGTGCAGGTCGGCGGCGGTAGTCGTCATCATGTTCTTTTCGAGCAGGGTGATTTCTCCTTGTTGATAACGTATTTCGCCGATACGTTTCAACTCTTCCGCCATCTTGTCCTGATCACGGTACATGGAGCAGAGGTTGGCGGCATATTGATAGTAAGCCCATGCCCGTTTTACTTCCGCTATCACTTCTTTTTCCACCATCCGGCGATAATAAGTACTTGTCTTTACCTGTCGGCTGACCAGTGCATTCTTGTAAAACGGAGTCAGCAGCGAACCGAGGCTCTGTTCGAAGGCAAGTTCCTTGTCTTGCTTGTTTTCTCCGTTGAGTTGTCCCCATGAGTAACTGAATGAGGTGGGAGCTGCCTCGACAATCTCTCCGCGAGTGGCTTTTGCCTGACGGATGGCGTTGGCGGCTATTTTCAGTCTCGGATGATTTTGTTTGGCTATCTCGATGGCCTGTTCCAGACTGACCGCTTCCGGTTGCTGCGCTGAGGCGAAAGAAGGAATCAGCAGTAACAACGGCAGATGAAACTTGCTTCCGGGACGTCTCCATACAGCGAATGAGTTGACAATCTTGTAGAATACCGGAATGATAAGCAAAGTCAGCACGGTAGAGATAATCAGTCCGCCGATGACGACCGTAGCCAGCGGGCGTTGTACTTCGGAACCGGCGGAAGTGGCGATTGCCATCGGGACAAATCCCAGCGAGGCGACCAGTCCGGTGAGGAATACGGGACGCAGCAGATGCGGGGTGCCCAGAGTGAGGATTCGGTTGGTAGTCATAGCATATTTATTTCGTTTACGAAGTTCGTTGAAATGGTTCACCATCAGGATACCGTTCAGTACAGCCACACCGAACAAGGCGATGAAACCGACTCCTGCCGAGATGCTGAACGGGAGTCCGCGAAGCCAGAGGGCTACGATACCTCCGATAAGTGACAGCGGGACGGTGGAGAATACCATCAATGTATAAGTAATGTTCTTGAAAGCGAAAAACAAGATCAGCAGAATCAGCATCAGTGCTACCGGAATGACGATCATCAGCGTATTGATGGCGTTTTGCAGGTTCTCAAACTGACCGCCGTATTCGAAGTAGTAGCCCGGTTGCAGTTTGATGTTCTTGTCCAGTGTCTTCTGGATGTTGGCCACTACTTGCTGAATGTCCGCGTCGCGTACGTTCACACCAATCACGATGCGGCGTTTGGTAGCGTCGCGGTTGATCTGCAACGGACCGCTGACAAGTTCGATGCTTGCCACCTCGCCGACCGGAATCTGAATGCCTTCGGAAGTACGCACAAAGAGCTTGTCCAGATTTAAGTCTGCCACTTTCTCCTGATCCAGACGTACGACAAGGTCGAACTTCCGTTCGTTTTCGAAAACCACACCGCTGGCTTCCCCGGCATAGGCTGTCCGGATAATCGTGTTGAGTTCTTCGATATTGATGCCGTAACGGGCTATCTTGCCGCGGTTGTATTTGACAACCAGCTGAGGCAATCCCATCGTCTGCTCTACGATGACGTCTGCTGCCCCCGGCACTTTCTCTACATACGTGGCGGCTTCCTTTGCCCTCTGATAAAGTTCGTGCGTGTCTTCGCCGTATAACTTGACTGCAATATCGGCTTTCGCACCTGTCATCAGTTCGTTGAACCGGAGCTGTATCGGCTGCGAGAAGTTAAACTCGGCACGTTCCGAGAGGGGTTCGAGCGCTTCTTTCATCTTCTCTACCATTTCCGCACGGCTTGTTGCGCTGGTCCATTCCTTGAAAGGTTTCATGATGATCATCACGTCGGCGTCTTCCACTGCCATCGGGTCGGTGGGGACTTCTGCCGTACCGATCTTCGCCACTACGTGCTTGATTTCGGGAAACTGATCCATCAATGTCTTTTCCGCTTCTTCGGAGAGTTTGATACTTTCCGAAAGCGAACTGCCGGCGGGTAAGGTCATCTGCATGGCGAAGTCGCCTTCGTCCAGTGTCGGGATGAACTCGGCACCCAGACGGGTGAAGAGAAAGAGGGAGCCGATCAGTGCGGCAAAAGCAATGACTACGGTGCGTGCTTTGTGATGCAGGCAGGCATGCAGGCAACGCTGGTAGAGTTTGTTCAGCTGCTCGAAGAATCGGTCGGCAAGTGTCGGCTTCACTACGATGGCATGTTTCAGGAAGAGCGACGCCATCATAGGGACGTATGTCAGCGACAGGATCAAGGCGCCGATGATGCAGAACACCAGGGTTTTGGCCATTGGAGTGAAGTATTTTCCTTCGATTCCGTTCAAAGTCAGTATCGGGAAGAACACGATGAGAATAATCAGTACGGCGAATGTAGCCGAGCGGACTACACCGGAAGCGCCTTTTTCCACCTCTTCGTCCATCTCTTTGCGGGTCAGTGTCCGTCCGCGGAACTGCTTGCTGTAGATGTGTGCCAGGATACCTTCCAGTATGACAATGGAACCATCTACCACAATACCGAAGTCGATGGCGCCGAGGCTCATCAGATTGGCGGTCACGTTGAAAAGACGCATCATGATGAATGCGAAAAGCATAGCCAGCGGGATGACCGAAGCTACAATCAGCCCGGCACGGACGTTGCCCAGAAAGATAATAAGTACGAGGAAGACGATGATGGCTCCTTCAATAAGGTTGTTGACGACGGTGGAGATGTTCCGGTTGACCAGTTCCGAACGGTTCAGATACGGTTCGATGCTGATGCCTTCGGGCAATAAGTGCTGTATCTTTTCCACCCGCTTTTCCAGTTCCTGCGTCACTACATTGGCGTTGGCGCCTTTCAGCATCATGGCAATTCCGCCTACGCATTCGCCCTTTCCGTCCATCGTCATCGCACCGAAACGTTTGGGGGCGCCGAAGCGGACAGCGCCTACGTCACTGATGTGTACGGGAATCCCGTTCCGGTTGGCTACCACGATCTGCTCGATGTCTTTGATGCGGGTGATCATCCCTTCCGAACGGATGTAATAGGCATTCTTTGCTTTCTCGATGTAGCTTCCGCCCGTGTTCTGGTTGTTGCTGCTCAGTGCTTCGAACACTTCGCCGATGGTGATGTTCAGTGAAAACAGGGCGTCGGGGTCTACCGCCACTTCGTATTGTTTCAGATAACCTCCGAAACTATTTATTTCCACGATGCCCGGTATGCCCGATAACTGGCGTTTCACCATCCAGTCCTGAATGGTACGGAGTTCCATAGCGTCATATTTCTCTTCGTATCCCGGAGCTACTTTCAATATGTATTGGTAGATTTCGCCCAGTCCGGTGGTGATCGGCATCATTTCCGGTGTTCCCAGTTCGGGGGAGATTTCGCCGGATACGGTTTGTATCTGCTCGTTGATCAGCTGGCGGGCATCGAGTGTGGGCACGTCTTCCTTGAAGACGACCGTTACCACTGATAGCCCGAAGCGACTGACGGAACGGATATCTTCTACATTCATGATGTTGCTCATCGCTATTTCGATGGGCATGGTGATGAGCTGCTCCACTTCCTGCGGCGCAAGCGTAGGAGATACGGTTACAATCTGCACCTGATTGTTGGTTATGTCCGGCACGGCGTCAATGGGGAGCGTCAGCATGGCATAGATTCCCCCGATAAACAGGAAGAGGGTGGTTAACCCTACGAATAGTTTTTTCCTGATCGAAAAACGTACGATAGCTTTAAACATGATTTTACAGTGTTATTGTTTCATGTTACAAAGTTACGGACTATCCTTATCCGTGATTATCGGGAAAGGATGAAGCGGAAAGATTGACAG
>OGNY01001126.1_pt1 | contig 18746 bp, 15 predicted proteins | sample 1573551 | NCBI WGS metagenome assembly OGNY01 (sample SAMEA2581885, study PRJEB24529) | metagenome | biome: Human gut stool | place: China | collected 2011
AATGTTTTTGAGTTTGACGACAAGGACGCCGGTGAGTTTTCTACCCATCGCAAGGATATTCAGGCGCTGGATATTGACGACGATGTGACCACCTGGGAGAAAGAGATCTCCGCCAGTACCCATAGTCTGTACCCGGTGTTTAAGGGCTCTATCGATAATGTGGTGGCCGTGCTGGATTCCAAAAAGTTCTTCCGCATTGCCGACAAGACCCGCGCTGCGGTGAAAAAGGACGCTTTTGTGCAGCCTATTTATGTGCCGGAGACCATGAAGATCGATGTGCTCTTTGAGCTGATGCAAAAGAGCCACAATCACTTTGCCGTAGTGCTGGATGAGTACGGCGGTACCGTGGGTATTATCACCATGAACGACCTGCTGGAACAGCTGGTAGGCGACCTGGATAACGACCAGGAGCTGCCCAACGCCCAGCCGGATGTGGTGCCTCTGACTGACCGCTCCTGGAAGATCAAGGGCTGCGTGTCCCTGGACGATGTGGCGGAGTTGACCGGGCTGGAGCTGCCGGTGGATACTTATGAAACCCTCAGCGGCTACATTTTTGGCCTGTACTGCACCATTCCCAAGGATGGCAGCAAGTTTGATGTGGAGACGGAGGACCTGGAAATTCAGGTACTGGATGTGCGTAAGCACACGGTGGCTTCCTGCATTTTGACGCTCAAGGAAAAAGATGAGGCGCAGCCACAGGAATAATGCACAAAAAGTGCGGCAAGCTGTACGAACAGTTTGCCGTATTTTTTTTGATTTTTCTGCTGCGTGCGTATTGCAAATGATAGGGGAATACTGTAAAATTAAGATAGAAAATAAGACAGAAAAGATGAAGGAACTGCCTATGGATATCGCCAGACAAAAGGAGATCGCACAAACTGTGACCGCAGGCAAGGCCGTATTGGGTATGGAGTTCGGCTCCACCCGCATTAAGGCTGTGCTGCTGGATGCGCATAATCGGATCATTGCCCAGGGTCACCACCTGTGGGAGAATCAAATGGTGGACGGCTTGTGGTCTTACAGCCAGGAAGCTGTAATCGCCGGTATGCAGGACTGCTATGCCGCTTTGGCAGCAGATGTAAAGGCGGTTTGCGGCGCGGAACTGACCCATCTGGCAGGGGCGGGGATCAGCGCCATGATGCACGGCTATTTGGCCTTTGACAGTAGCGATCGGCTGCTGGTGCCCTTTCGCACCTGGCGCAACACCAATACCGGCGCTGCGGCGGAAAAACTGACGGCGCTGTTCAACTTTAATATTCCCCTGCGGTGGAGTGTGGCCCATTTGTACCAGTGCGTGCTGGACGGAGAGTCACATTTGCAGCAGCTTTCATCCATGAATACCTTGGCCGGGTATGTGCACTACTTGCTTACCGGTCGGCGGGTATTGGGTGTGGGCGATGCCGCCGGTATGTTCCCCATAGACTCGGCTACCGGGCAGTATGACGCAAAAATGCTGGCAGCCTTTGACCGGCTGGTGGCAGAGAATCACTACCCTTGGACTTTGGCGGATTTGCTGCCGGAGATTTTGCCGGTGGGTACGCCCGCAGGCACCCTGACCCCGGCTGGGGCGGCGCTGCTGGATCCCAGCGGTACCTTGCAGCCCGGCGCGGTCTTTTGCCCCCCGGAGGGGGACGCGGGCACCGGTATGGTGGCCACCAACAGCGTAGCGCCCGGCACCGGGAATGTGTCTGCCGGCACTTCTGTTTTTGCTATGGTGGTTCTGGATCGGCCTCTTGCCCGGGTGCACCGGGAAATTGATATGGTTACTACCCCTTGCGGTCACCCGGTGGCAATGGTGCACGCCAATAACTGTTCGTCCCAGGTGAATGTGATTGCCGGTTTGCTGCGGGATTTTGTCGCAGCTATGGGGCAGCCTGTGCCGGACGGCAAGATCTATGAATTTTTGTTTAACAGTGCTGTGGACGGTGCGCCGGATTGTGACGGGATTGTTACCTACGGCTACACCTCCGGCGAGAGTATTTTGAATTTGGACGCCGGGCGACCGTTGACGGTGCGTTGGGCAGACAGCACGGTGAATTGGCCCAATCTGATGCGCAGCAACCTGTGCGGTGCCTTGGCGGCGCTGAAAGTGGGTATGGATATTCTGACTCGGGACGAGCAGGTGCCCTTGCAGCGAATTTACGGCCACGGCGGGTTCTTTACCACCCCGCAGGTGGGGCAGCGGCTGCTGGCCTCCGCTTTGGCGGCACCGGTTACTGTGATGGAGACAGCCGGTTCCGGCGGCCCCTGGGGTATGGCGCTGCTGGCGGCATATATGCTGCAGCGGCAGAACGGAGAGCGTTTGGCTGCCTTCCTGGAGCGGCAGGTATTTGCCTGCTGTCAAACGGTGACGGTGGAGCCTACGGCGCAGGATGTGGCGGATTTTGACGCCTATATGCAAGCATTTCACGCAGCCCTGGACTTAGAGCGCCGGGCGGCGGAGGGAGAATAAAAGCAGATGTTAGAAGCATTAAAAGAACAAGTTTACCGAGCCAATATGGATCTGGTGCGCTACAATTTGGTGGTGCTCACCTGGGGCAATGTGTCGGCCATCGACCGGAAACAGGGGCTGTTTGTCATAAAACCCTCCGGCGTGCCATATAGTGAATTGACCCCGGCGGATATGGTGGTCATGGACATGGACGGCAACCGGGTAGAAGGGGAGCTGAATCCCTCGTCCGACACCCCCACCCATTTGGCGTTATATAAGGCGTTCCCGGAGATCGGGGGCATTACCCACACCCATTCTTCCTGGGCCTGTGCGTGGGCGCAAGCCGGGCGGGACATACCGGCTTACGGCACTACTCACGCGGATTTTGCCTACGGCGACATACCCTGTGCCCGTGGTCTGACAGAAGAAGAAGTCAACACGGCGTATGAGGCCAATACCGGTCGAGTGATCGTGGAGGAGTTCCGCCGGCGCGGACTGGACCCGGGGGCGTTCCCCGGTGTGCTGGTGCAGCGCCACGGCCCCTTTACCTGGGGCAAGAGCGCGGCCGCCTCTGTGGAGAACGCGCTGATCTTGGAAGAAATCGCCAAAATGGCCAGTCGCACCGAGTGCATTGCCGGGGAGCGGCCCATTGGAATTGAATCTTACCTGCTGGATAAGCATTATCTGCGCAAGCACGGCGCCAATGCTTATTACGGACAGAAAAAATAACAGAGAAGAGGAGAGTTCTTATGAAAAAACTGTTTAGCCTGACCTTGAGCCTGCTGATGCTCATTGCCTGCTCTCTGGGTACGGTGTCTGCCTTTGCGGCAGAGGAAGAGGTGCCGACCCCTGTGGACCTGCGGGACTGCACAGTGACCTTGCAGTACGCTTCTACTACCTACACCGGCAAGGCTCTGCGCCCCTCGGTGAAGGTGCAGTATAACGATATTGCCCTGATCCAGGGGCAGGATTACAAGGTACAGTACAGCGCCAATACCGCCTGCGGCACCGCCCAGGTGAAGTTGACCGGCACCGGCGATTATACTGGCGCGTTGAGCCGCAGCTTTAAGATTCTGCCCGGTCGGGTGACCGGTATGTCTACCAGCCGGACCACCACCACCATTACCATGAACTGGAAGCAGGTACCCGGCGCTGCCGTGTATCGGGTATATCAGTCTGCCTCTGCAAACGGCAATTACAGCAAGGTTGCCACTGTCAGCGGCACCAAGGCCAAAATCAGCAAGCTGTCTGCCGGTAAAAAATACTACTTCAAGATTGCTGCCTGCGGCAAAAAGGACGGCTCCTACGCCGGTCCCCTTAGCGCGGTACTGAATACCGGCACTCGTCCCTCCACCGTGTCCATGAAGAGCGTGACCAAGTCCGGCACCAATTTGAAGATCAAGTGGAACAAGGTAACCTGCTCCGGTTATGAAGTGCGTTACAGCACGGATAAGAAGATGAAAAAGGGCGTTAAGACGGTGAAGATCACCAAGTCCTCCGCCACTTCCACGACCATCAAGAAAATCAAAAAGGGCAGTACATACTATGCCCAGGTGCGGGCGTACCTGTCCTTTCCCAACAAGGTGTACAACGGCAGTTACAGCAAGGTGACCAGCTCCAGCTACTCCAACCTGTATGCCAGCTATTCTTCCAAGTATGTGAACAATAAGGACCGCACCACCAATCTGCGCATTGCCAGCAAGGCCATTGACGGCACCGTGATCCAGCCGGGACAGACCTTTTCCTTTAATAAAGTTGTAGGTAAGCGCACCAAGAGCCGTGGTTATAAAGAGGCCTATGTGTTCAGCGGCAGCGGCACGGTTATGGGCGTTGGCGGCGGTATCTGCCAGGTGGCTTCCACCATGTTTAATACCGCACTGCTTGCCAATGTGTCTATTGTGGAGCGGCACCAGCACAGCCAGCGGGTTACCTATGTGCCCCTGGGTCGGGACGCAGCCATTATGTGGGGCTCTCAGAACTTTCGCTGGAAAAACAATACCGGTATGCCCATTAAGATCAAAATGAGCGTAAAGGACGGTACCATCTCCTGCAAGTTCTACACCAGCAAGGAGGCAAAGCCCAAAAAGGTGAGACTGAAAGTGAGCCAGAGCGGCAAAAACTTTACCTTGCGCCGGTATGTAGGCGGCAAGGTGAATTACACTGCCAAGTCTAAATACTAATAAAAAACGGCTATACCGATTTTTCGTCGGTATAGCCGTTTTTTCGTCCGCCTGTTCGTAGTAGAATAGGGGAGCGATTATTTGTGTTTGGTGTATTCCTGCACCGCCAAGGCATCGCACCGCTCATTATAGGGGTGGCCGGCGTGACCCTTGACCCAGTTAAAGGTGACGGTGTGGGTTTCCAACAAGGGCAGCAGCTGCTGCCACAGGTCAACATTCAGCGCCGGTTTGCCGTCTGCCTTGCGCCAGCCCTTGCGCTGCCAGCCGTAGACCCAACCCTTGGTTACCGCGTCGCACACATATTTGGAGTCGGTGGTCAGGGTCACCAGGCAAGGTTCTCGCAAGGCTGCCAGGGCGCGGATCACCGCCGTCAGTTCCATACGGTTGTTGGTGGTTTCCGCTTCAAAGCCGCTCATTTCTTTTTCCGTACCGTTATACACCAGTACAGCGCCCCAGCCACCTTTGCCCGGGTTGCCGGAGCAGGCGCCGTCGGTATAAATGCTCACTTTTTTCATAAATATTACCTCGCCGGGATATTTTAGCACGCTTTGTGGCAATAATCAATACAGCGTGGCAAAATCCGTACACCGGTCCGGGGCCACTTGACATTTGGCGTTATTTATTTTATGATATATGCAATTTGTGATGTTCGGAAAACTATATTTAACAGGAGGAATCAAATCAAATGATCAATCAGAATAAGTCTGACGGTAAGGCTGCTTCCGGAAAACGGAATTCCAAGAAGCGCTACACATACCGCAGACCGGTAAAGAAAGGCGCTCCGCGGCAGAAAAAGCCGGAGGAGTCTGTTCATATTGCATTTTTAGGCGGTATGAATGAGATCGGCAAGAACATGACGCTTTATGAATACAAGGACGATATGTTCATTGTGGACTGCGGTCTGGCATTCCCTACATCGGATCTGCCGGGCGTGGACTTGGTGATCCCGGACTTTACCTATGTAGAAAAAAACAGACACAAAATCAAGGGCGTATTGGTGACCCACGGCCACGAGGACCATATCGGCGGCCTGGCATTCCTGCTTAAGCGGATCAATGTGCCCATCTATGCCACTAAGCTGACCATCGGCCTGATCCAGGGCAAGCTCAAGGAGCACGGCCTGCTGAACAAGGCCAAGCTGGTGGAAATTCGCCCCCGGGACAACATCACTCTGGGTGCCTTTAATATTGAATTTATCCATGTGAACCACTCCATTCCGGACGCGGTAGGTCTTGCCATCCGCTGCCCGGCAGGCGTGATTATCCAAACCGGCGACTTTAAGATTGACACCACCCCGGTAGACGGAGATATGATCGACCTGGCTCGCTTCGCCGAATATGGCAAAAAGGGCGTTTTGGCACTGCTTTCCGATTCCACAAATGCAGAGCGCCCCGGCTATACCATGAGCGAGCGCAAGGTGGGCGAGAGCTTTGAGCAGCTGTTCCGCAAGGCACACAATAAGCGCATTGTGGTGGCGACCTTTGCTTCCAATATCCACCGGGTGCAGCAGATTATTGATGTGGCCCAGTCCAGAGGGCGTAAGGTGGCCGTGACCGGCCGTAGCTTGGAAAATTTGGTTCAGGTGGGCCAGGATCTGGGTTACCTGAATGTGCCGGAGAATATTCTCATTCCCATTGACGCCATTAAGCGTTACCCGGACGATAAACTGGTGATTATTACCACCGGTAGCCAGGGCGAGCCTATGTCCGCCTTGACTCGGATTGCCTTTGGCGAGCACCGCAAGGTAAATATCGGTCCCAACGATTATGTGATCATTTCTGCCACGCCCATACCCGGCAACGAGAAGATGGTGGGCAATGTGGTCAACGAGCTGATGAAGCACAATGTAGAGGTGATCTACGAAAAGATGTACGAGGTGCATGTCAGCGGCCACGCCTGTCAGGAAGAGCTGAAATTGATGATGGGTATTGTTAAGCCCCAGTATTTCATTCCCGTGCACGGCGAGCAAAAGCACCTGCAAAAGCACGCCGGGCTGGCTATGTCCATGGGCTATGATATGAAGCACATTTACCTGGGCAATATCGGCGAAAAAATCTCTCTAAGCAAGACGGAGATGAAGCAGATCGAGACTGTGCCCGCCGGCGAAGTGTATGTAGACGGCTTGGGCGTGGGCGATGTGGGCAATATTGTTTTGAACGACCGTAAGCATCTGTCCCAGGACGGCATTATCATTGTGGTGGCCACTTTGGATGCGGAGACCGGCGATGTGGTCAGCGGCCCGGATGTAGTGTCCCGCGGGTTTGTCTATGTAAAGGAGAACGAAGACCTGATGAACAAGGCTCGCGATTTGGCTTGCCATGTGATCTACGATTACTATGATGTGAAGGGTCGGGATTGGAACACCGTTAAGTCCAAGCTGCGGGATGAAATCTCCCACCTGATGTATGAAAAGACCAAGCGCAGCCCCATGGTGCTGCCCATTTTGATGGAGATTTAAGGAGAAGCGTATGAAAGTCATTTTGAAACAAGATGTAAAAGCGCTGGGCAAAAAAGGCGATTTAGTAAATGCCTCGGACGGCTACGCCCGCAACTTTCTCTTTCCCAAGGGGTTGGCGGTAGAGGCCAATGCCACCGCTATGAACGAGTTTAACTCTAAGGAAACGGCCAAGAAGTTCCACAAAGCCGAGGAAGTGAAAGCAGCCACCGCCGACGCACAGAAGCTGGAGGGCAAGACCTTTAAGCTAAAAGCCAAGGCCGGTGCCAACGGCAAGCTGTTCGGCTCCGTCACTTCTAAGGATGTGGCGGCGCAGATCAAAAAGGATCTGGGCGTGGAGATCGACAAGCGTAAGATCGTGATGGACGATATCAAGACCTTTGGCACCGTACAGGCAGAAGTGAAAGTCTATGCCGGAATTACGGCAAAGATCTTTGTACAGGTGACCGAGGCATAAGAGAAATCCAACCAACATAAACGGTGATGAAAATGGCGGAAGCAACAACGACCGGCGGCGTGGCGCTGCCGTACAATTTAGAGGCGGAACAAAGCGTATTGGGCTGTATTCTGCTGAATTCCGGCTGTATGGAGGAGGTGCTGATGCACCTGAAGGCAGAAAGCTTTTATCTGCCTCAGCACCGAGCTATCTTTGGCGCCATGCTGTCCATGTACACCTCTTCCCAGGCCAATATTGACCCGGTACTGATTGCCGATGTGCTGGCCAAAGAGGGACATTACGATGTGGCAGGCGGCAGGGAATACCTGGTGCAGCTGGCAAACAGTGTGCCCTCTACGGCCAATGTAGCCAGCTATGCCAAGATCGTGAAGGAGCAGTTTTATCTTCGAACCCTGATCCAAACGGCTCGGGAGATCATGGACGATGCGGCCAGCGGTGAGGGCGACGCCTCCTCTATCTTAGACGCGGCAGAGCAGAAGATCTATGATATTCGCCAGGGTAAGGACACCGGCGGTCCCACCAAGGTCAGCGAGGTGATCGTCAACGGCGTGTATGACCGCCTGGGCAAGCTCACCGGCGAGGACAAAGAAAAATATAAGGGCATTCCCACCGGCTTCGGTCTGCTGGATACTTACATTACCGGCTTGAATAAGTCGGACTTTATCCTGATCGGTGCCCGCCCGGCTATGGGTAAGACCAGTTTTGCCCTGAACCTGGCGTCCAATGTGTCCATGATGGCGCGCAAAAAGTGCGTGTTCTTTAGCTTGGAGATGACCAAGGAGCAGCTGGCGGAGCGTTTGCTGGCGTCCCAAGCCGGTGTGCCCAGCCATAAGCTGCGCACCGGCGAGCTGGACAACGACGAGTGGGTGCGCCTGGGCAATGCTGCCGGTCAATTTAATGATGTAGAGTTGTATCTAGACGACACTTCTTCTATCACTGTGCCGGAGATCAAGTCCCGGGTGCGGCGCATGAAAGATGTGGATGTGATTATGATCGACTATCTGGGCTTGATCAAATCCGCCACCCGCAAGGAGAACCGTGTGCAGGAGGTGTCCGAGATTACCCGCCAGCTGAAAATGCTGGCTAAGGACCTGATGATCCCGGTGATCTGCTGTGCCCAGTTGGCCCGTAGTACCGAGGGGCGAGGCAAGAGCCATAAGCCCCAGCTGTCCGACCTGCGAGAGTCCGGCTCCATTGAGCAGGACGCGGATATTGTGATGTTCCTCTACCGTGAGGACTACTATCGCAGCGAGGTGGATGAGGACAAGCAGGACGACATCGACGAGAACCATACGGAGCTGATCGTGGCCAAGAACCGCCACGGCGCTACCGGCACCATTGAGATGACCTTTGATAAGGAATTCACCCGCTTCCGTGCGGTGGACAAGACAGCCAATGCATTCTGATTTGTTTGACCGGATTGACCGGACGGTAACGGAACACAATATGCTGTGCCCGGAGGACCGGGTGGTGGCAGCTGTGTCCGGTGGGGCGGACTCCATGTTATTGCTTCACTACCTGCTCAGCCGCAGGGAACGGTGGCAGCTGAAGATCACCGTTGCCCATGTGGAGCACGGCATTCGGGGCGAAAGCTCCCGGGCGGACGCTGCCTTTGTGCGGGATTTTTGCGCCCGGCAGCATTTGTCTTATTTTGAAAAAGCAATCGACGCACCCAAAGAGGCCAAGGATGCCGGTATGGGCGTTGAGGCGTATGCCCGGCAAACGCGGTACGCCTTTTTTCAGTCGCTGGACTGTGATCGGATTGCCACGGCGCACACGCTGTCGGATTCTGTGGAGACCATGCTGTTCCGCTTGGCTCGGGGCACCGGCCTGCGAGGACTCACCGGCATTGCGCCGGTGCGGGGCAAGATCATTCGTCCGTTGCTGGACTGCACCGGAGAGGAAGTGCGGGCGGCATGCACGGCGCTGCATATCGACTATCGGATCGATGAGAGTAACGCCGATGAGCGGTACAGCCGCAATGCCATTCGCCATACGCTGGTGCCGGATTTTGACCGGGTGCACCCGGGCTTTATGCAAAATGCCGCCCGTACCTTGCAGAATTTGCAAGCAGATGAAGCCTATTTGCAGGCGCAGACTGCCGAACTTTTACAGGCGGCAAGAACTTCAAACGGTTTGCAAACGGCGGTCCTTACTGCCGCACCGCTGCCCTTGCGCCGTCGGGCACTGACGGCGTTTTTAGAGCAAAACCGGTTTGGCGTGGATGCCCTCCACTTGGCACAGTTGGACGAGTTGCTTGCATCCGGCGGACGGCTGCAGCTGCCCGGCGGATTTGCCCATGTACAGCGTGGGGTGCTGACTTTGGAAGCGGCAGGTGCGCCACCGGCGGCAGCAATCGCTTATGAACAGATCGTGGTATCTGTTGCGGAATTTTTAACGATTCGTGAATTATCGCAAATAAAAATTGATTTTTATTGCGACTATGATAAAATAACAGGCAGTGTTCGCTTTCGGCAGCGGCAGGCAGGGGATCGCATTTCACCCGCCGGTCGCGGGTGCAGCAAATCGCTGAAGAAGCTCTATTGCGAATACCGCGTGCCCCACAGTCGGCGTGCTCTGCCCCTGGTGGCGGAGGACGATTTGGGGATCATCGCCGTGGCAGGCTGCTGCTGCGATCAGCGCGTCGGGGTGGACGCCACCACCAGGAGCGTGCTTTATGTAGTTTCCCATACGGAGGACTGATAGATGAATAATATGGCAAAAAATTGGAAGTCCATTCTGTTTTATATCCTGATCCCGGTGCTTTTGATCGGGGCAGTATGGTATTTGTCTTCTAACCAATCCGGCACAGAGGTGCAATACTCCCAAGTGGTGCAGATGTTTGAAGAGAACCAGATAAAGGACTTTTCCCTGGATCTGTCCAGCGGCGCACTGACCTACAAGACCTTTAAGGACCCGGAGAAGGAGCAGCGCTACACCGTGCCTAATGTGTCGCTCTTTTTGGACGATGTGAAGGATAATGTAGACGCGTATAACGCCAAGCAAACCAATAATAAGAACCGCATTACTTATAACTACAAGAAGGGCGCTTCCGGCAACTGGTTCACCAGTATGCTGCCGTCGCTTATTATGCTCATTGCTATTGTGGGTCTTGGGTTCTATGCGTTCCGGCGGATGAACAACGCCATGATGAACGACACCAACAAGACGCTGGGCTTTGGCAAAGCCGCAGCTTAAAACATTGGGAACTAAGTAAGGCGCAAGACCACATTTCAGGATGTGGCCGGTTGTGATGAGGAAAAGGGCGAGCTGGAGGAGATCGTGGAGTTCTTAAAGAACCCGGACAGCTTTACCGCACTGGGCGCCCGTATTCCCCGAGGCGTGCTGTTGGTGGGTCCTCCCGGTACCGGTAAAACTTTGCTGGCCCGTGCTGTGGCCGGTGAGGCCGGCGCACCGTTTTTGTCCATTTCCGGCTCTGACTTTGTAGAGATGTATGTGGGCGTGGGTGCTTCTCGTGTACGCGACCTGTTTGAGCAGGCCAAGAAGAAATCACCGGCCATTGTATTTATTGATGAGATTGATGCTGTGGGTCGTCACAGAGGTGCCGGCACCGGCGGCGGTAATGATGAGCGGGAGCAGACCTTGAACCAGTTGCTGGTAGAGATGGACGGCTTTGGCACCAACAGCGGTATTATCGTGATGGCTGCCACCAACCGGCCGGATGTACTGGATCCGGCGCTGCTGCGCCCCGGTCGTTTTGACCGCCAGATTACCGTGAATCGACCGGATGCACAGGGCCGTGAGGACATTTTGAAAGTCCATTCCCGCAACAAGCCTTTGGGTCCGGATGTGGATTTGAAAGAAGTGGCTAAGGACACCATCGGCTTTACCGGTGCGGACTTGGAAAACCTGCTCAACGAGGCTGCTTTGCTGGCTGTGCGCCGCAAGAAGAAAGCACTGACTATGGCGGAAATTAACGACGCCTCCTCCCGTGTGCAAATGGGCACGGAGAAAAAGAGCCATAAATATTCCAAGAAGGCCAAGCGCCTGACCGCTTACCACGAGGCGGGTCACGCTGTGGCAGCCTACTATGTAGAGGGCCACGACCCGGTGAAGGAAATTTCCATTATTCCCCGGGGTCTGGGTGCAGGCGGCTACACATGGTACACCCCGCAAGAGGAAAATTACAATTCCAAAAAGGAGATGCTGGACGACCTGATCTCCATGTTGGGCGGTCGTGTGGCCGAGGCGTTGGCGCTGGGGGATATTTCCACCGGTGCGTCCAACGACTTGCAGCGCGCTACCCAAATTTGTCGGGATATGGTGGCCAAGTACGGCATGAGCGAGGTGCTGGGTCCGGCTGTATTTAGCGACGAGAACGACGAGGTGTTCCTAGGCAAGGACTTTGGTCATGTGAACAATTACAGCGAGGCTACCTCTGCTAAGATTGACGCGGAGATTGAGCGGATGATGCGCCACGCTTACAGCCAGACGGAAGAGATCTTAAAGACCCATTACGAGAAGCTGGAGCTGGTGGCGGAGACTCTGCTGCAAAAAGAGAAGGTTACCGGCGAGATGTTTGCCCAGCTGATGGAAAACGGCAAGCTGGACGAACCGGAAGCCCAACCGACAGAAGAACCGGAAGCCCCTGCGGCAGAAACACAGACTGCCGCGGACACAGCCCCGGTGCCTGCGCCGGAGGACGGAGACGCACCGGCAGCGGAAGCGGCAAATGCCCCGGCAGACCCTGCACCGGACGCGCCCAAATCCGACCGATAACCCCAAGAAAAGACAGTTACTGACCGGTAGCTGTCTTTTTTCATTTCTTGACATTTCCACAAGATATTGTATAATATCAACGACAAAAGACAATTTATTGGAGGGAAAAGCATGGCGAAAAAAGCCACCTACGGCAACGAAAGCATTAAGTCCCTGCGTGGTGCAGACCGTGTGCGAAAGCGCCCGGCTGTGATTTTCGGCTCGGACGGGTTGGAGGGCTGTGAGCATTCCATCTTTGAAATTATGAGCAACTCCATAGACGAGGCCAGAGAGGGGCGCGGCAATCGGATCGTGGTGACCCGCTACCTGGACGGCTCCTATGAGGTGCAGGACTTCGGCAGCGGTATTCCTGTGGATTACAACAAGAACGAGCAGCGAGAAAACTGGGAACTGCTGTTTTGCGAGATGTACGCCGGGTCCAAATATGATAACGCCGGCGGCGCAGGCAGTTATGAGTTCTCTCTGGGCCTCAACGGCCTGGGGCTTTGCGCCACCCAGTATGCGTCGGAATATATGGACGCGGAAATTCACCGGGACGGCTACTGCTACACCCTCCATTTTGAAAAGGGCGAGAATATCGGCGGTCTGCACAAGGAGCCGTACCAAAAGCGCGATACCGGCTCCCGCATTCGCTGGAAGCCGGATATTCAGGTGTTTACGGATATTAACATTCCCAGAGATTGGTTTGTATCTACCATGAAGCGCCAGGCCATTGTTAATGACGGTGTGCACTTTGTGCTCAAGGAGGAGACCGCCGGCGGCAAGTTTGACACCACCGAGTTCTGCTACCAAAACGGTATTCAGGACTATGTGGCGGAGCTGGCAGGGGATACTGCTTTTACGACGCCCCAATACTGGGAGTGCGAGCGGGTGGGCCGCGACCGTGCGGATCTGAATGACTATAAGTTGAAGATCAAGGCTGCGGTGTGCTTTTCGCTGAAAACCCAGCTGAAAGAGTATTACCACAACTCCAGCTTTTTGGAGCACGGCGGCTCGCCGGAAAAGGCCTTTCGCAGTGCCTTTGTCAGCCAGATCAATGCCTATTTGAAAGCCAATAACAAGTACGCCAAATCAGATGGTCAGATCAATATTCAAGATGTGGAGGACTGCGTGATCTTCGTGGTGTCCTCTTTCTCCACCAACACTTCTTACGAGAACCAAACCAAAAAGGCCATTACCAATAAATTTATTCAGGAGGCTATGACCGACTTCTTCCGCAAATCCCTGGAAGTGTACTTTATTGAGAACAAGATGGAGGCGGAGAAGATCGCCAACCAGGTGCTGGTAAATATGCGCGCCCGGGTAAAGGCGGAGAACACCCGCAAAACCTTAAAAACCACCTTGCAGTCCAAGATGGACATGACCAACCGCATTCAAAAGTTTGTGGACTGCCGCTCCAAGGATGTAAGCGAGCGAGAGGTGTTTATTGTAGAGGGCGACTCTGCATTGGGTGCCTGCAAGCAGGCCCGGGACGCCCGGTTCCAGGCGGTGATCCCGGTGCGCGGCAAGATCCTCAATTGCTTAAAGTCCGAGTATGACAAGATCTTTAAGAACGACATTATTACCGACCTGATCAAGGTGCTGGGCTGCGGCGTGGAAGTGCGCTCCAAGGCTGCCAAGGATCTGTCCGCCTTTGATATGGACAACCTGCGGTGGAACAAAGTGCTTATCTGCACCGATGCGGATGTGGACGGTTTCCAGATCCGTACCTTGATTTTGACGATGATCTATCGCCTGATGCCCAAGCTGATCCAGGCAGGCAAGGTGTATATCGCCGAGTCTCCGCTGTACGAGGTGACCTGCAAGGGCCAGACCTATTTTGCCTACAATGAAGTGGAGATGGACCAGATCAAGGCAGAGATCGGCGACGCGCCCTATACCGTGCAGCGGTCCAAAGGTCTTGGTGAAAACGAAGCAGAGATGATGGCTCTGACCACCATGAACCCGGCCACCCGCCGCATTATTCAGGTGACTCCGTCAGATGCAGAGGAGACCTCCAAGTTCTTTGACCTGCTGCTGGGAGACAACCTGGAGGGCCGCAAAGAATATATTGCAGACTACGGCTACCTGTACCTGGACGCCGCAGATGTAAGCTAAGGAGGGGTGTTCATTGCCAAAGAAGAAAAAGGACCAGCGCCCGGTTGCCGGGAAGCTGGACGAAAATGTGCATATCAAAGGTGCCGGCACCGTGCAGACGGAGCCCATTGTGGACACCCTGAAGAGCAACTATATGCCCTACGCCATGAGCGTGATCCTCTCCCGCGCTTTGCCGGAGATCGACGGCTTTAAGCCCTCCCACCGCAAGCTGCTATACACTATGTACAATATGAAGCTGCTCACCGGCGGCTTTATTAAGAGCGCCAACATTGTGGGGCGCACCATGCAGCTGAACCCCCACGGTGACGCGGCCATTTACGACACCATGATCCGCCTGTCCCGGGGCAACGAGAGCCTGCTGTACCCCTATGTGGAGTCTAAAGGTAACTTCGGTAAAGCTTACAGCAAAAATATGATGTACGCCGCCTCCCGTTACACAGAGGCTAAGCTGGCGCCCATCTGCCGGGAGCTGTTTGACGACATTAACAAGGACACGGTGGATTTTGTAGACAACTACGACAACACCATGAAAGAGCCGACTCTGCTGCCGGTGACCTTTCCGTCCATTCTCTGTAATGTGACCACCGGCATCGCTGTAGGTATGGCCTCATCCATCGCTTCTTTTAACTTAAAGGAAGTGTGCGACACCACCATTGCCCTGATCAAAAACCCGGCCCATGTGATTGCAGACACCTTGCTGGCGCCGGATTTTGTAGGCGGCGGCTATATTCTCTATAATAAGCCGGAGCTGGACAAAATTTACGACACCGGCCGCGGCTCTGTGCGGGTGCGTGCCAAGTACACCTATGACAAAAAATACAACTGCATTGATGTAACGGAGATTCCGCCAACCACCACCGCCGAAGCGATCATTGACAAGATCGTGGAGCTGGTCAAGACCAACAAAGTGCGGGAGATCAGCGATATTCGAGACGAAACGGATCTGACCGGTCTGAAGATCACCATTGACCTGAAGCGGGGGGTGCATGCAGACGACCTGATGCTGCGGCTTTATAAGATGACGCCCTTAGAGGACAGCTTCAGCTGCAACTTCAATGTGCTGGTGGACGGCAAGCCCAAGGTCTACGGCGTACGGGAGCTGTTGATGGCGTGGATCGACTTCCGCCTGGAATGTGTGCGCCGCCGCCTGACCTTTATGCTGAACAAAAAGCGGGACCAGCTGCATTTGCTCAAGGGTCTGTCCAAGATTCTGTTGGATATTGACAAGGCGATTAAGATCGTCCGAGAGACCAAGGCAGAGGTCGATGTGGTGCCCAATTTGATGATCGGCTTTGGCATTGACGAGACCCAGGCGGAATATGTGGCGGAGATCAAGCTGCGCCACTTGAATCGGGAATATATCCTTAAGCGCATTCAAGATATTGAGAATTTGGAGAATGAGATCGCCCAGCTGGAGGAAGTGCTCTCCAGCCAAAACAAGATGAAAAAAGTAATCGTGGGCGAGTTGCAGGCGGTAGCCCAGAAGTACGACACCGGCCGCCGTTCGGAAATTCTTTACGATGTGCAGGAGGCTGCGCCGGAGACGGAGCAGGCTGCGCCGGACTACCCGGTGACTGTGTTCCTTTCCGCAGAGGGGTATTTGAAGAAGATCAAGACCGCCAACCTGCGCTTGAGCGGCGAGCAAAAGCTCAAGGAGGGTGACTCCATGCTCCGGGAGGAGGAAGCCTCCAACAGGGACGAACTGCTGTTCTTTACCAACCACCACCAGGTGTACAAGTCCCGCTTATCTGACTTTGAGGACGGCAAAGCGTCCCAGCTGGGCGAGTATGTGGCCGGTAAATTGGAAATGGAAGAGGACGAGCAGCCGGTATACATGGCGCTGCTCCATGAATACAAGGGCTATATGCTCTTTGCCTTTGAGAACGGCAAGTTCGCCAAAGTGGATGTGGCTGCCTACCAGACCAAGACCAACCGCAAGAAGCTCTTGAATGCTTATTCCGCCAAGTCACCCTTGGCGGCGGCTATGTATATTCCGGAGGATACGGAAGTGGTGCTGTGCTCCGACAGCGGGCGCAAGCTGCTGCTGAATACCGGCGGCGTGCTGGCCAAATCCACGAAGGACACCATTGGTATTTCTGCCATGACCTTAAAGAAAAATAAAAAGGTCACCGGTATGTACCTGTACAAAGAAGGCGAGTTTGAAAAGCCCTGGCGCTACCGTGCCAAAAATCTGCCGGCAGCGGGCGCACTGCCCTCGGCGGCGGACATTGGCGAGCAGCTGACCTTTTGATCCGGCGTGATTGAATAAAAAACGGGTCGATCTTCCATCGACCTGCAAAAACCGGCGGCTAACGCCCTATGTAAACCCGCTGCAAGGCAGCGGAGGCAGCAAAGGCAAACGCACTCTCTTTGTTGCCGTTTATAGTGTGCGTGCCGTCACGCCTTTGTATGCCAGTAAATTGTTGGTAAAAAGGGGTTGCATTTCTCGTAGTGCTATGCTATAATGCTGAAGTAAATTATGAGCGGAGGAAGTTTTCATGCTTTGGTATCATTATGTTTTCGGCGCAGTGCTGATTTTGGCGTCGATTATTATAACTATCGTTGTATTGATGCAGGAGGGTCGTTCCCAGAACCTGTCCGGTGCTATCGCCGGCGGTGCAGAGACCTTTTTGGGCAAATCCAAGGGCAGAACGATTGAGGCAAAGTTAGAAAAAATCACAAAATGGCTGATCGTGGCTTTCTTTGTGATTGTGCTTGCTGCATTTCTCATCTTCCTGTTTGTCGGATAAGCAAACGCAGAGATAACCTTGCCGCGTGCAAGGTTATTTTTTTTTGCAGTCACCCCAATGAATGAACGAGAACGAACATGAACTTTGTAATTTTTGATTTAGAATGGAATAACGCCTACAACTACAAGGCCCAGACCGGTATGAATGAGATCATAGAGATCGGCGCTGTGATGCTGGATGAACGGCTGCAAATTGTAGATACCTTTAAGCAGCTGATTCTGCCCAAGGTATCTAAGCGGCTTACCGGTCGGTTTAAGGATTTGACCCACATTACCCCGGATGAGGTGAAGCAAAACGGCATTCCTTTTGAGGAGGCTTTTAGGGACTTTGCGCGCTGGAGTGGGGCGGACAACTGCGTGTTTTTGAGCTGGTCGGACAGCGATCTGTATGTGCTGGCCGGCAACTACAAGTATTTTAGCCAGCGTGCCCATGTACCGTTTATGCAGCGGTATGCGGACGCGCAAAAGTACTGTATGCGCTTCTTAACCGATAATCCTAACAACAACCAGATCAGCCTGGCCCACTGTGCCGAGAAGTTCCAAATCTCTGTGGAGGAGGAGAACCTGCACCGGGCGCTGGAGGACTGCTATGTGGCTGCCGCCTGTTTTAAGAAAGTGTATGATCCGGCACTGTTTGAGCCGTATATTTGTGACTGCTCCGGGGATTATTTTGAGCGGCTGCTGTACAAGCCCTATTACCTGCGCCACGCCATTTGCCGTGGGTTCGATCTTCGACAGCAAAAGTTTCAGTGCCCCCGTTGCCATAAAGAACTGCAAATGCTGCGTCCCTTTGAATTTTCCAACAACGCCTTTAAGAACTGGGGCGAGTGTGGGGATTGCGGCACCAAATATTGGGTGCAGCTGCGTGCCAAGCAAATGTACGATCATGTGCAGATCAGCAAGAAGGTGCAGCCCATGAGCCGCAAGCGTTCCCGGGCCATGGATCGGGAAAACGGCCGTACGAAAGCACCGAGCAAGAGCGGCAAGAAAGCAAAAAATTCTTAATTTATTCATAATTTGCTTTATTTATTTTAATCTTTGTAGTATAATTATAAAAATATAAAATGGGTCTGTCCGACCCGATCACCCATACATACGAACGACTTAGGAGGTATGTGCGTGGCGAATAAAGATTATGACGATCTGCTGCGTTCGTTTATGAACAATTCGTCTAAGGCTTATGACGAGGACCGGCACGCGGTAGAAAAGCAGGCGCAGCAGGCGCCCGTACAGAGGAATGCAGCGGCGGACCGTGCGGCGCGGCATAAGAAAGAGCAGCAGATGGAGAACCGCCTGGCTGCCAAAAAGCGCAAGAAGGCAAGCAAGCCACCCAAGGAGAGTACCCCTGCCCGCAAGGTAGGCTGAAGTGATTACCGGTATCGCCAACCTGATCGAGAGCCGTGATGGCAGTACGGGACTTCATGTAAAAAATACCCAGAATTATGTACAGATACTGACAAAAGCGTTGAGGGAAAAGGGGATGTATCCGGATATCCTTGATCATAATTATGAGCTCAATACAGTAAAGGCATCGGTACTTCACGATATTGGAAAAATTGGCATCAGCGATAGACCTTTAAATAAAGCAATCTCTGTTTATTTTAAAAAAGAAAAATTTTATGTATTATCTTCTTTTA
>OGNY01001166.1_pt1 | contig 18301 bp, 15 predicted proteins | sample 1573551 | NCBI WGS metagenome assembly OGNY01 (sample SAMEA2581885, study PRJEB24529) | metagenome | biome: Human gut stool | place: China | collected 2011
GCAGCTCGAAGGGGTGCGGCGCCTGGGGAGTGGAAGTGCCCTGCGTGGCGGCATTGCTGCGCTCGCCGCCATTGGTTCTGCAAGACGATTTGCCTCTGCTACTATTATCCGCTGCCGCTCTGCGTATCTTCCGTCGGTGCAGACTAATTTCCTTCTGTCGACGGTGCAGGCATTTTCGGTAGTGCGTACCGCAGCGAGCGCAGTTCTACCACCTTCTACCGACAGTGCGAACAAACGCGGCGAGCGCAGCAATGCCGCGCCTTGGCAGGCACCTGCAAGTCAGATGAAATCCGAAGTAGACGGAAATTGCTGAAGACTAACGACTCGCAGGCAGAGCGGCAGCGGGTAGTAGAAGTAGGCCAAATCGTTTAGATACATCACCTGGCAGGCACCCGATTCCGCAGGCTGCGCACCCCTTCAAGCCCAAATCCCGCAATGCGGGGGTCGAGGGGGACGCCCCTCGCCTTTCTCTGGGGGTTTCAAAGGGGGTATTCTCTTCGGAAAGAGAATACCCCCTTTGGCTACGCGGCACCTGCCGCAGATCAATTATCCATTATAGCCGAAGAAATTATTGAAGAAATCCCACGGATTGGAGTAATAGCCGCTGCTGCCGTCGCTGTAATAGCCGTTGCCGTTGTAGCTGTTGTCGGTGCTCTGGTCGGAATTACTCGTCTCCGCCGATTCGGGCACGGCGTCGAAAGTGAGCTGCACCTCGATCGTCTTACCCTCGCGGTAGACGGTCAGTGTCACGGTGTCGCCCGCGCTGTAACTCTTCTTGGCCGCAACGAGGTCTTCATAGGACGTGATATCCTTGTCGTCCATCTTCGTGATGACGTCGCCCAGCTTGAGCCCCGCCTTGGCGGCGGCGCTGTCCGGGTCAACGGAGCAGACGAACACGCCCTCGGTCACATCGTAGCGATACTGCTGCGCCATCTGCGCGTTCATCGTCTGCGGGGTGATGCCCATGTAGGCCTTGTTGGTCACATAGCCGTTGGTCATGATGTCCTTGACGAGGGAGACCACGTCGTTGATGGGAATGGCAAAGCCGATGCCCTCCACGGTGGTGTTGGAGTAGCTTGAATACTTGGCCGACACGATGCCGACGACCTCACCGTAGCTGTTGAAGAGCGGGCCGCCGGAGTTGCCGGGGTTGATGGAGCAGTCGACCTGGATCATGTTGAACGGCGTGCCGTCAACATTGATGGCGCGGTTGACGCAGGAGACGATGCCCTCGCTCATCGAGAACGTCAGTTCGCCGAGGGGGTTGCCAACGGCCGCGACGGATTCGCCGATGGCAAGCTTGCTCGAGTCGCCCAGCACCACGGGCGTCGCGCCCGTCACGTCGATCTTGATGACGGCGATATCATAGTCCTCGTCGCTGCCGATGACTTTCGCGTCGTAGCTCTCGCCGTTGTAGAGCGTCACGCTCACGCTGCTCGCGCCGGAAACAACATGATGGTTCGTGAGGATGTAGCCGTCCTCCGTGATGAAAAAGCCCGTGCCGCTGGCGGCGGTCTCGACCTGCTGGCCGAAGTAGTTCGTGGTGGAGGAGACGTTGATCGACACCACGCTGTTGACGTTCGAGGCGTAGACCTCGCTCATCGTCATCTGCTTGCTGCCGTCCACCTTCAGCGTCTGCACCTGCGCGACCTCGCGGTCGCTGACCTGAATGCCCGTGTGGTTCACCTTAGCGGCGGCGCTCACGCCCGCGCCGACAAAGCCGCCGACGACGAGCGCGCACACCAGCGCGAGCGCGATGACCTTGCCGGAAAGACCGCTGCCGCCCTTTTTCTTCGGGCTGCCGCCGGGATTCTTATCCCACGGGTCTTCGGCGTAGTTCTTCGTGTCGATCGGGGCGTTGGGGTTCTGCTCGTCGCCCTTGCGGTAGCTGTAATGATACAGGTTGTTTTCGTCTTCGTACATAATGATGACCTCCTATGGAATGAGCCTGTTTGTCACGGCCTCTTTGCTTTCGATGGTGTTATCATAGGGCATATTTATGTATATTTCTTGAACGCTATTTGACGATTTCTTAAATTTGGCGGCAGCGCCGATGGGAAATTGCTAAGTTTCTCTTATGTTCACAGATTTTCCCTTGCGATTTATTTCCCGGCATACTAAAATGAAACGCAACTGAGAGGAAAAGGAGGCGGCGCATATGCTTCGCATCGACAATCTGAAGCTCCCCGTGGGAGCAAGCGAAGAGGAGCTGCGCGCTGCCTGCGCCCATGCCCTGCGTGTGAGCGCGGAGGCGCTCGTTTCCGTCCGCCTCCTGCGCCGCTCCATCGACGCGCGCGAGGGCGTGAAGCTCGTCTGCTCCTGCGCGGTCGAGGTCAAAAACGAATCCGGCGTTTTACGGCGCTGCAAGAATAAGAATGTGCAGCCCTACGCACCGAAGAAATATACGCCGCCCGCGCCTGTTTCAGCGCCGGAGGTCTCCCCTGTCGTTATCGGCGCGGGGCCCGCGGGCCTTTTCTGCGCGCTGCTGCTGGCCTGCTGCGGCGCAAGACCTATCTTATTAGAGCGCGGGCGCGCGGTCGAGCAGCGAAAGCGCGATGTCGAGCACTTCTGGCGCACGGGCGAGCTTGATCTGACCTCGAACGTGCAATTTGGCGAAGGCGGCGCGGGCGCATTTTCCGACGGCAAGCTCAACACCGGCACAAAGGACCTGCGCCACGGCTATATTTTAGAGGAGTTCGTCCGCTTCGGCGCGAGCGAGGATATTTTAGTCGACGCCAAGCCTCATGTCGGCACCGACAAATTATATGTGGTGCTGCAAAACCTCCGCCGCGAGATCATCGACCGCGGCGGCGAGGTGAGGTTTTCCCACAAGGTTGTGGATATCGAGCAGAACAGCGGAAGCGTCACGGCGCTGCGCGTCGCGTCCCCCGAGGGGGAATACACGCTGAGAGCGCGGCACGTCGTCCTTGCGCCCGGCCACAGCGCGCGTGATACCTTTGCAATGCTGCAAGCGCGCGGCGTGCCGATGGAGCCAAAGCCCTTCGCCGTCGGCGTGCGCATCGAGCATCGCCAGCGCGACATGGACTTAGCGCAATATAAGGAGGCGGCGGGCCGCTACGGCCTCCCACCCACGTCGTACAAGCTCTCCTGCCACACAAAGGAGGGACGCGGCGTGTTCTCGTTCTGCGTCTGTCCCGGCGGCGAGGTCGTCGCCGCCGCGTCGGAGACAGACCGCGTCGTGACGAACGGCATGAGCGAATTTGCGCGCGACGGCGTGAACATCAACGGCGGTCTGCTCGTTTCCGTCACGCCCGAGGATTTCCCCTCGGACGATACCCTTGCGGGCGTTCAATTCCAGCGCGCGCTGGAGGAGGCGGCCTACCGTCTTGGCGGTGGAAATTACGCCGCCCCCGCCCAGCGGGTCGAGGATTTCCTCGCCCACCGTCCGTCAACGGGCGCGGGAAAGGTCGTGCCGACCTATCTTCCCTCCGTTCGATGGTGCGACCTGCACGACTGCCTGCCGCCCTTTGTCTGCGAGGCGCTCGAAGAGGGCATTCCGATGCTGGGGCGGAAATTGAAGGGCTTCGATTCTCCCGACGCCGTTTTAACGGCGGTGGAGACGCGCTCTTCGTCCCCCGTGCGCATCGTGCGCGACAACAGAAGCTTTCAGTCCGCCCTGCGCGGCTTATATCCCTGCGGCGAGGGCGCGGGCTATGCCGGCGGCATCATGAGTGCCGCGGCCGACGGCCTGCGCGTCGCGGAAAAGATTTTGGAGGAACTACGGCATGAGTGAAAAGATCGGCGTCATCATCGACTTCCTGACCCCGGAGTACGAAAAGACCCTGCGCGACACGGCCGCGCGCTGCAGGTACGATATTGAATTTTTCCCCTCGTCCAAGGCGGCGGAGGGCAGCGTGGACGACTGCACCATCCTCTATGGCCACCCGTCGCAGAGAGTCATCGCGGGTGCAAGAAACCTCAAGTGGTACGCAAGCTGCTGGGCAGGCGTGGATCGCTTCTGCCGCGACGAGCTGTATCAGAATCCCGACTGCCTGCTGACCAACGCCTCGGGCGCTTACGGCACGACCATCGCCGAGCACTCGGTCATGGTCTCGCTGATGCTGCTGCGCCGCCAGATGGAGTACACCGAGATCATCCGCGAGGGCGATTGGCGCGTGCTCGAGGGCGGCATCCACTCGCTCCACGGCGCGCGCGTCACCTGTCTCGGCACAGGCGACATCGGCACGGAGTTTGCCCGCCGCGTGCGCGCGTTCCACCCGGCAAAGCTCGTGGGCCTGAATCGCAGCGGCCGCGCGAATCCCGATTTCGACGAGATCCGCACCGTCGGCGCACTCGACGCGGTTCTGCCGGAGACGGACCTTCTCTTCATGTCGCTCCCCTCCGTGAGCGACACGGTGAACATCCTGAACGCGGCGCGCATGGCGCTGCTGCCCGAGGGCGCTTATGTCGTCAATGTCGGGCGCGGCACGGCCATCGACCAGGATGCGCTCATTGCGGCGCTGGATTTGGGCCACCTTGCCGGCGCTGCGCTCGACGTCGTCGTGCCCGAGCCGCTGCCCGCCGATCATCCGCTGAGAAGGGCGAAGAACCTCCTGCTCACGCCGCACGTCGCGGGCAACATGACGCTCGGCTACACCTGCGAGCGCAACGTGCAGCTCTTCTGCGAAAATCTGGAGAATTACGCCGCGGGCCGCCCGATGCACCACCTCGTCGACCGCAAAAAGGGCTACTGAGCCGCGGAAGATCCTGCTGTCCGCTCCCATAGGGAGCAAGGAGAAGACAAAACTACCATGAAGACCTCCTGCATCAAAAACGGTATCCTGCGCATCGTGCAGGGTATCATCATCGGCGCGGGCGCGATTTTGCCGGGCGTTTCCGGCGGCGTGCTCGCCGTCATCTTCGGCATCTACCGCCCCGCGATGGAGCTGCTCACGCACCCTAAGCGCGCGCTCGCGCGCTACTGGAGGATGCTGCTGGCCGTCGCCGTGGGCTGGGCCATCGGCTTTCTCGGCGGGGGCAGCGTCATTCTGGCGCTGTTCCACCAGTCGGAGACGGTCGCAACGTGCCTCTTTATCGGCCTCATCCTCGGCACGCTCCCCGACCTTTGGCATGAAGCGGGCGCGCAGGGGCGCAGCCGCGGGTCGTATGTCTCGCTGCTTGTCAGCTTTACGCTCCTTTTCGCGCTGCTTCTCGTCGCGCAGCTCGGCTCCTTTGCCGAGATGCCTGCGAACTTCTGGGGCTTCCTTTTCTGCGGCGTGCTGTGGGGCCTCAGCTTCATCATCCCGGGCATGACGTCCTCGTCCATCCTGATGGCCGTGGGACTGCTCACGCCGCTGATCGACGGTATCGCGCAGCTTGATCTTGCCGTGCTTGTCCCGTGGGCGCTTGGCATGATCGGCGTGATGGCGCTCTTTGCCCGCATCGTGAGCAGGCTTTTCGACACGCACTATTCCATTGCTTATCACGCCGTCATCGGCATCGTGCTCGCCTCCACGATCGCCATTATCCCGACGAGCTTCGCCTCCGTGACGGAGGCAGTCTGGGGGCTCGTCTGCGCCGTCATCGGCGCGGTGATCGCCTATTTCGGCGGCAGGCTCCGCCCGCAGGAGGACGCGGAAAAAACACAGAAATGAACAAAGCGGCTCAGGTCACTGACCTGAGCCGCTTCCGTTTTTTATTTTGCCGCCGACGTTTCCTTGAGCTTGCGCTTGTAGTGGTACATCATCCGGTCGGCGCGTTTGATCGCATCCTCTACGCTGCCGAGCACCGGATTGAAGCACGCATAGCCGACCGACACGTGCGGCAGGTGCTCGTTTTGTTCGCGCCGCGCCTCCAGCGTGTGAAAAAATGCGGACAGGTAGGCTTCTGCCGCCATGTCGGAGATCTGCGCGATGACGCAGAATTCGTCGCCGCCGATGCGGTAGCAGTAGCCGACCTTGGAGAACACCGCGTAGATCGTGCTGCCGACCTCGGCAAGCACCGCATCGCCCACGCCATGGCCAAAGGTGTCGTTGACGGACTTGAACTCGTCCACGTCGAAATAGTAGATGACCGCGTGCTCGCGCAGGGAGGAGAGGCGGCTCTCGTAGCTGCGGCGGTTCAGAAGGTGCGTCAGCACGTCAGTCTTCTGCGTCAGCTCGGAGTAGAGAATGTAGACCAGCAGGATATCCACCGCCGTGCACAGCCAGGTGACGCGCACGCTGGCCTGATACTGGATCAGAAGCCCGCAGAGGAAGAACCCCGGCAGCATCACCACGGTCGTGCGGTGCATCCCGTAATACTTTCCGCTCTCGCGCAGCAGCATGAGAAGAAACAGCAGCACGCCGCCGGAATAGGTCAGCACGTAGATCCAGTAGAACGCCTCGTGATGGTAGACATTCTGCGCGTCGACCGAAAAAATGAAGCCGGTAAAGGCCGAGCAGATCTCAAGCAGGGCATTGGCGAAGAGGAGCGAGTAAATGAGCTTTTTGTGCTTGAGCGGCGTCATCAGGTCGCTGCAGAGCACGGTGATGATCGGCGCTGTGGATAACTCGATGGTCTTAACGAGGATGTGCAGCGTCCGCAGCGACGGGTCGGCTCCGTCCATCCAAACGCCGAGCCATTCCGACACGGCGCCGGCGATCACGAGCACCGAGACGGTGTAGATCGTCTGCTTTTTGTCATGCTCCATCAGATCATTGCCGCTCACGAGCATATCCATGATAATCATAATAAAGACCGAAAGGAAGATGACAGCCGAGTAGAAATCCGACATGTCGCGAACCTTCCTTTCTGATAGTTATATTCTTACTATATCACAGTTGAGAAAAACTGCAACTAAAAACGTCGAATTCTGTCGTTTTTCCAGAATTCACACAGAATCTGCCAGCAATTCGCTGTACTGCGCAAGGCTCTGCGTGGCGAGTTGCTGCATCGTCGACCAGTCCGCCGCGCCCGCGCTTCCCTGCACCGCCACGGTGCGAAAACCCGCGTTCTTCGCGTTTTGGATGGCGGCGAGCGAGCCGGAAAAAACCGCCGTGTCATCCTTTTGCCCATGCAGGCGCTTCATCGCACGCTCAAACATCGTGCCGCTGTCCGCCTTGCAGAGCGCGACATCCTCCGTGAGCACGAAGCGGAAATACGAGGAAAGTCCGGCCCGCTCGAGCGCCTTCTGCGCCTCGTCCGCGCGCAGGGCCGTCACCGCGCCGAGCCACACGCCCTCCATTTTGAAAAGGGCGAGGGCCTTGTCGAGCCCCTCGCGCGCCGTGCCATCCGGCGTGAAGAGCGTATCCTCCAGTGTGAAAATCGCGCTTTGCAGCCGCATCCCACATTCCTCCGATCCATTGTAATAGGGCCTTTATTATACCACAGCGTCCCGCAATTTTCAATCTTCACCCCGCCGAAACGGAGGATTCTGTATAAAATCCCTGCCTTGTGCGCGAAGATGAATGAAAAACCGGGCTTCCGCCGCCCAAAAAGTGCTGCACTGTGCAAAAATAATGAAATAATATTCTCACAAGAGAAAATATTTGAATATTTCGCGCCGAATAAACGGTTGACTTGTTATTTTTATTGAGCTACACTATACACACTCTCTCCGCCGGAGGTCTGTGCGGCGAAAAATGATTCAGGAGGAAGAAATATGACGAAGCATTCGTACGCGGCAAAGGCCCTGTCGCTTTTGCTGGCCCTGATGCTGACGCTCTCGCTCGCGGTCGCGCCCGCGTCCGCCGTCAGCTACCAGGACATGAACCCCAAGGACAATGCGCTGCTGGGGACCAAGTTCCCGGTCGACGCGACCATCACCCTTGTCACCGGTGAGGACGGCAAGGATGTGTCCCTCTCCGTCCCCGTTTCGGGCATGAGCAAGGACGCGCTTGCCGCGGCCATCAGCGCCGGTACCGTCTCGCTCTCGCTCGAGCGCGACGATTCCCGCCCCTATGTCAACGAGGAGCTCTACCCCTACGCCTACGCGGGCGGCCCGCTGAGCGACTGGATGACCGAGGGCAGTGATGAGCACCAGTTCACGAACATTCAGATGACGGCAAGCGAGAAAAACGGAAAGACCGTGCTTGACGTCTCCTTCCACGTGAACAACTACTTCTATTCCACCAACCGCAGAACGGGCGCGACCAGCGTGGATTACAGCGTGCCCCACACCAACGGCGGCTATTATATCGACCTGTGCGGCTACTTTGATCTTGTCGCCAAGAGCAGCGGCAAGACCCTCGGCTCCGCTCCCGTCAAGGTCGCCCCGTATGAAAACTTCAACACCATGTGGGAGATCTACAAGGAGCTCGACGAGATCGTCTCCGTCGGCACGAAGAACGGCCTCTATGTGGAAAAGCTCTCCATGGGCCAGTCCACCGCGGGCCGTGATATGCCCTATCTGATCGTGGCCGACAGCAAGGCGAGCGTGAGCAAGTGGCTCGCCCTGACCGAGCAGGCCGAGACCGATCCCGACGCCGTGCTCGCCCAGATCAAGTCCGGCGCGCTCAACGATATCCGCGTGCCCGTGATGTACTCCAACATCCACTCCAACGAGGTCTCCGCCACCGACGGCGTGCTCGACTTCGCCAAGATGATCACGAGTGAAAAGACCATCGACTACAAGACGCTCACCGGCTTTACCGCCGCGGGCGAAAAAGAGCTCAAGGCCGAGATGGGCCCTGTCGGTCAGTTGGGCAGCGTGGCTATCCCCGACCTCGTCAAGGACAAGGCGACCTACCTCGGCTACCTGACGGCCGATAACAACGGCAAGTCCGGCAAGGTTGACCTTGAGAAATACTACACCGTCGAAAACAAGAGCGTGAACGTCAAGGACGAGCTGCTCTCCGACGTGTTCTTCATCCTCGTTCCCGAGGAGAACGTCGACGGCCGTACTTACCTGACGAGACATTCCACCAACGGCTATGACCTCAACCGCGACAACTCCTTCCAGACCACGAGCGAGACGGCCAACATGCAGCAGCTCATCGGCACGTTCAACCCCATGTCGCTCACCGAGTTCCACGGCCGCGTGCAGGCCTTCCAGTGCGAACCCTGCGATCCCCCGCACGAGCCGAACTTTGAATACGACCTGCTCGCCGACCACCTCATCACCGGCGGTGAGGCGCTGGGCATCGCGGCAGTCGCCAACAACGACGGCTACAACAGCTATGTCATCCCCCAGCGCGATTATCTGAGCTACACCGGCAACGGCACCGAGACCTACTGGGAAGACCCGTGGGACGATATGTCCACGAGCTACACCCCTCAGTTCGCCATGCTCCAGGGCACCGTTGCCTATACCGTTGAGCTGCCCGCCTACAGCGACGATACCGCGCAGGCTACGTGCTACGGCATCCTCGGCAACGCCGCCTACGTTGCCGCCGAAAAGCTCTCCTACCTCACCTCTCAGGTCAAGATCTTCGAGCGCGGCGTGAAGAACCTCAATTCCGATGCTTACGCGCTCGTCGGCCAGTGGCTGTGCGACCAGAACGACGTGGAGGGCGCGGAGATGAGCCTCTTCCGTCCCGAGTACAAGGGCAAGGACCAGAACGGCAACTTCTACCCCGAGTGCTACATCATCCCGCTTGACGGCGAGAACCAGACCAACCTCCAGGCCGCATCCGACATGATGGAGTGGCTCACGAGAAACGACGTCAAGGTCAACGTGACAGAGAAGCCCTTCACCTATGATGGCGTCACCTACCCTGCCGGTACGATGATCGTCTCGATGTATCAGGCCAAGCGCTCTGTCGCCAACGGCGCGCTGTATGACGGCACGCTCATCAACAGTTGGACCGTCCTCTACTCCGAGGGCATCACCTCCTTCAACGAGACGCGCGGCTTCGACATGGTCACCGTGGCCGAGCCCGCCGCCTACAAGACCATCGCCGCCGTCTGCGGCGACGCCATGGACCACAACGACGCGCTCGCCTACACCAACGCCCTTAGCTCTTATTTCACGGGCGAGAAGAACAAGGACGTGATCCTCTCCAACGCCTCCGAGGATTCCACCGCTGCCGTCAACGAACTCTTAAAGGCCGGCAAGACCGTCGGCATGATCACGAGCGGCAGCTACATGGGCGATTTCATCTGCTCTTATACCGACTATCAGAGCGTTGCGGGCAAGTATCTGCTCTCTGCCACGGGCGTCGACAAGACGGATGTGAAGGCCAAGGTCATCACCAAGTCTCCCACCGTTTATGTCTCCGGCACGCCTGCCGAGAGCAGCGCGGGCTTTGTCTACACCCCGCAGATCAGCCAGAGCGCGGGCTGGAACTACGATATGTCCGCCATGGCGCTCATGGGCTTCACCACGACCAGCGATGTGACCAAGGCGGATGCCGCCATCGGAGCGATGAAGCTTGACTCCGCGGCGAAGACCGCCGTGAAGAACGGCCTGCCCTACATCGGCTACAGCTATGCTGTCGCCTCCTCCGCCTCCGACCTCATCTCCGGCGTGGAATACACCGAGCTGGACGGCGCGATGGACTGCCTGACCCCCGTTGTCTATCCCAACAAGACCCTTGTGAACGCGAGCTATGTCCTCGACGGCGACGAGATCCTCTACGCCTACGGCCTCGGCTACTTCTCCGCCGTTCCCACGGGCGCGACGGTCCTCGTCAAGAGCGATAAGACCAAGACGCCCACCGAGGGCTTCATCCCCACGAATACGGCCGAGCGCGCAGCCGGCTTCAAGGCCTACATGAACGGCGGCGTGCAGGGCTTTGCCTACAAGGAAAACGGCATGAACGTTGTCCTCTTTGCAAACTCCCTGACCAACAAAGTCCACCAGAGAGACGAGTATGCCTACCTCAGCAACTTCCTCTTCTCCTCTGTCCTGAGCACGGAGAACTACGACGGCTCGGCCGCCCTGCCCTTCACCGATGTGGCCGACGACGCCTATTACGCCGACGCCGTTGCCTGGGCCGTTGCGAACAACGTCACCTCCGGCGCGACCGCCACGACCTTTGCCCCCAACGCAAGCTGCACGCGCGGCCAGATGGTCACCTTCCTGTGGAGAGCCGCCGGTTCTCCCGAGCCCAAGTCCACCACCACTGCGTTCACCGACGTCAAGAGCGGCGCGTACTATGAAAAGGCCGTTGCGTGGGCGGTGGAAAACAACGTGACCACCGGCACGAGCGCTACCACCTTCTCCCCCGACGCGACCGTCACGCGCGGCCAGAGCGTCACCTTCCAGTGGAGAGCGGCCGGCGCACCGGCGGCTGAGGGCACGAACGCCTTTGCCGATGTGAGCGCGAATGCGTTCTACGCGAGCGCCGTTCAGTGGGCCGTCAACGCCGGTGTGACCACCGGCACGTCCGCCACGACGTTCTCTCCCAACAGCGACTGCACCCGCGCGCAGATCGTCACCTTCCTCTTCCGCGCCGCGGAAAAGTAAGCGAATACAAACAAACGCCAGCGCCGCCGGAAGCCTCCCGGCGGCGCTGGCGTTGCTGTATAAAGGAGGCATATTGCAGAAAGCTCCCTTCATAAAAAAAGCAGGAAACGGTTGATTCCGTTTCCTGCTTTTTTTCGCATTTATGACAATGAACGCAGATAGACCTCCAACAGTGCAAGCGCCGTTTCCTGTTCGTCGGGGCGGCAGGCATCCAGCCGCGCCAGCAATTCCTCGCGGCGCAGAGCGAACGAAGGTCGCTCTGCGGTCAGGATCTCGTCCGGCGTGATATGAAGCGACTGACAGATGCGCAGCGCCGTATCGATACGCATATTAACGCTTCCGCGCTCGATGTCGGCATACGCGCGGTCGGAAAGACCGGCAGCCTCGGCCACCTCTGCCTGCGTCAGACCGATATGTTTTCGAATAGCCAGCAGGCGATTCCCGATTTGGCGAGGGTCTGAAATGAGCATGGGTGTTCCTCCTATATGGCTCAAAAGGGACGGTAAAAAGCGTCTACAGGAATTATAGTTCCTAATTCTGTTGACAAATAGGAAGTTTGATAGCAATATTATAGGAACTAAACTTCCTATTTTGAGGAAAAGAAGGGAGGATATAAAAAATATTTCCATTCGCTCTGCTTCGACACTTTTTTTGCGCGCCGTGCCTTATGCTCAGAGACGAAGCAGAGTGCGGAAAACCGGCGCAGGCCGAATCAAAACAAGGAGAGGATAGAAATGAAGAAAAATGTTCTGGCAATACTTTTGGCGTTTCTGATGACGCTGAGCCTGCTGCCGATGAACGCATCGGCGGAAGAGAAGGACGGCGCAGCAGCGGCCGTGCCTGACGAGGCGAAATTTACGCTTCAGCTCAAGGGACAGCGCTATGACCCCTCAAGAAATGACAGCAGCGGCTTTTCCTATATTGGCGGCTGCTATGTGAACATACCGTTTACCTGCGAGAGATGCCTGGAGGATCCGGATCATCCAAGCCGCCATACGGTGCTGGCCGGAGAGGTGAAGAGCAGGTTCCATGAGATGCAGAGCAAGGTGGAACAGATCGCCGGGGCGAATATGCTGGTCATCGGGCTGACACAGGAGTATGAATTTGAGGGAACGCCGCTCGCCGTCCATACGTTCAACGAATATGACGATTCCGATCCGATCGAAGTGCTTCCCTTTTCAAATGCGAAGACAAAGCAGCTTTTCTTCGTTGCCATCCCCTACAGCGGACAGGTCGACGTAGCGTGCGTGTCGGAGGCTGCGCACGAGAAAAGAACGTATGAGCTGACCGGAGATTCGATCATGTCCGCCGCGGCGGAAAAGCGGGACGGCACATTTGTCTGCCGCATGACGGTCGACAAGACGCCGTATATTGAAAAATACAACGCGGATACGGGCTGCGGGCATACGGATGCGGCCCCGGAAGAGAAATGGATCGAGCTTGAGCTGACCTTCGACCGGGACTGCTACAGTTGGACGTCGGACAACGCCGAGATCAGCGTCAAATGTGTGCCGGACCCGATCTCCTTCGATCTTGATGACGCGGATGGTGAAGGGACGCATATCCTCAATAAGACGCTCACCGGAAACTATCCGGAGAACTTTGCCGAGGAATTTAAGTTGACCGTGACGCCGAACGAGGGCGCGGCGGCGACCATGGACGGCGACAGACTCATCGGCACGGCTTCTGTTTCTGCAAGCAGCGGATATGAGAAGGTACCGTTCCGCTTTGCGGAGACAGAAGAGAAGGAAGCAAGGACGTCTGCTGCGGCAGCGCAGGGGCAGATGACGTTCAGCGAAGCGGGCACCTATCAGTACACTGTGCAGGAAAACGCGGGAACGACCGCCTATATGAGCTATGACAGCAAGTGCTATACGCTGACAGTCACGGTCGAAAAGGAGGACGGCGTACTCACAGTCGCGGGATGGCAGATCGACGAGCAGGAGGCAGGGGCGCCGCTGACGATCACCAACACCTACCGCTACGCCCCCTATGTTCCCGTTATTCCGACGCCCACGCCTACGCCGCAGCCTGCCAAGCCCGCGCTGAACACGGCGGACCACTACGCTTACCTCATGGGTTATCCCGACGGGACCGTGCGGCCGGACGGCAGCATCACCCGCGCTGAGGCGACGACCATCTTCTTCCGCCTGCTGACCGAGGAGAGCCGCACGCAGTTCTGGGCCACGGCGAACAGCTACAGCGATGTTTCCGCGGGCCAGTGGTACAACAACGCCGTCTCGACGATGACGAGCGCCGGCATCGTGAACGGCTACCCGGACGGCACGTTCCGCCCGAACGCGCCCATCACGCGTGCGGAGATGGCGAAGATCATCGCCCTCTTTGCCAAGCTTGACAAAACGGCGGACCGCTTCCCCGACACGGCGGGCCACTGGGCCGAGGCCTATATCCGCCTCGCGGCGGGCAACGGCTGGATCGAGGGCTACCCGGACGGCAGCTTCCGTCCGGACCGCTCCATCACCCGCGCCGAGACCGTGACGATGATCGACCGCGTGCTCGAGCGCGTGCCGAAGGACGAGAGCCGTCTCCTGCCGCACAGCGCGATGCTGACCTTCCCCGACTGCCGGCCGGGACAGTGGTTCTACATTGCGGTGCAGGAGGCCGCGAACAGCCACATCTACGAGCGCGCCGCGAGCGAACAGCACGGCGACGAGCAGTGGAAGGAGCTGCGCGACAACCGCGACTGGACGCGGCTGGAGCACTGAAAAAGCGATAAGATGGAAGAGAACAAAGGGGCCCGACTGTGTCGGGCCCCTTTGCTGCGCCGGGAGAAGGAGAACGAAGCGCGGCCCCGTTGAAAACGGGGCAAAAAGGCGGTATAATGGCATCACAGAAATCAGTGGTAGAGGAGGAATGTCCCATGTTCAGACCTGTGCGGAAAAAGGCAAACGAGATCGGCGTCGGGGAGGCGAAAAAGCTCCTGCACGAGGCGCGCCGCGGCGTGCTGGCGGTCAACGGCGACGGCGGCTACCCCTACGCGGTGCCGGTCAACTATCTCTATGACGAGGAAAAGCAGGAGATCATCTTCCACGGCGCGAAGGTCGGGCACAAGGTCGATTCGCTCAAAAAGTGCGACAAGGTCTGCTTTACCGTCGTGAGCGGCGAGAGCGTCGAGACGGGCGAGGCATGGGCCCCGTTTTTGCGCAGCGCGGTCGTCTTCGGTCGCTGCCATCTCGTCGAGGACCCGGGCGAGACGCTCAGGCTGTGCAAAAAGTTCGCGATGAAATACTATCCCACCGAGAAAATGGTCGACGATGAGGTCGCCGCCTCCGGCAAGGCCGTCCGGATGTTCCGCCTCCAGATTGAACACATCAGCGGGAAAAAGGTGCAGGAGAGGTAATGCAGATTGACTTTTGAAAAAATAAGAGAGGGAGCGAATGTTCGCTCCCTCTCTTCAATAATTACGCTGGGGAAACAGTTCCGCTGACGGCAACAACTTCCCATTCGACATTTGCCATGGAGTCATCCATATTACATTCGTCATTATACGAGAAACTATCACTGGCTTGCCCATTCCCAGAAATATTACATTCAGCAACGACTTCCATATCGACAGGAATCGCATCGCCCCATTCACAGGTATGAAGATCGACGGTTTTATATGTCCCCGCAAATCTAACAGTAACAGAGACATCGTTGTAATTGAAATTAGTTGATGACCCGACTACAGTTACAGCGGTATTTAAGTGATTGTAAAGGTAAAGAGTGCTTCCGCCATCATAGGGGATTCCATAACCGTTATTATAAGAGTGAACACCAACGGCATCTTCTAATCCGGGGTCGCTTACACTTGCTGACACAGTTAGATATGTGGAGTAGTTATCAAGAGTAAGTTCAGTTTCGTTAGATTTTCCACCACAAGCACACAGGGACAGCGCCATAACTAGGGATAGAAATGTCGAGATAGTTCTTTTCATTTTCTTTCTCCTTCAAATAATATTAACCGATATTGGTTAATATTAATATACACTGTTTCCGATTAACATTCAAGTAGGAAGTGAGGCTTGGATGTTATGATTTCCTACGAAAACTTGTGGAATGTGATGAAAGAGAAGGGCGTTTCACAATATGCGCTGATCAAAAAATACGGTGTGAGTCCTGCGCAGATTACGCGTTTGAAGCGCAACGAGAGCGTCAGCACGCACACGATCGATATGTTTTGCAAGATACTTGATTGTAAAGTAGGGGATATCATGGAATACGTCAAAGATAGTGAATGAGGGCGGGACACCGCCCTTTTTGATTTAGTGCTAAATGCCAAAAAAGAAGAGACGACGTAAGTCGTCTCTTCTTTTTTGGTGGAGACTGCTGGACTCGAACCAGTGACCTCCTGCGTGTGAAGATTCGATAGGGCCGCCTTCCGCGGGATTTGGGGAGAATAAAGCGGGTTTGACACAGGATTTTCTCACCCGCAGGTGTGCTTTGTTCCGCCGTTTCCGCCCCGTTTTTTCTGCTCGTGGGTCAGGACGTGGGTCAAAACGCGATCCTCGTTTTCTGATCGCGTCGGATAAGGCACTCCCGTACAACAAAGCAGTCTTCTTGACGGAATATCCAATGCAGACACATTGCCTTTTCCCCTAATATCTGCCATAATAAGCAAAACAGGTAAAGGGGGCGAATGTCATGCAGCAAACACCGATTCATGCCTATTACAAGGCCCAGCTTTTGGAACAACTACCGGAAGAAGAATAGTTTCTTCGATCTTTGCCTCATCGGATATTGAAATCTATCCGTTCCAGATTGCGGCGGCCAGCTTTGCCCTGCGTTCTCCTCACCAGAAGGGAGCTGTCCTGTGTGATGAAGCCGGTATACATGAAGCGGTAGGAGAACCAGTTTTTTGACGCCATGCGGCTTGACATAGAACTGGAAAGAAAAAATAAAAGCCTTGGTACAGTGGGAATTTTGGGTGAAAGTGAGTTAGAATTGAATGGACTGGCAATTATTTTGGACTGCATTTGGCGCTATCGGAACTACGCTTGGCTCGCTGATTACAGCTATTGCGGTAGTGGTTGCGGTAATTCAGTATAAGCAACCTTTGAAAAAGCAGATCAAACTAACCGTTGGCACATCGATTCCAGTGTACGGAAAAGAGCTGGGAGAAGATTGCTTATCTATCTCTTTGGCAAACACGGGCATTCGAGACGTTGTCATCACAAATATATATTTGGATACGGGCACCAAAAAACTGGTTGTAAATAATCTTATGGTTGATTTTACAAATGAGAGTTTGCGTGTCCTGTTTCCTAAAAAACTTCCACCAGAAGAAATTGCAGAAGTTTGGATTCCTTATGCGAATTTAGCTCATGCGTTGCTGGATTTAGTCAGTCGAAAAGCAATTAAGCCAACACAAAAAATACGCATAGTCGCTACGGACACAACTGCTGGTGAATATCGCTCGGAATGGAAGTTTGCTCCGGACGATCTTATAAACCAATATATTAAAAAATGACATGATATATTTTGCAACAGAAGGAAAGCGTCCTGATCTTGCGGCATTTGGAACGGACAAATCAAGGGCACCCCAATGAGCCGGCTTGCTCTGGATCGCGGATATGAGACTGGTGCTGTTCACCGGGGGCTGGAGCTTCTGGGCATTACCGGATATATCCCCGCATTTCAGTTCTCCAATCCACCTGAGAAATATGGATTCTCCTACGATCCACAGCTCGACGCATTCATCTGTCCGGAAGGAGTTCCTCTTACATACCACAGGCTAAATTGCAGCAAATCGACAGGCAAATATCTGCGTTGCTGCCAGGTCGAGGGCGATGCCTGTATGCGCTGTCCAAAACGGCCGGGCTGTTTTGACAAGGCTGGAATTCGGCGCAGAGTGTTGGCCAGCAGCTGCTATCCGGCATTTTTCAGAGGGCATCAGCGCGTGGGGACTCCTGAATACCTGTCCATGATGCGGCTTCGCAAAATCTGGGCCGAGGTCAGTTTCTCCGTCTTGAAACGGGAACACTGTATTTCAAAGATTCGAAAAAGGGGCATTCTTGCAGCTACGGAAGAATGCCTCCTTGCCGCCATGGCCCTAAATCTTAAGCGGATGGCAAAATGCCATCTTTCGCTATCTCCCAATTTATTATTCTGCTGGAACCACTGTGGGTTTCAGCAGAATTTTTGCTTTTGTCAACAGGTCCGTTATCTTACCTTATCAGAATTTCGAATATACCCCCCGTGCTCTTATTGAGCACTTACCTTTCGTCTCGACACCCCCAATATGATAGTAGCGGAGCGAATGTAAACAGTACCCGTTTACATTCGCTCCACACACAGGTCCACTTTTTAGCGAATTCTGAACCAATGTAACTTCAATATCACAGCGGCCATACTTAACCTACCTTTTCAAATCCATTTTTAGTTCTTGCCCTTGTGTACTTTGCTTTTAGATACCCGTCTAACAGCTTTTCATGGGTGTGAATATAGAGTTCGTCAGAACGTAGCAAATCGACATTTCCTTCGATGCCAGTCACAAATGCAGTTGCAGCCGCCTTGTCTTTAAACCCTTTAATTGTCATCAGATATGCTAACGCAATTTCCGCGTCGAGTCTTAATATAAACTCTATGCAGGCTTCGCTCTGCAGCACCCTGGCAAAAAAGATAAGTTTCTCTTGGCAAGTTTCTTCATACATCTTTTCTGACATCAATCGTTCGATAAAGGCCGTATTTTCTGCCATATATTCCGATGTACTCTTATAGCCGGGTGGCTGGAACATTCTCAAATAGCCCGGCCATAGAATTTCACCGTGCTCTCCTTCTTCTATCTCAAACTTTTTAAGCGATCGAGTTTTGCAAGATATATACTGTTCATAATACTTGAAAGTAAAATATTTCTTATAAACAAATTCTGGTACGATAAAAATGGTTTCAAAAGAGCACAGCAGCTGTACGGTGGATTTCGTTATCTCCTTGTGTGGATCGCTGTTACTT
>OGNY01001175.1_pt1 | contig 18190 bp, 17 predicted proteins | sample 1573551 | NCBI WGS metagenome assembly OGNY01 (sample SAMEA2581885, study PRJEB24529) | metagenome | biome: Human gut stool | place: China | collected 2011
AGCTCGGCACCTCGCATACCGAGACGGTGCTGCTGCGCAGCCGCGAGGGGCTCACGCTTGTGGGGCACCTGCGCAAATGCGAAAACGCCGAGCGCATCCTCATAGCCTTTCACGGCTGGCGCTCGGCGTGGTATCGGGATTTTGGTCTCCTCTCGGAATTCTGGGAAAGAGAACGGTGCAGTGTGCTCTATGTGGAGCAGCGCGCACAGAACGAGAGCGAGGGCGCTTATATCGGCTTTGGCCTCACGGAGCGCTACGACTGCCTCGACTGGGTGCGCTGGGTCGTGGACCACTGCGGCAGTGACCTGCCCATCTATCTCACGGGCGTCTCCATGGGTGCGACGACAGTGCTCATGGCTGCCGGCATGGGGCTGCCCGATGCGGTGCGCGGCGTGATCGCTGACTCGGCCTACACGTCCCCACAGGATATCTGGCAGTATGTGATGGGCCACAACCTACACCTGCCGACGATGCTCGCAACCCCCATTGCCGACGGCATCTGCAAAAAGCGCCTCGCCGCAGGCGCGGGCAGCTGCTCCACGCTTGTTTCGCTCGCGGAGACGGACGTACCGGTCCTGCTCATCCACGGCGAGGACGATCATTTTGTCCCGCTCAGGATGGCGCGTGAGAACCTCAGCGCCTGCCACTCGCCCTGCGAGCTGCTGGTGGTGCCCGGCGCGGATCACGCGATGAGCTATTATATGGATAAGGACACCTACGAGGAGGCGACGCGCCGCTTCTGGCAGCGCTGCGAGAGCGCGGGGGACGAAGCGCGTTAAGCGTCGTTCTCTATCGCCCGCTCGAGCGCGGCAAAGCGCTTCGACGGGCGATAGAGGAATGCGGCGATGCAGATGAGCAGCGCCGTTGCGCCAAGGCTGACCGGGTAGACGGTCATGATGGTCTGGAAGGTCATGCTCTGCGGGAAAACGAACTTGACCCACGCGATGCGGATGCCGCACACGCCGAGCATCGTCAGCACAGCGGGCACGAGCGAGATGCCGAAGCCGCGCAGATAGCCGGAGAGGACCTCGTAGAACAGCGAGAACGCATAGGCCGGCAGGATCGTCGACAGGCGGACATAGCCGAGGGCGACGACATCAGGATCGCTGTTGAAAATGGAGAGCAGCGGTCTTGCGAACACCAGTACCACCGCGACGGCGAGGAAGGTCGCCGCGCCATCCTCCAGAAGGCTGAGCTGCATCGTCTTTTTACAGCGCCTGATCTGGCCCGCGCCGTAGTTCTGCCCGACAAAGGTCGTGCAGGCCTGGGAGAAGGAGTTGAGCACGTCGTAGGCGAGGATCTCGATGTTGAACGCCGCGCTCGACGCCGCGATCACCACCGTGCCGAGGCTGTTGATGGCCGACTGGATGACGATGTTGGCGACGGAGAACACCGCGCTCTGCACGCCGGCCGGAAGGCCGATGCTCAAAATGCGCTTTAGGCTCGTGCCGTCGATGCGGAGCAGCCTCCACTCCACGCGCACGCACTTGTCCGTGCGCGTGAGCCTGCGGTAGAGCAGCAGCGCGCTCACGGCGTTGGCCGTGACCGTCGCGATAGCGACGCCCTCCACCGTCATATGCAGCGCGATGACAAAAAAGAGATTCAAAAGCACGTTCAGAACGCCCGAAACGGCGAGCGCCGCGAGCGGGACCTTGGTATCGCCGACGCTGCGGAAGATGGCCGCTTCGAAGTTATAGAGCAGGATGACAGGCATTCCGAGCAGGTAGATGCGCAGATACATGAGCGCATAGGGAAACACATCGTCCGGCACGTTGAGCACGCTCAGCAGCGGCGCGGCGATGAGCTGCCCGAGCAGCGAGACCACCGCACCGCCGAGCACGGAGAAAATGATCGACGTGTGGACCGCGTGCCTGACCGCCTTTTCATCCCCGCAGCCGATGGCGGTGGCGATGACGACGTTCGCGCCCAGCGCAATGCCGATGAAAAGATTGACAATGAGGCCGATGATGGGACTGTTCGCGCCCACGGCCGCGACGGCCAGCGTGCGCGCATCGCCCGTGAAGTTGCCGACGATGGCGATATCCGAGGCGTTGAAGAGCTGCTCCAGGATCGCCGTGGCTGCCACAGGCAGCGCAAAGAGCGGCAGCTTGTTCCAGATCGGACCATGAAGCATATCGATCTCGTGTTTTTTGACTTCTGCCATGAGGAAAAAAGGCCCTCCTTTATATAATATCGTAAGATCATGATCTTAAAAGCGGCTTAGAACCGATATAGTATAGCGCCGCTTTCCCAAAATAGCAATAGTTTTCTTTCGTCCGCGCAGCCCCTTTCGGAGCGCTGCGCGGACGTTCCCTTTTCCTTGACACACCGGGGAAAACGCTGTAATATAAGCGCGGATTCGACCGGATATGCCACAAGACATTTGAGGTGCCTATGGACTACTATCTTTTGACTGAGCTGACTGCGCGCGTCGCCTATCATCTGGCGCTGAGCGGCGCGGAGACCTTCCGCATCGAGGAGACGATGCGCCGCATCATCGGCGCTTACGGCATCGAGTGCCAGGCCTTCGCCATCCCGAATTGCGTGATGGTGAGCCTCGAGGCTGCCAACGGCAAGCCCCTGATGGTGATGAAGCGCGTGGGCTTCCACGGCAATGATCTGGAATCGGTGGAAAAGCTCAACGCGCTCTCGCGCCGCATCTGCGCGGAGACGCCCCCGCCCGAGGTGGCGGCGCAGTGGCTCAAAGAGACGCTCGCCGGGCGGCGCAGCTACTCGACGCCCATTTATTACCTCGGCAATTTTCTTGCTGCGGCAGGCTTTTGCCCGGTTTTCGGCGGCACGCTGCGAGACAGTCTCTTCGCCGGGCTGATGGGGCTTATCATCGGCTTTGTCACGCGGCAGATGGACAAGTGGGAGACGAATCCCTTCTTCAGCACCATCGCGGCAGCCTTCGCAATGGCGGTGCCCGCGTATCTCGCCGCTGGCTTCCATCTCATTGACTATGTCGACGCGGTCATCATCGGCTCGTTGATGATCCTGGTCCCCGGCCTTCTCATCACGAACTCGATGCGCGATATCATCTACGGCGACACGAACTCGGGCATCAACCGCATCGTGCAGGTGCTGCTCTCGGCCCTTGCCATCGCGATGGGGACCGCGGCAGCGTGGCAGGTGACATCCGGGGTGTACGGCATCACGGCGTCCGCGGGCTCGGCGTCGCATCCCGCGTGGGCGCAGGCCGTCATGATCTTCATCGCCTGCACGGGCTTTTTCATCCTCTTCAACGTGCACGACTGGGGCAGCTTTCTCTGCGCCGTCGGCGGCGTGGCGACGTGGATGTCGTATCTGCTGCTCCGGGAGCTGGGCGTCGGCATTTATGGCATGAACTTTTTTGCTTCCGTGGTCGCGGCCGTCTATTCGGAGGGCATGGCACGCTCGCGCAAGTATCCGGTCACGTCGTACCTCGTGATCTCCAGCATCCCGCTGCTGCCGGGGGCGGGTATTTACTACACGATGAGCTTCGGGCTGGAGGGCAATATGCAGGCCGCGCTTCAAAAGGGACTTGAGACGGCGGGCATTGCCGGCAGCATCGCGGTCGCCATCCTGCTGGTGTCGACGGTCTTCCGGCTCGTGACCTCCCAGCGCGGCAGAAAGAAATAAGCGGCAAGGGAAAGGCCGGCGCATACAAAACGGTATGCGTCGGCCCTTTTTATGCTCATTTTTCGCTGTTCAGGCGGTCAAGATAGGCGTTCAGCGCGGCAAAATCGCCCTGCGGGTAAACGCTGATATCGCGGTTTTTGGTGTTGATCAGGCAGTCGGTGAGCAAAAAAACGTCCATGCCGAGCGCGCGCGACCTCAAGGTAGTAAGCGGGGTTCGGCTTGCAGAAGGTCGAGGTCTCATAGGTCGTATAAATTTCAAAATCCTCCGGCGTGAGGCCCGCCCAGCGGATGCGGTGCTCGGTGGCGACGTGGGGGAAGATGGGATTTGTCGCAAGCGCGACGCGATAGCCGCGTGCTTTGAGCCTGCGCACCGTTTGCGCCGCGGCAGGGGTAAAGCCGCAGATTGCTCTTGCGCCGTTGAACTCGTTGGCGTAGAAGTCCTCGAACAGCGGTTGGTCGTCGCGCGCTTTGTCCGCGCCGTAAATTTCGGCAAACTTTGTCCAGAAGGCCTGCTCATTCGTGCGCGTGCCGTCGTTGCGGACCATGGCGGCAGTGCCGGCCCAGATGGTGTCGACAAGCGTTTTCGGCTCGTAGCCGTGCGGCGCAAGCTTTTTGGCAAGGAGCCTGAAATAGCCCGCGGTAAAGGCCTCCTGGTCCATCGGCAGCAGCGTCCCGTCCAGGTCAAACAAAATGGTCGTGATGTTCAAGATAATTCTCCTTTAGGAATGATAGCATGGCAGCAGAGATGTCGGTACCATCTCTGCTGCGGCTGTTTGAACGAAGTTTAACACATTTTGAAGAGGGGGGCAATTTTCATCGCGGCAGGATAAAGCATAGCGCTAACACAGACTATCAGGATCATGGTTCCATATTTCTCACGGATATTATGTGCATAATGTACATAATATCAGAACTCTTCTTTGTCTTTTTCGTAGAATAAGATTGTATTATAGTTTTTTATTATATTATCAATTGACAAAAGTTATTTATTAGTTTTACAATACAGGCAAGGGATGGAAAGGTGGCATCCCAAAACTTTACATGGAGGGCAAGCAAATGAAAACCATTGATCTGCGAAGTGATACGGTAACACTTCCGACCAAAGAAATGCTGGAATATATGATCAGCGTTCCTCTTGGTGATGATGGACGCGCAAAGGGCAACAAGGGCGAAGACCCTACCGCCGTCAAAGCGGAGGCCTACGTCGCCGAAGTGTTCGGTAAAGAGGACGCGATCTTTGTCCCGTCCGGAAGCATGGGCAATATGGTATGTGTCGCTACGCACTGCGAGCGCGGTGAAAAGGCTATTACGGCAAAAAATATGCATATGTACAAGGCGGAAAAGGGAATTTTCAGTGAGGCACTGTGCGGAGTGCTTCCTGTATGCCTTCCGCATACTAAGGGCGTATATGATTTTGCCGAGTTAGAGAAGGCTCTTCAGGGTGGCAATATCAAGCTCGTCTGCTTGGAAAATACCTACAATTTTGAAGGTGGCTGTGTAATCTCCCGTGAGGACATCGAAAAGATCCTGGAGATCACCAAGCGCTACGGCGTTAAGACTCATATGGACGGTGCCCGCATCTTCAATGCGGCAGCCTATCTTGGCATCAGTGTTGCTGAGTTGACCAAGGGGATCGACAGCGTACAGTTCTGCGTATCCAAGGGTCTGTCTGCTCCAATCGGCTCCTTTGTTGTCGGCAGCAGTGAATTCATTGCTGCAGCGCGCGGCACGCGTAAGCTCCTCGGAGGACAGTTGAGGCAGGTCGGCCTGCTGGAGGCTGGCGGTGAGTATGCCATCAGGCATCTTTCTGCCCGCGTTGCACACGACAATGCCCGTGCCAGAAAGTTAGCAGAGGGTATCCAGAATGCAAAGGACATCTCGATCGATATGTCCACCGTTCAGACCAATATCGTCAAGGTCGATCTTCACGGTCAGCTCAAGGGCAAAGACTGGCTGCGTGCCTTGGAGGAAGAGGCTCACGTCCGAGCACACTACATTACCGATGATTCTATCCGCTTAGTCACCTATCGCGGTATCAGCGATGAGGATATCGACGAAGCGATCACCCGCATCTGTGCGTTCTGTGCAGCGCATTGAGACAGTATATTGATTTTTTGCTACGGGGTTTCCTAAAAATCACAATAAACGAAAGGATCACATGTCATGAAAAAATTTCTTGCTATCGTTTTGACCCTCCTTGTGTGTATGGCCCTCTTTGCCGGCTGCGGCAATGACACAGCAAATAGCGATACTCCGGACAACAGCGACTCCAATAAGGCCGCAGACGGCTTCCCCAAGGATACCATCACCATCACGGTCGCCTACTCCGCTGGCGGTTCCAGCGATAAGCTGGCAAGAATGGTCCAGCCCTATCTTCAGGATGCGCTGGGTGTAAACGTCGTCGTCGAAAATCAGGGCGGTGCAAGCGGCCAGATCGCGACAGAGACCTTTATGCGCAATAAACAGGATGGTTATCGGCTGCTCGCCGTCAACGTCCCTGGTATTTATTACACCGTTGCCTTACAGGATACGACTTATGATTATGACGATCTGGTCCCTGTCTGGGTCGAATCCTATGACCCCATCATCATGCTTGCCCTGAACGACAGTGACCTCAACAGCCTCGGCGATTTCATCGAAAAGGCAAGAGCGAATCCCGGCAAGCTTTCTGTCGGCTTTGCAGCAGGCGGCGGCCAGCAGGCAACGGCTCTGTGGCTGCAGGAGAATCTTGACCTCGATATCAAGCTCGTCTCTTATGACGGCGGCTCCGATGCTTCCGCGGCGCTGCTGGGCAAGCACGTCGACGTGATCTTCGGCGACGCTTACGCCCGTGTGGACCTTGCGCCTGAAGCCAAGGCGCTCGGCATCGGCTCGACGACGCCGAACACCGCATGGCCCGACGCTGTTCCCTTCAACGAACAGCTCAGCGCCTACAACGTTCAGATGCCCTCCGATGAGTTCCAGGCCAGAATGGGTTGCTACTTCGTCTCGTCCGAATTTGTGGAAAACTATCCCGACCGATATGATGCGCTGGTCAAGGGCTTTGAAGCAGCCGCAGCCAATGCGGATTATATTCAGATGCTCAAGGATGCCAAAGTGTATGACTCCTGTGTTCTGAAGGCCGGTACGGAATACTCAAATCAGCTCACCGCTATGGCGGACGAGGTCCAGAACGTTGTTGCTCCTATGTTTGCTTCCTAACGGGATCAAAGGAGAATTCTCATGTTTCGAATCAAGACAAAAAACGGCTGCCTTGAGATATCAAAGGAAATCGTTGTTGTGCTGATCATGGATGTATTTTCTGCCGCCTATTTTCTCTCCGCGAAGGGCTTATCAAAGCAGTCTATGATGTTCCCCATCTTTTTGCTGTGCGGCATTCTCGTTTTCAGCATTATGTGCATTAAGCAATCGATCCATTTTACCGTCGATCAAACGGCATCACTATCTGAGGATGAGCCTAAATTCGACTTTTCCAAAAAGCTGTTGGCATTTCTCGGCCTGACGCTGGCAACGCTGCTTCTTTTTCGAACGCTGGGTGCGGTGATCGGCATCTTTCTGTTTCTTCTGGTCTCCATGCTGATTCTCGGTGTGAAGAACAAGCTGCTGATCGTTTTGATCCCGCTGCTGATGGATGCGTTCGTCTATCTGGTCTTCAAGGTCTGGCTGGCGGTCCCATTGCCGGCGGGACTGCTGACTTTCTTATAAGGAGGGAGTACGATAATGGCTGAAATTGCAACATATGTGGCTGGCGCGCTGGCGGAATTGGCCTCCGGCAGCACATGGCTCTGGATACTTATCGGCACCTTTATGGGCATTATTGTTGGCGCCATCCCCGGCTTTACCTCTTCGATGGCGACCGGCATCCTGCTTCCCGTTACATTCGCACTTTCTCCGGTCAACGCACTGGTCTTCCTGATTTCCGTTTACATCGCTACCATCTATGGCGGAAGCATCACGGCGATCCTGCTCAACACGCCCGGCGCACCGGAATCCTCAGCTTCTACCTTTGACGGCTACAAAATGACGCTGAAGGGGCAGGGGTGTGAGGCGTTGGGTATTGCCTTCTGTTCCTCCGCCTGCGGCGGTCTCATCAGCTATATCTTCATGATCTTTGCGATGATGCCTATTGCCCGTATGGCAGTGAAGATCGGCCCGACGGAAATGTTCCTGATTGCGTTGATGGGCGTTAGCATCCTTGCGGTACTGTCTTCGAGCGCCAATGTGCCGAAAACACTGCTTTCCGGTTTCGTAGGGCTGCTGATTGGCACGATGGGTATGACTCCCACCGGCGAGTGGCGTGCGACCTTTGGCTCAATTTATCTTGCGGAGGGCGTACAGACCGTTCCCGCCATCATTGGATTCTTTGCAATGTCTGAGGTATTCAGCATGGTCGGCAAGGAATTTATTGTCAACCGCGATGCGCAGACCAAGACGAGCGTGAAAAAGATCATCAAGGGCTTCGGCATGGCGCTGCGTTATCCCAAGACGCTGCTGACTTGCTCGCTGACCGGCATGGTCATCGGTGCTATCCCGGCAGCAGGCGGCACAGTGGCGGCATTCACCGCCTATGGCATGACGAAAAAGTCCTCCAAACACGGGGATGAATTCGGTACAGGCTATCCGGAAGGTGTTGCTGCTCCGGAATCTGCCAACAACGCCTGCACGGGAGGTGCGTTAATGACGACGCTTGCTTTAGGTGTTCCCGGAAGCTCAACCTGTGCGATCCTTCTCGGTGCACTTAGCATTCAGGGGTTAACGCCAGGTCCCACGCTCGTGCGCGACCAGATGCCCCTCGTCTATGTCCTGATCATGGCAGCGATCCTCTCCCAGGTCGTTATGCTGGCTATGGCTATCGGCGCGGGCTTTGGCCTGACGAATCTACTGGATATTCCAACCAAGATACTCGCTCCCTGCATTATGGTGTTCTGTATTGCCGGCTCCTTTGCCTGCAGGAACACAATGTTCGATGTATTTCTGATGTTTGGACTTGGTATCATCGGTTATCTAATGAAGCAGTTTGATTTTTCCCTCGCCGGTATGGTCCTCGGCATCGTACTTGGCGGCATCGCAGATAATCAGTTGATCCGCGCCAATCAGCTCTTTGGCAACGATATGTTCAAGGCGATGTTCACCCGCCCCATCTCGTTGGTCCTCGTGCTTGTGATCGTTTTCAGCGTGGTTTGGCCCTATATTGCGCCGCTGCTGAAAAAGAATAAGGCCAAAAACAATTAAGCTGACCCAAAATTAAAATAAAAGGAGAGTAACACGATGCAACTTTGGAAAGAAGAACCTTCCTACTACGGCGGAGATATTCTGCATCAGGCAAAAAAAGAAAAGATCCAGAAGGCAATGGAAGAAAACGGCCTTGACGCCATCCTTCTGCTGAAAGCCGAAACAGTCCGCTACGCCACCGATTTTTACGTCAAGGGCTACCGCCCCTTCTACGAGCCGGAATATCTGGCCGTGATCCCCAAGGGTCAGGATACGATCGTCGGCCATACCTCCGGCAGCGATAACTACCGTATCCAGATCCGCTCTGATATCAAGGACCACCGCAAGCTCCCCGGCTTCTCCAAGTGGGGCGACGAGGTGATCAAGATCTTCCGCGACTATGGTATCACCGGCGGCCGCGTCGGTGTGGAGCTGCTGCCCTTCCAGATGTATCTCCAGCTCAAGGCGGAGTTCCCGACGATGGAGTTTGTCGATATCAGCCAGATGTGGGTCGATCTCACCGTTGTAAAGCACCCTGAGGAAATCAAGCACCTGCGTCGTGCGGTCCAGATTGCCTGTGTCGGATGCAATGCTGCACTTGAGTTTGTTAAGCCAGGTGTCAAAGAGTATGAGGTTGCAGCATATGCAGAATACAAAATGCGCGAGCTGGGCAGCGAGATGACGCCGTTTGTCACCAATATTGCTTCCGGCGTGAACTCTGCCATTTTTGAGCGTATCTCCACGGAGAAGGTCATCGGCGAAAACGAAATGGTCATCATCGACCTTGGCTCCGTTTACCGCGGCTATACGGGCGACGTCGGCCGCTCCAAGTGCACGGGTAAGCCGACAGACCTTCAGAAGCAGATGTACAAGGCGAACTACTATGCCATGCAGGAAGCGCTGAAGGCAGTCAAGCCCGGCAATACCTGCGGTGATATCGACGCAGCGGCCCGCCGCGCGATCAAGGAGATGGGCTTTGAAAAGTACGAGCACAAATTTGCCACAGGACACCAGCTTGGCTATGGACTGCACGGATCTCCCTCCATCAATAGAGGTGTGGATTACGTGCTTCGCCCCGGCATGGTCATGGCGGTCGAGCCGCGTGTCACGATGTTCGATCATCCCGAAGTCGGCGGTACGCATATGGAGCAGAACATTCTTGTCACGGAAGACGGTTACGAGCTGCTCAGCACCGATTTGCCGTTTGACGCTGATCTCCTTGCCGATTGAGCTGTTCATACACCATAAGTGCGAAAAATCTGTGATTTTCTGGGCAGCAGGTCAAAAGCTTGCTGCCCGCTTTTTATCCCTGTTTCAGATAAAAATTGTTATCTATTGCGCCTTTGAAATTTGCAAACATCCCATCTGTGTGGTATATTTAATAAAAGTAAGTGAATCATTGCCGAAACACTGCAGAACAATGAGAATTTCTCACGTGCCGGGGCAGGATAAAGCTTTGGGAGAATTTGAGAGAGATGTGAGCCATGGATATCAAACAGATCATTTATTTTATCGAAGTTGCAGACAAGGAAAGTTATTCTACCGCAGCTAAAGCGCTTTCTGTTTCCCAGCCGACATTGAGCGTTGCGATTCAGAAATTGGAGAAAGAACTGGGATTGACGCTTTTTTATTATAATCTGCGGAAAATGAATCTTACGGACGAGGGGAAGCTTTTTTACAGTTATGCGCGCGATTACCTGTCTGCTTACAACCGTATGATAGAACGCTCCCACAGTATCAGTAAAGAAATCATAGGCTCTATCACGATCGTGGCCGCCCCCGTTCTGAGCAAGATGTACCTTGGTGAGCTTCTGGCCCTTTACCACAAAAAGTATCCGGGCGTTGTGATCCATGTAGAGGGCAAAGGCAGTACGACGGGGCTTGAGCTGCTCGATTCGCAGAACGCAGACTTTGCAATGAAAATGATGCCGATCGACGGTGACGCATATGATACGATCCCAATGGTCAGGCAGAAGCTGCGGCTGGGCGTCTTTAAGAATCATCGTCTGGCAGGAAGAACGAGCGTCTCCTTTAAGGAATTGAGCAACGAGTCATTTTTGACTCTGAGCGACGATTACTCTCTGCACCGCCAGTTTGTGAAAAACTGTGCCGACGCGGGGTTTACCCCAAATGTCGTATTGTCCGGAACAGATTGCGACTTTTTGGCCTCACTGGTCGGACAGAATTGGGGCGTGTTCCTGATGGGACAATCAGTCTGGGACTCTGTTGATACGCGTAATATCCATCTTCTGGATATTACGGATGCAGATGTGACGTGGGACCTTGTCCTGGCCAGTAAGAAGGGAAAGCTGATGAGCAATGCAGCGCTTGCGTTTGCTGAGCTGGCGCGCGAGTACTTTGTATCCAAAGTGTGATCTGCGGTACGCCCACTGACATTCGGCGCCGGGAGGCTTCAGAGCTTTCCGGCGCCACTGTTTTATACCCCGATAACGAGCTTTTTTCTCTGTGTAGCCCTTTGCGGTTTGGGCAACGACAAATTCGCTGAACGCCTCTTTTGCTGACAATGAATTGCCCATGAATATTTTTATTTTCCCTGACATAGTTAGACCTCCTGCGTCCCTTGTTTTTTACAAAGAAGGCAGGAGGTCTGAAAATCACATAAAAAGTAAAGAAAACGCCCCAAAATCGTAAGATTTCAGGGCGCTTGGTGCCTCGTCGGGGATTCGAACCCCGGACACCCTGCTTAAAAGGCAGGTGCTCTGCCGACTGAGCTAACGAAGCGGGTATTCTATTATAAACCACTGAAGCGGGAAAAAGCTGGCAGGGATGGCTGGACTCGAACCAGCGAATGAGGGAGTCAAAGTCCCTTGCCTTACCGCTTGGCTACACCCCTATAGGGAAGAGAGGGATGGGGACTAAGACCCTATCCCTCTCTTTTTGTGGGGTGGGTAAAGGGACTCGAACCCTCGACACCCGGAACCACAATCCGGTGCTCTAACCAACTGAGCTACACCCACCACATATCCTGTATCCGTGCGATATTTGCTGCAATACTGAGGGCCTTAAAATGGTACGCCAGAAGGGACTCGAACCCCTGGCCTACTGCTTAGAAGGCAGTTGCTCTATCCAACTGAGCTACTGGCGCATAAAAAAGTGGAGCGGGTGACGGGAATCGAACCCGCATCCCCAGCTTGGAAGGCTGGTGCCCTGGCCATTGTGCTACACCTGCATTCGCCCTCCGCAAAAATCGTCAGCTCTGTTATAATAGCATCAGTGCCTCATTTTGTCAACGCTTTTTCTGAATTTTTCTTCACTTTTTCATATTACCTGAGTAGAGCGTCAAAAAGCCTTGCGCCGTCAGCAGTTCCCGGCTGCGCGAACGCGCCGCACAAGCGTTCGGGGTGCCACTGCACGGCAAAAACGGGGAGCGTCTTATGTCCGACGGCCTCGACCGTGCCGTCGTCCGCACAGGCAAGGACGCAAAGTCCCTTCCCCAGCCGCCGGACGGCCTGATGATGCGCGCTGTTGACCGTGAAGCGTGCGCCATACAGCTCGCGCAGAAGGTCGGGCAGGGAATTGACCGTGTGGAGGCGGTCGGCGCCGTCGATCCGGCTATGGCCTGCGATATGCTGGCGCAGCGTGCCGCCGAAATAGACGTTGAGGACTTGCAGCCCGCGGCAAATGCCGATGACCTGACGCCCGGTGCGAAGAAAATCGTCGATGAGCGCAAGCTCGCGCGCGTCGCGCCCCTCGTCGATATCTGTCGAGCCGTTGATCGCTTGACCGTAAAAGCGGGGGTGCATATCACCCCCGCCGGGAAGCAGCAGAGCGTCCGCGCGCTCCGGCACTTCGGCGAGCGCGGCGCCGGCCAGAGAGAGCGCTTTTTCGTAATTTTTCAGGCGTGCCGATAAATAGACTGTCTTCATACGCAGAAGAATATGCCCGGAATGCAAAAAAAGACCTTGCAAGACGCAAAAAGTTATGGCATAATAGTTTAGCTGCAACGGCAGCAAAAATGCAGCGGTATCGAAGTGGTCATAACGGGGCTGACTCGAAATTATGTGATTAGTCCCCAAAAGTGAATATTTATACACGGAAGCGTATCGAAGTGGTTGTAACGAGCTGCACTCGAAATGCAGTTGTCCGCAAGGGCACGTGGGTTCGAATCCCACCGCTTCCGCCATCAAAGCCTTGAAAACTCTATGTTTTCAAGGCTTTTTCTTTTGTTAGGGCAGCATCTATTTTGGGGAAAACAATTCAAATGGTGCCCTTGGTGCCCCGCTTTTTGGTGCCCGGCTCATTCCACATCATGCACACTATACAAGAAAGATGTATGCTGTGGTGCCCCAATGGTGCCCGGAACTGCTAAAAAGCTATGAAAAGCAGCGCGGAGCTATAAAAAGATATTGCCGTTATAGCTCCATTTCGCTGCTTTTCTTTTTCGTTTTCTTCGATGTTTCTTGCCCTGCTTCTTTTCCTGTAACGGTTGTTTTCGGTTGCAGTGCTTTATGATAAGTTTGCAGTACGCTTTGTTTTCTTTCAAGCCGCACATCAACATACTGTGCCGTTACCGCTTCAAGGTTTGTGGAAATACCAAGGGATATACCAATACCCTTTAATGTATGACCCAAAATCTCGCCAACTGTGTAGAAGTCGCCTGTCAGTTGGTGCATATTGGTAGCTGCCGTATGACGTAAATCGTGGAAGCGGATATGCGGCATTTCAAGGTGTCGGATAAGCTGTCCGAAGTTTGCCGACATTCTATCTCTGCGCTGCGGCGAACCGTCAGGCTTTGCAATAAAGAGCTTATTATCATAGTACACCCCACCGCCCGCCTCGGTCAAAGCCTTTTGCCGTGCAATCAAATCAAATTGCCGCAGGAAGTACGGCAATGCTTCTTCAGTAATCGGCAAAATACGATCATTGGATTTTGTCGGTGCCATTTCCATAATGGTCTTTGTTCCCGGCGGCACTTTGAAGGGCATTTGCTCTACAACGCCAAACTGCATTTTTTCAAGGTCAATGTTTGTTGTCCGCAATCCGATAATCTCACTCATGCGAAGGCCATACATTCCGGCAAGCACAACAGGCATTTCCCATTCCGTACCTATCACATTGCTCATAAAGGTCTGCATTTGCTCAATGGTGTACGGATCAGGCGTTTTCGCTTGCTTGCCGAACTTTGTTATAATGTCGCGGGCGGGGTTATGTTCAATGTATCGGTACTTCCGGGCGTGTTCCATTGACACGCTCAATATGCGCTGCGCGTATCGAACGGTGCTATTGGATAAGCCCTTGTCAAATAGCTGCTGAAACATATTATCAAGCATTGCCGGGGTCAGTTGGTTAAGCTGCACGTGACCGATATATGGCACGATATGATTGCGAATATGGCTCTTATATCCTGCAAAGGTGCTTGGACGCAAGTTAGCCTTGCCGTGGTTTTCTACCCATTCCTTCAAATACTCTTTGACGGTCTGCTTACCTTGTGAAGCAACGACCGGGCTGTAAACAGGATTGGCGAGCTTTGCTTTCATTTCAGCTTCATGCTGCGTCGCTTCTTTTTTGGTTGCAAAGCCCTTTTTTGCGTAGGATTTCTTTTTCCCGTCCTGCCCGGTGTATTTAATGTTTACGTCATAGACGGTACCTGCCTTTCCAGTCAAAACACCGTTGCTGTCGCGCTTATTCTGAACTTTTCTTGATGATACCGCCATAGCTACTTACCTCCCTCCTGGTTTTGGGGAGCTACCTTTCGCTTTGCCCTCTCGTACCAGTCCCAAATAGCAATGTCGGCAAGCAAACGGCGGTTTCCGTTTTGTATATATTCAAGCTCGCTGCTGTCCATCAGCTCGCGCAGCTTGTTTTCCCCTATGCCGCTGATCCGGCTCATCTGTTCAACCGTTTTGAGCATATCTTGCCGCGCACCGGGGCAGGAACGCTTTACCCGTCTGAAAACTCTCGGCGCGGATTATACAGAGAAAGCCATAACGGAGCGTATCAAGGGCAGGCGCACCCGAGCCACCAAAGCCCCGAAGCAGGAGCGCGGCGGTATCCCCCTTGTTATCGACATTCAGAACAGCATCAAGGCACAGGAAAGCCGGGGCTATGAGCATTGGGCGAAAATCCATAATCTCAAACAGGCGGCAAGGACGCTGAACTTCCTCACGGAAAACAGGATTGACAGCTATGCAGAGCTTTCCGCAAAAATCGCGGAAGTGAACGCGGCAAACGAACAGGCGGCAGGCGCATTAAAGGGCGTCGAACGGCGGCTTGCGGATATGGCGGTGCAGATCAAGCATATCACAACATATCAAAAGACAAAGCCCGTGTATGACGCATACCGCAGAGCAAAGGACAAGGCAGCATACCGCGCTGCCCATGAGAGCAGTATCATATTGTTTGAAGCCGCCGCAAAAGCGGTCAAGCCCGCGTTGGTCGGCGGCAAGCTCCCCAATGTCGCCGCGCCGCAAGCGGAGTATGTAAAGCTCCAAGAACAGAAAGAAACGCTCTACGCCGACTATGGCAGGCTGAAAAAGCAGGTCAAGGAGTACGACGTTATCAAGCGGAACATCGACAGTATTTTGCGGCGTGAAAGTGAGCCGGAGCGGGGTAAAGAAAATGTGCGCGGATAAATGCGGTTTGTGTGGAAATCCCCGAAAAAGCATGGTATGATGAAACTATCCCAATGTCGAAAGCGAGCCTGTTTCTGTAAGTCTTCGCAAACGCACAAATGCCGACAAAGCTTGATAGGACAGGCATTTTCGGTTGAAGTCAAAACATATAAGTTTCTATTTCCCTACGCATTCCCACGCAGAAATGGCGTAAAAATGGCGTAGAGGAACCGACGGTACGCAGTTGCGAAAATCGCCTGCTGCAACATTACCAACAATAGTTAAGCTGCCCTGCGCATATGCAGGGCAGCTTTTTTGTCTGCGCACCGGCGTGGAGAGATACAAGGCGTTTCACTCTGCGTTCGTTTGCGTCGCAGTGTCCGGTGCGAAATATTTCCGCCATGGGAAGCGGTCGCAAAATGTCCAGTGCGCTTCATAGAACGCGGAGAATCGCCCGATGACATAGCCGTTGATCAGCGCGCACAGGATCGTCCCCCACTTCACGCCCTCGAAGTGCCAAAGTCCGAAGGCAAGAAAGCTCATCGCCACGCCGACAAGACAGCTCACGCAGTCATACCCGGTTTTGAACCGGTTGATGTCTGCACCAAAATGGGCGGAGACATCCTTCACAAATAGCTCGTAGACCTCGGGTGAAATATAGGTGTGGAACATGGCGGAAACACCGGCCGCGCAAAAAAGCATCCCCAGCGCATAGTAGATCACGCGCAGCCAGACGCTGCCCGCCGGAAGCATAGCGCCAAGCAGCATGAAAGCGTCCAGCACAAAGCCGTAGACGACCGCCGTGACAAAGGAGAAGAGATACGACACGCGGAAGCGCCGCAGCAGCAGGCACATGGCGAGCAGCAGCACCGCCTGCAAGCAGTATTCCGCCATGCCGAAGGTGACAACGCTCCACACGGGAGACAGCCAGCGGTAAAGAAGGTATGCAGGCGCGACCACCATGGAAACGCCGAAGTCAGCCTTTTCCATCAGGACAACGCCCCACGCGACAAATACGATGCCGAATACATAGGCAAGCTCCGTGCTGAATGTTCTCTTCATTTTTGATCCTCCAAACAAAAAATGAGCCTTCTCCGTTTGGTATAGAAACGGAAAAAGCTCATTTATATTGTACCACGCCTGTCAAGCGGCGCAGAACTTTGGCAGCGCTATGCCTCATCCTCCGCCAGCATCCGGTATCCGACGCCAAGCTCATTGATGATGTAGCGCTTTTCACCAGGCGTCACGCCCATTTTCTTGCGGATGTTCTTCATGTTGACTTGCAGCTTCTTGACGCTGCCATAGTCCGAATACCCCCAGACCGCCCGAATGATGGCGGCATACGTCAGCACCTTTCCCGCATGGACGGAGAGAAACGCCATGATGTTGTACTCCGTCTGAGTCAGGTCGATCTCTTCTTTGCCAACAAAGACCTGCCGCGTATCATAGTCGATCAGCAGATCCTGAAGGCGGAATTTTCCGCCGGGGGAACGTTCCTCTTCTTTGCTGTGCCGATGGCTGCGGAGAACGGCGCGGATACGGGCCAGCAGTTCCTCCGTCCCAAAGGGCTTGGTAATATAATCATTCGCCCCCAGATCCAGCGCCTCCACCTTGTCCCGCTCGTTGGAGCGGGCGGAGAGCACGATGATGGGTACAGTGTCCGTCTTTCGCACCTCTTGAATCAGACTCATGCCATCTCTGTCCGGCAGACCGAGATCCAGAACGATGAGATCCGGATGATGGGAGGCGTACATCATCATACCGAGCGCACAGGTCTCCGCGCAGAGCACCTGATAGTCACTGGTTTCCAGATTGGCTTTGATAAAGCTTCGGATATTGGCCTCGTCCTCTACGATCAGGATCTTGTACTTGTTATTGCCCATCGTCCTCACCCCCTCTTTCCAGCGCAAAGCGGAATACCGCACCGCCGCCCTTCCTGTTTTCTGCGGTAATGTCACTGCCGTGCGCTTTGACGATGGCAGCGCACACAGATAGTCCGATCCCCATATTGCGGCGCGTCCCGTCCACCGGCGCGGCGGACTTTTCATAGCTTCCGCTGAAAATCTTTTGGAGCGCATCCTCCGGAATGCCGCAGCCGTTGTCGGCGACCTCAAATACCGCCTTGTCTCCCACGAGAGAAACGGAAAGCATCAGCTCTGTCATGCCTTTTGCATGGAATACAGCGTTTTCCAGAAGATTCAGCAGCACTTGCTCGATGAGAAGCGAGTCCATGGGAATATCCACAAACTCGTCCGGTATCTGCGTGATGACCTTCTGGTTCGGATGCTTTTTGGAAAACTTCATCAAAACGGAGTCGATTAACTCATCGAGAACAATGGGCGTCTTCACGACCTCGACCTTCGCGCCGTCGATCCTTGTGACGGACAGGAGATTTTCGACCATGCGGATGAGCCACTCGCTGTCCTTCTGAATTTCTCCCAACAGCTTGAGCTGCTGCTCCTTCGGCAGCGCATCATACTTGGAGATCAGCGTGGAGGATGACCCGTATATGGAGGTGAGGGGCGTGCGCAGGTCATGGGAGATCGCCCGCAGCAGATTGCCGCGCATTCTCTCCTTTTCGTTTTCTGAGCGCAGCTTTTCCTGATCGCGGATGCGAATATTCAGCGTACTGGTGGAAACGGCGACGATGAGCATGATGACAGCGGATAAGATGCTTTCCTCTACGAAAAAGTCAAAGGCATAGTACGGATAGGTGAAGGCGAAATTCACCGCAAACACACTGACGATGGCAGAAGTGATGCCATAGCAACACCCATGCGTTTTCC
>OGNY01001183.1_pt1 | contig 18097 bp, 38 predicted proteins | sample 1573551 | NCBI WGS metagenome assembly OGNY01 (sample SAMEA2581885, study PRJEB24529) | metagenome | biome: Human gut stool | place: China | collected 2011
TCGCTGACACGTCGCTCAAGCGAAGCGAATTTTTTATGTATAAATAAACGATGAAATAAAAGTTTTATAATAAAAATTTTAAAGGAGAGTGTAGATGAATATAAAACCTTTAGACGTATTACATAAATATTATGGATATACAAGTTTTAGAAAAGGACAAGAAAATATTATAACATCTATAATAAATAAAGAAGATGTTCTTGCCATAATGCCAACAGGTGGAGGGAAATCTATTTGTTATCAAGTACCAGCACTTTGCTTAGATGGAATAACTATAGTTATTTCACCCTTAATATCACTTATGAAAGATCAAGTTGATAATTTAAATCAAATTGGAATTCCTGCTACATTTATAAATAGCAGTTTATCTCATTCAGAATATTCCCAAACAATAAATAATATAATGCACAATGTATATAAAATAATTTATGTTGCGCCAGAAAGATTAACATCAGAAGCGTTTTTAAATTTACTAAATAATCTACAAATATCAATGTTTACAATAGATGAAGCTCATTGTGTATCTCAATGGGGACATGATTTTAGACCAAGCTACAGAGAAATTGCAAATGTAATTGTAAATTTAAAAACAAGGCCAGTAGTTTCTGCATTTACTGCAACAGCAACAAATATTGTAAAAAAAGATATTATTAATTTATTACATCTACAAAATCCATTCACATTAACAACAGGATTTGATAGAGCAAACTTAAAATTTTCAGTACAAATTCCGGAAAATAAAAATAAGTATATTTTGAATTTCTTGCAAAATCAAAATGATATTCCAGGAATTATTTATTGTGCCACAAGAAAATTGGTAGACAATTTATTTGAAAAATTAACTGAATGTGGTTACAAAGTATCAAAATATCATGGTGGAATGAATGAATCTGCAAGAGCAAAAAGTCAAGATGATTTTGTATTTGATCGAACTAATATAATGATAGCAACAAATGCGTTCGGAATGGGAATTGATAAATCAAATATTAGGTATGTAATTCATTACAATATGCCAAAAGATCTAGAAAGTTATTACCAAGAGGCAGGTCGTGCAGGGCGTGATGGAGATAATTCTGAATGTATTTTATTATTTAGTAGAAGTGATATTGTTACAAATAAATTTTTAATTGAGCAAACACCATCTGAAAATGGACACAAGGTTGAATACGATAAATTAAATGATATAATAGATTATTGCAATACAGATAGATGTTTAAGGAAGTATATATTAGAATATTTTGGAGAGATTCCACTGTTTGAAAATTGTAATAATTGCAGTAATTGTTTAACTAAAACAGAAACAACAGATATTACAGTAGATTCTAAAAAAATTTTGTCTTGTATAAAAAGAATGAATGAAAGATTTGGCTCTGGTTTAGTAACAGATGTATTAAAAGGCTCTAAATCATCAAAAATAAAAGCAATGGGATTTGATAACTTATCTACATATGGAATTATGAGTGATTATTCAAAAGATACTATTAAAGATTTAATATATTTTTTAATAACAGAAGGTTATATAGAATGTGTTGGAAATAAATATCCAATTTTAGTTTTAAATAAATCTGCAAATGAAGTATTATTTAAAAATAAACAAGTTTTAATAAAGAGAAAAATAGAAAAAATTGAAAAAGAAAAAAATAATAATCAAAAAGACGAAATAAATTATGATGCTAGTTTATTTGAAATATTAAGAGCGCTCAGGAAAAAAGTTGCTGAAAAAAATAATATAGCTCCATTTATAGTATTTACAGACTTATCACTAAAACAAATGGCAGAAAAATATCCAACATCAAAAGAAGAAATGCTTAAAATAAGTGGTGTAGGGATAAATAAATACGAAAATTATGGAGAAGATTTTATTTTAGCAATTAATAATTATGTATTAGAAAATAATATAAATAAAGAAATTAATAATGAAGAAAAAAGTAAAAAATCAAGTTCAAAAAAATCAGACAAAATAGATACAAAAATTATTACATACAATATGTATAAAGAAGGAAAATCTATTGAGGAAATAGCAAAAGAAAGAGGCTTTACAAAGCAAACGATAGAGCATCATTTATTAGCAAATTTTGAAAATGGTTTGGATATAGATTTAGAAAAAAATATTAATATGAAATATAAAAGTCAAGTTTTTAAAGCAATTGACGAAATAGGATATGATAAACTAAGACCAATAAAAGATATGGTACCAGCAGATGTCACATATTTAGATATTGGATATTTTGTAATTTTATATAAAAAAGAAAAGAACAGCTAAATTTAATATTATAGCTGTTCTTTTTTCAAATTTTGGTGGAGGTGAATCGCATACATCTGTATCCCCTTTATGCTTAGTATTAATATTAGTATCGTCTAGAACTATTTTTATATTAATGTTTTCAGGTGTTATTAGTACTTCTTTTACATATTTTTGAACTATTTCTTTAATATCTTCTAAATTATCAGATTCTAACTTTAATAAATCTGTATTTATAATCTTGTTTAGATCATTAGATGTAATCTCATTTTTTTCTGATATATTTTTTATTAAATATATAGAGTGTTCTATAAGTTCTTTTTTTGTTTGCAAACTATTCATTTGATCTTTCATTTCTGGACTATAAAGACCGTCCATAACTGCCTTATTTATATTATTTATTTGTGCCTTCACATTAATTAATTTTTCTTCTTCAACTTTTAAGTTATTTTCAGCATTATCATACAAATCTTTATATGTACTATTTACTTTTTCTAATAATTCTGTATTATTAAATAGTTTTTTCAATTTAGTTTTCAATTCATCAACAACTATTTTTTCGATTTCTTCTTTTTTAATAGCTTTATTATCGCATACTCCTTTTTTATGTCCGGAACATTCATAGACAGACCAGAATTTGTTCTTTTTTGCTCCCACATATTTTTCTCCACATATGCCACACTTTAATATACCACTTAAAATATAAACTTGTTTAGCTTTATAAGTTCCGCCCATATGCTTTCTTCCTTTCATTTTTTCTTGTACTTCAAAAAATACATTTTTATCAATTATAGCAGGCATACCACCTTCAATTTTTATCATATCTGGATTAGGCTGACCTCGTTTTTTGGCACGATTGCCATATCCGAATGTATAATTCCCAATATATTTTTCATTAACTAAAATATCATGTATAGAATTTTTACTAAAGTTCTTGTTTCTTTTTGTTTTATATCCTCTTAGGTTTAATTCTGAACAAATTTCAACATAAGAATGATTAGTTCTATACATATCAAAAATTAATTTAATTATAACTGCTTCTTGCTCGTTTATGACATAATGAGAATTAAGCACAGAGTAACCAAGTGGGGGAGTACCACCATTATGCTTGCAATCTAGTGCATTTTCATTTAGTCCTTTTTTTACTTCTCTTGCAAGATTAGCACTATAATATTCTGATAGACCCTCCAACATAGCTTCCATGATTATTGATTCTGGCGAATCGTCTAACTTTTCTAAGACAGAAAATAACTTTTTATTATTATCTTTTAAAGTCTTTTTGTATACAGCAGAATTGTATCTATTACGAGAGAAGCGGTCTAACTTATGTACAACTACGCCATTCCAATCTTCTGTTTTGCTATCTTCAATCATCTTTAAAAAATTTGGTCTTTTATCTGTTCTTGCAGACAAAGCTTCATCTATGTATTCTTTAACTATAATATGCCCATTAGCATCAGCCCAATTGTGTATTGCTCTTAACTGGGCAGTTATAGACTCTTCTCTTTGGTTATCGCTAGAGTATCTAGCATAAGCTACTAAATACATATTTTCCCTCCTATTTTTTATGCTATATCTTCTTTTGTAAATCTATCACTTTCATTTGAATAATAATGTATACATCTAGCCATATATGGAGCTTCTACATCAAAAGAATCTGATAGCTCTGCTATTGTAGAAACACCATTATTTAAAAGCTCTTTTATTTTTGAGTAGGGAATAAACTTTTTCCAAGCCTTTACATCTGCTTTATGTTCCATTTTTTCTATTAGTTCATAATTTGAATAAGTTCTATAATAAGCTCCTGCATAATAATGCCCTAATTCTTGTATTAAAACAGTATTTTCGGCAACTTGTGAGTCTATTTGTGTATCATCAACTACAATTGCTGTTAAGTCGTTATAATGTGCGATTGCTCCTCGTGTATTCTTCAATTTACCATTAGTATAATTAATATTTTCTTCTTCGATTTTACTATATAATAAACTTGCTTCCATACTACTCCTTTTTATTATTACTATTTTTTTCTAGCTTTTGTTTGGCTAATAGCCCTTCCATAATATTTTTTAATGTTTCTTTATTTTCGTCATTTAATCCTTTTACTCCACTTGCAAATGCTATATCTATATCATCTAATTCTATTTTTTGAGGATTTCTAGTATCTGTTTTACAAAGAATATAGTCAATGGAACAACCAAAAATTTCAGATAATTTTATCAAAATTTCTAAACTAGGTTTCCTATCTTCTTTTTCATACAAACTTATTATTCCTTTAGACTTTCCTAATTTTCTAGCTAATTCTTCTTGAGTAATATTATTTTCTTCTCTTAAAATTCTTATTCTATTCATAAGTATTTCCTCCAAAAAATATTATAGCATACTTTGAGTATACTTTTCAAGATAAATTCAAAAAAAGTTTTCTTACAGTTGACGGCAGTTGAAAGGATTTTAATAAAAAAATAAAAAAAGTACTTGACTTCTTACTTTTAGTAAGATATACTGTGTTTACATTAAGTAAGAAATGAGGTGAACAAATGAAACGTGAAAATTTACAGAAATTTAGAGAGAATAATAATCTTACTCAAGAACAAATGGCAAGAGAACTTAATTTTACTGTAGCACACTATAAAGCAGTTGAATATGGAATAAGAAATCCCAGTTTCGAATTTATGGAAAGACTTAAAATTAAATTTCCAAAATGCAGTATAGATAAAATTTTTTATTCTCAAAGTATACTTTAAGTAAGAAAAGGAGAAAAGTAAATGAAAGAGTTACAAATATTTAATAATAATGAATTTGGAAAAATAAGAAGTTTATTAATTAATAACGAACCATATTTTGTTGGTAATGATATAGCCACAGTATTAGGTTATAAAAACACAAGAGATGCATTATCAAAACATATTGATGAAGAGGATAAAATATCTGATGTCGCAATTCACGACGGTAGCCAAAATAGAAATATGACAATAATAAATGAAAGTGGATTATATAGTTTAATCTTATCAAGCAAATTAGAAAGTGCAAAGAAGTTTAAAAGATGGGTAACAGATGAAGTTTTACCAAGTATAAGAAAAACTGGAGGATACATAGCTGGAGAAAAAAATATGACAGAAGATGAATTAATATTAAAAGCTATGAATGTGCTACAAATTAAAGTTGAAAATTATAGATTAGAAAATCAAAAGTTGTTAGCAGATAACAATAAAAAGGAACAGCTAATTGGCGAGCTACAACCAAAAGCAGATTATACGGATAGAATATTAAAATGTGATGATTTAACAAAAGTAAATGTAATAGCTTGTGATTACGGATTTTCTGCAGTTGAATTTAACAAATTATTAAAAAAATTCGGTATTCAATACAAGCAAGGACAAGATTGGCTATTATATAGCAACTATAGAGGACAAGGGTATACACAAACTAAAACTTTTGATTTTAAGCACAAAGACGGAACAAAAGGAAGTAAACCAACGATGATGTGGACCCAAAAAGGAAGATTGTTCTTATACAACTTTTTAAAAGAAAAGGGCATCTATCCTAGAATGGAAGAAAAGTGAGGTAGTTAAAATGTTAAAACAAGAAAATAAAAGAACTGTAACAGTAACTTGCCTAGGGACGATGAGCAATGATGAAGCAATGGATATTTTAGCAACATATATAGCAAAGAAAATATATGAAAAAAGACATGTAAAAAATTCTAAAAAGGACGTTTAATTCAAAAAAATTAATTCTAATAAATTTCAATAATAGTTGTACTAAAGAATTAGAAAAAATACAGATGAAAGAAGGTGAGAAGATGGAAATATTAAAAAAAGTTCAAACAATACCCTTAATATTATTTGAACATAAAAATGAAATAATTGTAATACTTGCTTTATTTTGTTCTATTATCACTGTATTTAATTGCATTTTCAAAATAAAGAAACATTCCAAAAATATTAATACAAAGACATAGGATAAGTAACCATTTAGGCAAAATATTGGTTTTAAAAAGTGAATAACAACTGCAAAGTGTGCCAAACAAACCTAAATAAAATTGAAATCGTAGAACAAATAAAGACTTATTTTTATTATAGTTTTTCTTTAAGAAACTAAAAGTAAAAGCAAAGAAACTAATACTTGCACTACATATTATACCCGCGATTACATTATTAAGGATTTCATTAAAATTCAATATAATCACCACCCTTCTTAATAAAGATAGGTGAATTATATAAATAAAAAATTAAAAAGTAAAGGAGGCGAAAAAACATGAGTTTAGCAGAAGCAAAACAATTATTTGGAACATTAATATTAGGCAGTACAGTAATAACTATAGCAATACTATACATAGCATATAAATTTGCAGAAATAAGCTATAAGAAAGCACACAAAGTAAAGGAAACAAAGAAAACACATAAGACAAAAAGAAATGTGAATGTATTGTTCAACATAGACAGTAAAGATAAGACATTACAGGAAGTACAAGCAGAGCAAAGACAAATGAAAAGAATATTAGGAGGTATTTAAAAATGAGTAAAAGAGAAAATGTAATTATTATGTTTAACAAGCTAAAAACAGCAAAGACAACAAGAAATCTACAAGAGGAATTTGAAGAAGTATACAAGGATTTAACAACAACTAGAGCAGAAATAGGACAAGCAATAGACAAGAGAACAGAAGAAATGCAAGAAGAAATGGCAAATATTTTGGCAAAAGCAATTTGCTTTATGACTGTAGGTAAAAATGAAAAAGCTTTCAAGTATCTGATAGAGCAGTATGAAATAATAAAAAAAGACTTGTCTGACAACAACCACGACGACAGACAAGTAACACTTAAAATACTTATGTAAATTGCTTTACAAATTTATATTAACATAAATTTGTAAGAATTGCAAGAGGAGAATTTATGGAAGAAATGAATAAAAAAATTTTAATACACGATATAAACAGATTACAAGAATGTGTAATGTACTTAATAGAAGCAAAGGAAGCTTTAAATGATGTGGATGATACAGATAATTTTTATTCCCAAATACATTATTTAGCAGAGGAAATAAACGACTTTAAATTGAAGAAGGAGGCTGAAATTTAATGGAAGAGCAAAAATATTCAGAGATTTTAAAAAAATATACTTTTGAACAACTAGTCTATGAAAGAGCAATTTTAGAAAAAGAAAAAGCAAATTTGTATATAAAAGACAAAGAATTAAGTAGTGAGTTTAAGAGAAGATTGGAGGATAAATAAATGTTGGCAAAAAAAGCGACTTTAGAAGATGTAAATTTAAAAATTTTGGTTTGGGGAGAAGCTGGAAGTGGAAAAAGTAGATTTGCACTTTCTGCTCCAGCGCCATTAGTAATAGATTTAGAAGGAAGTACAAGATTATATGCAAATGAATTTGATTTTTGGAAAGCAGAAGTTGATAAAACTAATCCACAAGCTGGTAATCCAGGTAGTTTAACAATAAATTTATTAAAAGAGATATTAGAAGGAAAATATCCAGATAGAAAAACTTTAATAGTGGATCCTGTAACAGACTTATTGGATTGTATAGAAGATGTAAATGCAAAAAAATATGAAGAAATGATAGGTAAGAAAGTAACAGAATTAAACGCAGTACAAAAAACAAAATGGTATGCGTATAGAAGAGAAACAGCAAGAAATATATTAAACCAACTAAAAGATATCCCAATGAATTTAATTTTAGTTGCAAGAGCTAAAAATCTATGGGACACAAAAGATGGCAAAATGCAACCGGTAGGGCTAACATATGATGCTTTAGACATTGTTGAATATTTAATGGATATAGTAATACAACTAGAGAAAAATGGAGACAAAACAAGAGCAATAGTAAAGAAATCTAGATTAGGAAACTTACCCAAAATACTAGATGTAAAAAATTTTAATTCTATAGGACAAGCATTAGAGCAAAATAAAAAATTAGCAGAAAAAAATGAGAGAGGAGAAAACAATGAATAAAGTTGAACTTATAGGAAGACTAACAAAAGATGTAGATGTTAGATATACACAAACAACAAATACATTAGTAGCAAATTTTACTTTAGCAGTAAATAGAAGGTTTGCAAAAGAAGGACAACAACAAGCAGATTTTATAAATATTATAGCTTTTGCAAAAACAGGAGAATTTTGTAAAAAATATTTTAGCAAAGGACAACAAGTTGCAGTAGTAGGAAGAATCCAAACAAGAAATTGGGATGATGACCAAGGGCAAAAACATTATGCAACTGAAATAATTGCAGAAGAGGTTTATTTTGCAGGAGATAAAAAAGGAAGTACTGAAAGTACAGAACAAGCTGAAAATTCAGATTTTGAAACATTTAGTGGAGATGATTTGCCATTCTAATAGGAGATGAAAATATGCAAACAACAGGAATAATACTTAAAACAGATACAGACATAAACACGCGAAAATTAAAAATAAGTCTTCTTGTAGATATAAACAATAAAAATGCTGTTGAACAACTAAAAAACGAGAATAAGCTATGTATTGAACTAAAAAAGTGGAGGCAAAAAAGAAGTTTAGACGCTAATTCTTATTGTTGGGTACTATGCGACAAAATCGCAAAAGAACTGTGTAAAGATAGAACAATTGTAACTAAAGAAGATGTATACAAAGATGCAATATTACAAATAGGAAGCTTTGAGCCATTTATAGTACAAGAAAAAACATATATGAATTTTAAAAGAATATGGGAAAAACAAGGATTAGGATTTTTAGTACAAGAAGTAAGTAAAAAAGACAAATGTATAAAAGTAAATTGTTATTACGGTAGTTCTACATACAATACTAAAGAAATGAGCTTATTAATAGAATGCATTGTTGAATTGGCAAAAACATTAAATATAGAGACAAAACCGCAAAGTGAAATAGATAGTTTGCTAAAGGAGTGGGACAAATGATAGTAACAGATTTAAGAAATAGTTTTAATCCAGCACCCAAAAATAAGACAGAAAAGCGGACAGAAGAATACAGAAAATTTGATAAAAAGTGGACAGATAAAAAAGAAAAGTAAGAAGTTGGCAAAACTAGAAAAGAATAGATTTAGCATCTTACAAGAAGAAAACGGAAGTTGTTTTATTTGTAATAGACAGCTTAAAAAGTTGGACAAACACGAAGCTTTTGGTGGCGCAAATAGAAAAAAAAGTATCGAGTATGGCTTAGTTTATTACCTTTGCAGAAAATGTCATCAAAAAGCCGATTCAGATAAAAATACAAGGCAAGTTTTACACAAACTTGCAAGAAAAGAGTTTATAAAAAAGTACAGTAAAGAAAAATTCTTAAAAGAATTTGGAAAAAATTATTTAGACAACTAGGGTAAGTACAATATATTGCTTGCCCTTTTGTCAGAAAGGAGCAAAAGAAAAGTGGCAGAAAGAAGAATGTTTGCAAAAACAATAATAGATAGTGATGCTTTTATAGATATGCCTACATCTGCAAGACTGCTTTATTACGATTTAGCAATGCGAGCTGATGATGATGGATTTGTAAACAGTCCTAAAAAAATAATAAGAATGACAGGAGCATCCGATGATGATTTAAGTGTTTTAATACTAAAAAAATTTATAATACCATTTGAAAGTGGTGTTGTTGTTATAAAGCATTGGAGAATCCACAACTATATTAGAAAAGATACATACAATGAAACAGCATATAAAGATGAAAAATCGACACTGATATTAGATGAAAATAAGGCATATAAACTGCTTGACACGACTTGTATACCACCCGTCGACGAGACGTCGACACAGGATAGGTTAGGTAAGGATAGTATAGGTAAGGATAGTATAAATAATAATATACCTGTTTCTGAAACTGAATCTGCAAAAGCCAGCAAACATAAATATGGAGAATATAATAACGTATTGCTGAAAGATGAAGAATTGCAGAAATTACAGAAAGACTATCAAAACTGGGAAGAGCTTATAAAATATCTTGACGAGTACATTGAAATGAAAGGATATAAAGCAAAATCGCATTACTTATGCATAAAAAAATGGGTTGTAAATGCCGTAAAGAGAAATACCAAAAGCAAATCAAAAACAGCAGAGGAGGAATTTTTAAATGATGACTAAAGCTGAGTTTATGGACGGGATACATATTTTACAAGACAATTATAATAAGCAATTTACAGGAACACAATTAAAGATTTATTATAATAATCTTAAAGACATGGATAAAGATATTTATATAAATAATATAAATGAAATTATAAAAAATAATAAATTTATTCCGACTATAGCCGAAATAAGAAAAGTAGAACAAAGAAAACAATTTACAGATTATGAACAAAGAGAATATAAAAATATAGATTTTAATAAATTTTATGTAAATTAAAGGAGAGTGAAAAAATGAAAGCAAACCAAAAGCAAAGAATACTAGATTACATAAGACAATTTGGAAGTATAACAAGTAAAGATGCATATGTAGATTTAGGAATAACACAGCTAGGTGCAAGAATAGATGGATTAGAAAGAGATGGCTATTCATTTGTGAAGGAATGGGAAAAAGGGAAAAACAGATTTAATGAAGAGGTTACATATAAAAGATATTACTTAGCAAATATGAGAGGAAATTAATATGGACAAGCCAAAGTACGAAACAATACAAGATTGTAAATGTGTAACCTGCCTAGGATGTAACCTACTAGAAGATATAAACTTTAAAGGATATTACAGGTGTAAAAATTATATGAGAGGAGTGCAAAATGATAATAAAAATACCACTTATGTGCAGAAGCAAGAAAAATTCGCAGAGAATTTTAGTAAATAAAAGAACTGGAAAATTGTTCATAAGCCAGTCAGAAATATATAAAAATTTCGAACGAGAATGTGGCAAATTTCTGATTAAATATAAAAACAATATAACTTATCCAGTAAATCTAAAATGCACGTTTTATGTTTCAAATAAACGAAAAAGAGATTTAACAAATTTAGAGAATGCAATAGCAGACATATTGGTTAAATACAAGGTACTAAAAGACGATAACTATAGCATTTTGCAAAGCTGGGATGGAAGTAGAATAATTTACGAAAAAGGTAGAGAAGAAACCATAATAGAAATTACAAAGGTTTAAAAAGGAGTGAGAACGAATGAAAATATATGGAGTATACGATATTAAAGATAATGAGCAATGTATAAAAGTTGGTACATTACCAGAAATAATTAAATTTTTTAGTATAACAGCAAGAGAGACAACAAGAATGCTAAAAAAATGTAGATTAAGAGGAAAATACGAAGTTGTGTACTTATACACAGAATAGGAGAGTTAAAAAGATGGACAAGATTAAATTAATATTACAATTATTAGCAATAGCTTTTAGTGCATTAAGCTTAGGTTGGTTTATAGGCACTATAGTAGTTTTATTTATAAGTTGTGGAGGTTAGAAAAATGAAAGATGTAATTGAAGCAGGAGAGTATGTTAGAACTGAAAATGGAAAAATAGATAAAGTTGTTAGCAATAATTACTACATGGAAAAATATATAGAAGCAGAAAAAGACTTTATTTTCTGTAAAAACATAGTAAAACATAGCAAACAACTAATAGACTTAATCGAAATTGGAGATATTCTTGAATTAAGAGAATATGCAGATTACTTTAAAAAATCTGAAAAGATAGGAATATCTGATATAGATATGTTAAGTGACATCAAACAAGCAATTAGAGATAAAAAAATTGAAGTTTTATCAGTATTAACGAAAGAAAGATATAGGGCTAATCGTTATAAAGTAGAAGGAGAAAAATGAAAAGATATAAACTATGGATACGAAAATATAATTTATTTAAAAATGAGTATGAAGTAATTGAAGACGTAATTGCAACAAATGATATATACCACGAAATTGGATATATATATTGCACAACAATTGAAGATATTAAGAGAATAGATTATCAAGAAATAAAGGAGTAGGAGGAGAATAGATATGTTAAAAATAAGAGATGATGTAGATTTAAAAGAACTTAAAAAGTATCGGGTTTAATTATAGAAAACATTATAATAATTGGACAAAGTTACATAGTGAAAAAGATTATGAAGACTATGTAGATAATTATATTCAAATAGGTACTGATAAAATTTTGAGACCATACACAAGAATTTTAAATGGACATAATACAGAATATTGTGATAAGTCACAGACCAATATAAAAGATGAATTTTTAGATACGTTATACGATTTAATCAAAGCAAATTTAGTGGTAAAGGAGTAAACGATGGAACAAATAGTTTATGCAATAAAAAATAAAAATAATTTATATGCTACATATGGAAGAACAGAATTTAAAAGAGAAATAAGATTTGCTAGGCTTTATAAAAGTAAAAGGACAGCCTTACAACATTACTTTAATAATACAGGAGATTACAAAAATTTAGTATTAGAAGAAATATTAATTAAAACTTTGTCAGAACAAAAACTTGATGAAAAGGAATTTAAAGAAAATAGAGAGTAAAGGAGTAAAGAAGATATGAAAATATATTGTGGTGGTAGAGCAAATGGAAAAACAATGAAAACAATTCAATTATCAGTAGAAAAACAAATGCCGATAGTATGTTGGAATTATGAACATAAAAAAGATATAGAACACAGAGCTTACAAAATGGGAGTAATATCTAAAATGCCAGAACCTATATTGGCGATAGAAGTAAGAAAAAAAGTAATAGGCAATAGAAAAGGCTTAATAGTTGATGATTTAGATATTTTTTTAAGAATGATATTAGATGACAATGTTTACTATGCTACTATGGAAGATTGTAATATAGAAAAGTTGGAGAGGAGTGATACATAGTGAAAACAGCTGAATATGCTTTATACAAAGGAGAAAATTTATTAGATATAGGAACACTTGATGAATTGCAAAAAAAGTATAAAGTAAAAAGAGAAACATTATATTTTTATCAAAGTCCTGCACATAGAAAAAGAGAAAGAAAGGGTAATTTTAGAGTATTAGTCAAAATAGATTAGGAGGTATTTTTAGTGAAAGAAAATAGTATAGAAGAAGATATAGCAATAACAAAAAAATTGATAACAACAAAATTTAATAATGATTATTCAATCGACAATAAAGACAAAGAAGCAATAGAACATATTTTAACAGACTATAAAAGAATATTAAAAGAGAATGAATTAAAAGATAAAACAATAGATTTGATGGCACAGTATATTAAAAACAAGAATTGGCTTGTAAAATTGCTAGGAAATTAGAAAGTGAGGAATAGTTATGAATAAATTTAAAATAGGACAAAGAGTTAAGATAAAAGTAACTGGAAAAGAAGGAAAAATATTAGGTATCGAAGAAGATGTTGATATAAACCATTATGGTTCAACAAACTTAAATTATTATGTAAGTTTTGAAAATAACAATTCGATAATAAAACGATTTTTTACTGTGCATGATTTAGAAGAAGAAGAAAAAGATATATTAGATGAAAAAGAAAAAGAGTATTTAAGCAATATTATAAAACCATTTAGATACAGAGTTGAAAATATTGAAAAGTTTGATTGTGGTTTCGATATGGAAAGTATAGTAATTTACATCAAAGACTTTGCTATAATAAATTTACCAGATTTTAAAAAGAACACAATGTATCAGAATATGAAACTTGACAAAAAGTATACTTTAGAAGAATTAGGATTATAAAAATTAATAGACCGTAAAAAAGGGGAATAAGAAAAAAATGAAACAGAAAGAAATTAACAATATTAAAAAGCCATATATAAATGGCGAAACAGGAATAACATTAGGAAACTGGATAAAAGATACAATAGAGAATTGGGTTAAACGAAATCCAGATAAAATATTAGAAAATGCGCTAAATGAGTTAATACAACAACAAACAAAATTTTTAAAAAAATTAGGAGGTACATATGGGAAAGAGAAAAGAATTAACAAAGGAAGAAAAAGAAAAAATTGAAATAGCTAAACAAGAGCTAAAGGATTATAGAGAAAACATTAAATACATAGAAGAAAAAATGAACGATACAGAAGAATTAAAGACAAAATTAGAAAAAATTACTACTACATTATCTATAACAAAAACAAATACAAGTAATACAGAGACAGATAAATTTGCAGATGGAATAAACAGGCTAGAAGACTTAAAAATAGATTGCAACAAAAAAATGGAAGATTTAATAGTTAAAAAATTTGCAATAGATCAGAAAATAGAAAACCTAGAACAGCCATATAGAAATATATTGTTTTTCAGATATACTAGAGGAAAAAGTTGGGAAAAGGTAGCAGAAGACTTGGGATATACAAAGGATTACACTTGTGAGTTACACGGGAAGGCACTATATTTATATTCAAAAATTTAAAAAACCCATAAAAACCCATAGAATCCCACACAAAAAATATGATATAAATATAATAGCAAATCTATAAAAGATTGCAGAATAAAAAAAGGATGTTGAATAGTAATTATCCACATAACAACCCCAAAAAAAGAATTAGTTATATAACATAGCTAGTTCTTTTTTATTTATTAATATATATCAATATACATCCTAGTTAAGTCTTAAAAATATAGTAAACAATAATATAACATAGAATCTAATATATCCTATAATTATATTATTGTTTAGTGTTTTTTTTGGAAAGGTGTGTAGTGTTATGGAAGAAAAATTAAAAGAATTTAAAGAAAAGAACTGTAAGAATTGCAATAAGAACATAGACTGTAAAATAATAAAAAATATAGAAGGAGAATTAGTATGTGTGCAAGAAAACTAATCTATAACGATAAATTAATAACAGAGCAGTACACAGCACAAGAAAAAGCAGAGCATAGAGAAAAATTAAATAATATAAAAGAACAGTTACCGAAGCAGTGCAAGGGCTGTTCTTTTTTAGTTATAACAAGTATAAAAAAGCAAAAAGTTTATTGCCCATATCTAATCAAAAACGAATGTTTAAGAGGTGGAAATTAAGATGAAATTTAAAATTAATAACACAGAATGGAATATAAAAATTGTAGATGAAGCAACCATAAATAATGAAATGAAACAAGATGGCACATTAGGTGTAACAATATATAAAACACAGGAAATATTATTACTAGAGAAACAAGCAAACATAATTAAGACGCTAAAACATGAGTTAATGCATGTATGGTTGTATGAATATGGTCATAATCAAAATGACGACAAAACATTTACTTACGAAGATGTATGCGAAGTAGTAGCAAGTAGTAATGATTTTATAAATGAAATAGTAGAACAATATAACCAAAATAATGGTGTAAAGATAGAAGAAGGAATAGATTTTTTATCTTACGAGAGGCGAAAATGAATATAAATAAAAATATAAACAAATTATTATATGCCTTATCTATAAAAGGACAAATATATAAAATAAATAGTTTTCAATTTTACAGTGAAAAGAATTGCAAATATTGTACTAAATATCAAATCCTAAAAAGAGAAAAGGTGGAAATATACAACGAAGAAACAGATGAAATTGAATTACAAGACAGATATAAACAAAAAGAAGAATGCTATAGCAAAGTAGATGTAATGAAATATTTAATAAAAGAGCACAGAAAAGGAAGTGAGGCAGATGGAAGATGAAAAAATAGAAGAAGAATACAATTTATTAACAGAGATGCAAAAAAGATTTATTGATTATTACATAGAAACTGCAAATGCAACAAAGGCTTGTAAAATGGCTGGCTATAAAGGAAAAAATCTTAATAGAATAGGTTCGCAAAACTTGACAAAACTAGACAAATTTATAAAGATAAAACTTCAAGAAAAAGAAAACCAAAGAATAGCCTCACAAGATGAAGTATTACAATATTTAACGAAAGTGATGCGTGGGGAAGAAAAAGATCAATTTGGATTAGATGCTTCATTACAAGATAGAACCAAATGTGCGGAATTGCTTGGAAAAAGATATGGGACATTTAAAGAAAAAGTTGAAGTGGCTGGAAATATACCAGTGGTGATAACTGATGATATTACAGAATAAAATAATAAACAAAAATACACAACAGCAAGTAAATCGAATGTCATTGCAAAGTATAGTTGGAAAAGGCTATGCAGAATATTGGCATTGCAAATGTAGATATAGAGTATGTAAGGGTTCAAGAGCAAGTAAAAAGTCAAAAACAACAGCATTATGGATAATAAGTAATATGATGAAATACAAAGAAGCTAATACACTTGTAATTAGAAAAACATTTAGGACATTAAAGGATAGTTGCTTTACAGAATTAAAATGGGCAATACATAGATTACAAGTAGATAGTTTTTGGGAAATAAAAGAAAGTCCATTAGAAATGACATATAAACCTACAGGACAGAAAATATATTTCAGAGGCTTAGATGACCCATTAAAAGTAACATCAATATCAGTAGATATTGGTGTTTTGTGTTGGCTGTGGATTGAAGAAGCATACGAAATAACAAAAGAATCTGATTTTGATGTAATAGATGAAAGTATAAGGCGGAGAAGTTCCAGAGGGCTTATTTAAACAAATAACAATAACATTAAACCCTTGGAATGAACATCATTGGATTAAGAAAAGGTTTTTTGATGTTAAAGATAGTGACACATTAGCAATGACAACAAACTATCTATGCAATGAATGGTTAGATGAAGCAGACAAAAAAGTATTTGAAAGAATGAAAAAGAATAATCCTAGAAGATATCAAGTTGCTGGATTAGGCAACTGGGGTATAGTTGATGGATTAGTTTATGAAAATTGGAAAGAAGAAAAATTTGAATTAAATACAATAAGAAATTTAGATAGTGCTTTTGGGTTAGATTTTGGTTATACAAACGACCCAACAGCACTATTTTGTGGTGCAATAGATTTAAAAAATAAAAAGATTTATGTATATAATGAAATCTATCAAAAAGGAATGAGTAACAAAGCAATATATGAAGAAATAAACAAAATGGGTTACTCAAAAGAAAAAATAACAGCAGATAGTGCAGAACCAAAATCAATAGATGAATTAAGAGGATTAGGATTAAGGCATATCACAGGAGCATTAAAAGGGAAAGACAGTATAAACAATGGTATTCAATTCATACAAGACTTTGAAATAATAATACATCCTAGATGTGTGAATTTTATAACAGAAATAAGTAATTACACTTGGGATGAGGACAAGTTTGGAAACAAAATAAACAAACCAATAGATGATTTTAATCATTTAATGGACGCAATGAGATATGCAGTAGAAAAATATATAAAAGGAAATAGAAATATGGGAATGACAAATCAACCATTTATAAGAATATAACATCTACTAAAAAAGTAGGTGGTTTTTGATTGGAGGAAATAATGTTAAGATATAGCAAAGAAAAATTAGCAGAAGAAAGAAGTATAACAGATATATATTTTAAAGCACAACGAGAATTAGATGTAAGAAAAGAACTATATGAGAAGTTCAGAAGAAAACTAACAGACGAAGAATTAGCAAGCTTAGATGATGAAGATATAAAAGTACCACTTGAAAGATATATATCAATTATGTCAGCAGGATATTTTGGAGGAAAAGCACCAACTTATAAAGTAAAAGCTTTTAATGCAGACAAAGACAAGATAATAAAAGAATTATTTAACCATAATACTAACGATGAACAGGAAATAAAAGAAATAGAAGAACTAATAAAACATATAGTGGATTACAACAAGGATAGTTCACATTTCTTACACATGGTATTAGATTACCTAGTAAAAAGAGCTTGTTATGAAATATATTATAAAGATGAAAAGACAGGAGAAATAACGATAGCAAGAAGTGATGCACTAGAAACAGTTGCTATATGGGATTATTCAATTCCTAAAAATTTAATAGGTTTGTATAGAATAATTCGTACATACATGGCAAATGGTGAATATCAACA
>OGNY01001186.1_pt1 | contig 18064 bp, 20 predicted proteins | sample 1573551 | NCBI WGS metagenome assembly OGNY01 (sample SAMEA2581885, study PRJEB24529) | metagenome | biome: Human gut stool | place: China | collected 2011
AATCCTTTCAGACCAAGTAAAATCAATGTGTTTGATTTTTTGTCATGTACTTAGAAAATATTGATTAATGTAAATTATTGAAATACATTCATTTGTATAAAAACATCGAATCTATTTTATTTTTTCAGAATATAACTTATCTTTGAATTCCCAAAAAACTACGAATCCGCTATACTCAATGACACAGGCGATATTAGATACGCATGAGTTCGATCGACTGTACTCCGAATATAAATCACGGTTCATCGTGATCGCCTATGCCCTGTTGCGTGACAAGACGTTAGCCGAGGATCTTGTTACGGATAGCTTCCTGCTTCTTTGGGAAAAAAGACGGGAAATTCAGTTGTCACAAGATGAGTTTCCGGCTTATATTCTCGGTATTGTGCGTCACAAGTGTATTGATGCATTGCGCGAGCGTCAAACCCACCTTCAAATACAGCATCAGATGTATCTGCGTGGCATGCGCAACATCCGCACAAGCCTCGGACTACTTGAGGATTGCGATCTCTCGAAGGTGCTTTTTCATAAGGATGTCGAGGAAATATTCCGGCGGCGTCTGGCCGAAATGCCCGAACTGTCGGCGCAGATTTTCATTGCCAATCGTTTCGAGGATCAAACCTATCAGCAAATTGCCGAGCGCTATGGCATATCGGTACGCAAGGTCACACGCGAAATCCAGCGATGCCTGCATCTGCTACGCGAAGACTTGGGCGACTACCTGCCAGTGGTAATGCTGCTATTCCCGAACCTGCTCAGCAAACCGTAGAAAAAAGAAAGGGACGGCCGAATCGTGATGGTGATTGCGATCGCGGTTGAATTTCGTGAAACACCGTGAACTGATCGGGGGCCGTCCCTTTTTCCTACAAGAAATCGGAATATTTTCGATAAAAAGAGCAGAAATATTCATGTTTTCATAATATTCCTTTCGTCCTGATTCCGAATGATTAAAGGGTATTGATGATTGGAAATAGTCCTCTGCCCTGATACTATAATTTGCTGATAAAGTTCGGCGTAATACAACGATTTCCACCAGAACTCTACATATCGAAAATAAAAAAGGACAATGCCGGTGACGTTAGGCGACGTTCTTGTTCGGAAAAAACGGTGATGTAAATCCGTATCAGGTACCGGCATTGTCCGTAGTGTCGACTCTGCAAAAATACAAAAATCATATTGCATTGATGTATTTTGCTGAAAACAACTACTATTCCGACTGAATTTTATAATATTGCCCCTCCTCGTAGCAGTCGATAACGGAGCGAGGGGGCGTATAATAAAACGGATGCGGTGATATTCGACGTGATAGTGACGCAACTTCACACTGTTTTTTGAAGAATTCAACCGAATAGCAGCCGCATCCGTTATTTTTTTATGGTCGATCCGGTAAGAAAAATTTATCCCGGAAACAGGAACCGGGCTGCCGTTACCAGATTTAGGAGCCACAGTTGTTGCGGGAATTATATTGCCGGCGGCCGTTCCGTATATAATATGTGCCGCCCGCACATACCGATTCCGTCTGCCGGCGGTCGCTCGGCGGGTGCAATCCGTATGATGTAATGTATTCGGCAAATGGCGGCGCATGACGGTTTCGGGTTAGTGGATGATGCGCCCGCAGAAAATAAAAAGGGGGCGCGGTGTCAGCCCCTACTTGTCGGTCTTGGAGTTACCTTCAGATGGAAGCTGTCCTGCGCCCCAGTCAAGCCCTGCTTGCAAATAACAAACAGGACATAACCGGAGCTGACAACCATTATACCATCTGATTAAACATCCTCCGAAGAGGTCTCCAAGTTTACAAGTAGGTATAAAGAGTTGTTTACCCTTTATGATTATGTCCGTCGGCTACGCCGAACTATTCAATCGCAAATGTAGCATAATTTCTGTATTTAGAAATCCACGTATGCAAATATAATCAAATTTTTCGAATACACGTGAAATCACGTGTATAAAATTTTAGACATCACCTTTCCTTTGCAAAAAATGCGAACAAAGGTTCCCAAATATAGAGATACTACTTTTCAACGGCTCTTGATAGAACGTATGCAACAATTACGTTCGGATCATGGGTATTCTCAAGAAGAAGTTATTGAGTTTACACATTTAGATATTTCTCGGTATGAATCAGGAACCTCCGTTCCAAACACACAATCTATACTGAAACTCTGTAAATTATATAATATCACAATCGCTGAATTCTTCGCACCGATAAATTATCCTGCGAAAAAAGAATAGAAAAGACGAAACGGAGCGGTTTCGTCTTTCTTTTTGCAAAAAAGCGACTATATTTGTGTTGAAGGAAAGAACTTGCCCAAACTTATTGATGGAAGAACTCACAACCATACAAAGTAAAATTTACGAAATCCGCGGCCAGCGCGTGATGCTCGACCGGGATTTGGCCGAGCTTTACGGCGTTACGACCGGCAACCTGAATAAAGCTGTAAAGCGAAATATCGAACGTTTTCCGGAACGGTTCATGTTTCAACTGGCAGAACAGGAATTTTTGATATTCCAAAATGGAACATCAAATTGGGGCGGCACACGAAAACGTCCTTATGCTTTTACCGAACAAGGGGTCTCCATGCTTTCTGCCGTGCTACGCAGCCCGACAGCCATACAAGTCAGTATCCGGATTATGGATGCTTTCGTCGCCATGCGCAACTACATTATGACAACCTCGACTATGACGGCCGAGCTGTCCGAAATCCGTGCGAAACTGACCCTGTTGGAACGGGCGGACGAGGACAACGCCGAAGCGGTGAACGACCTTTCGGAAGACATGCGCAAGGAGCTGGATAACATCTACGAAGCTATTGCCGCTCTTTCGGTTAAAATCCCCGATGTTCGCCAACCACGCCGACCGATCGGGTTTAAATCTTCAAAAAAAGACAAGTAAAATGGTCTTGTTTAAAAGGCTTCATGTATATTATGTCACGGAATAATTCAAAGTTTTTTCTAAAATGGGGAGATGTCATACTGTTTACAATCAGCTTAATATGCCTAATATGGATTTTGCTTTACAAATTAGTCTGGATTGAGATAGATACTATTTTTCCGAAAGCAGACATATATGCCGAAATTACATACACAATCTTCGCATCAATAATAGCATCCGCTATTTTCTATTTAATCAACGTTTATCTTCCCCAAACCAATCGAAAGAGAATATTAAAACAACCAATACAAGAGATTCTGAAACGTTTTGCACATGATGCCTTCTTTATTACCAATGATATATTGAGTAAGGCTAAATGTACCACAAAATACAATGATATAGTCCCCAGAGATGTATTTATAGAAGCATGCAAAAGATTGAAATTACACTCTGCGGCTCCGCTTATTTTCAATAATCCACGGTACCAGCCTAAAGATTGGTTCGAATATTTCGAATATTATATAGGGTTAGAGCGGAGTAATATTAATATCTTACTGCAATTCTATAAAATGCAACTTCCTGACTCGGTTAATTCCGATTTATTATATATATTCAATAATAATATGCACGCAGCGCTGAATACGTACAAAATAAATCCACAGTACGACTTTCCCGGATTAGCAAGCGTTCTCTACGAACATATCAAAATCATGCACGAATTACCAAAAAAGTTTGAGCGCGACTACTGGTAAATGCCTTTGCTACAACAGGTAGTAGCTTGCAATCGTTGACTGCCGACAATATGATACAATCTTGCCAAAGACAAATAAGCAGATATGTTTCAGATATATCTGCTTTTTTATATCCGGGTTGAAAATTCCTCGTATGTCTTTGTGCTGTTTCCGAGACTACCTACTCCCCGTTTAGCACGTTATGCACCGCATTTGCCTTGCTTCCGTTTCCGTGGGCGAAGCTATGGCAGGGGGTCGGAAAACAACCAAGATCGGGGCCCTTCGGGTTCAGACAAATAAATCAGCCGCAATGTACAAGTTGCGGCTGATTTTTTTGTCCTGAAATCTTGTTTGTATTCCGCCCCTCTGAAATATAGCCCCCAGAAACGGAAGCAAGGCAAACGCGGCCCATACGGCATAAAAAAAAGGTCGTAGTTATGAAACAGCACAAAGACATACGGGAAATTTTGAAACGGAGCGGCACCGCTCCCACCGGCATCTGCGGGTTTTGGAGGTCTGCGGTAGGTTTCGCGGCTGCGCTTTTCGGCGCGTTTGCGGCGTTCAAATTTCTCGCGGGCATCTATCTCGGCGCGGGCGGTTTTTGGGGCTTCTGCCTCTCGTTATGGTTCTTGCGGCGGTGTCGGGACATCGTGCGTCTCGTCCTTTCCCCTGGGGTCGTCCTCGTGCGGTTTCTTCTGCGGCTGTTTTACTAACATTCAACACCTTACAACTATGGGAAAAGTCACATTGTTATTCGCAGGAAAGAGTTACGACACCGACGTACAGAACGTGCGGGAGAATCAGATCGTCATTTTCGACGGCCCTTACAACATGCGCCAGCGCATGGTCGTGGCCGGAATCGAACACACACAATCCGGTTACAATTACCGATTGATCGACCCCGAAACCGCCGAGGAGCACACTGCCGATCTGATCCGCCCCTTGCGGGACAAATTCGGTATCGGGCACTATTACGACGACGAGCACCCCGAATTTATGGATGCCGCCGAGGTCGCGGCGCTCCGCACTCGTGCCGACGCCCTCAAAGCCGAGCAGGAAGCCGCCCGACGTGCGGCGGCGGAAGACGCGGAACGGTTACGCACCATCGGCGCGGAGCGTCTGCGGCAGATCGTTCCCGACAATGCCGTGGCCGTCATCATCGGCGAACAGCATGAAAGCGAATGCGACCCCTATACGGACTATTTCGGCTCGCGTATCGTGCGCACGGTGATCCTCGGATTCTCGACCCACACGCGCGATCTGTTCCCCGAAATGCGCAAGGCCGCGGCACGGTTCGAGGGCACGGCACACCTGGCCGAGCGTAATGCCGAGTACGAACACCGCGAAAAGTACAGCATGGGGCACGGCTATTACCTTGGTACGCACCGCTATTCGGGCTGGCAGGTCAGTAAGGAATCGTGCCGCGACAAAGAGGGCATTATCAAGCGTTTCGCCGTCGTGGCCGGAAATTCCGACAATGTATGCATCGAGAACCCTGCACCCGTGCAGACCGCCGCCCCCGAAACCGTGGCCGACGCACGTGTCGAGATCGTGGAATACTCCGCGAAGTCGATCGCCGTATTCGGCGATACGAAACCCCTGCGTGACACGCTCCGCGATCTGAACGGGCTGTTTCGCGCCTACCTTACGCACGACGGCACCCGGTGCGCCGGGTGGATTTTCTCCAAACGCCGAGAACAAGAGGTGCGCAGCGCATTGGCCGCCTATCTCAAATAACATTCAATCCGGGGCGGGCATCCGCCCGCCCCACAACACCCGAAACCATGAACGAACAGATAACAGCTATCGCCGCGCTCCTGCTGGAGATCAACGGCAAAGAAAAATACACCGCCTTTTTCGATTTCAGCGGCCATGTACGCACTTTCAGCATCCGGATTTATTCCGGCAAATGGTCGCAGGGGAAAGACCCTCTTTTCAACCTCTCGTTACAAAACAAGGACGGACAGCAATGGCGGAATTGGGACAACGCGCATGCCATGTCCGGCGATTCGATCCTCTCATTCTTAACGACTTTATTATGAAATCATACGAAGAAATCATACAGCGCACGGCGGATTTCGACTACATGATGCGCACACGGTTGCCGGAAAAATACATGCCGGAGGTGTTCGGCGTCACGGCCGGGGAAGACCCCGATCTACGGCAACTCCTCCACAACGCATCCCGTAACGGCATAGGCATTACCTACCTGCTGTTCAAAATACCGTACGACCGCCACAAGCAATTGATCAAATACCTTTCAAAATAATCTTAAAATCATCAAACCATGAAAACGAACGAAACCGACACCACGACCGCAACCGCCGCCCAGAGCACGAAGTCGACCGTTTTGCTCTCCATTGACAAAATCCGCCCCAACCCCTACAATCCGCGGCGGAGTTACGATGAAAACGCCCTCGCGGAACTGGCCGCCTCCATTGCCACACACGGCCTTATTCAGCCCATCCGGGTGCGAGCCGCAGAACAAGGCGGCTATATCATCGTCTGCGGAGAACGCCGCTACCGCGCCGTGCAACTGCTCGGCCAGACCGAGATCGAGGCAATCGTCGATGCCGCTCCCGCGGACGAACGGGCGATCTTCGACCTCGCGCTCTCGGAGAACATTCAGCGCGAGGAGATGCCGCCGCTCGACGAGGCCGAAGCCTACAAAGCCGCCATGCAGACCCTCCGAGGAGATGCCGCCGCCGTGGCCGCACGCTTCGGCAAGAGCGAGCAGTATATCTACTACCGGATGAAACTCGACGAACTGATCCCCGACATCAAAAAACTTTTGCGCGAAAACTCTATTACATTGGGTCTCGCTATGGAGTTGGCACGATACGGGAAAGACCTGCAAAAGACGATCTGCAAAGACCGCCTCAAAGACGAGGAGGGGTGGCGGAAATACTCCGTAAAGGAGTTCAAGCGAATGGTGGACGTCCATTATACGAACGATCTGGCCCGGTATCGCTTCGACCAGACGGCGTGCGCCAAATGCAAGCACAACACCAATCTATACGATATGTTCGCCACGGGAAGCGGACGGTGTACGAACCGGGAATGTCTCGAAGCCAAAAACCGCGAATTCATCGAGCGAAAAAGCGGAGAACTGCTCGCGCAAAACCCGAAATTCATCCTTTGCAAAGACCGTTACGGATGCGACGACCATGATAAGGCCGTAGAGCATATGACCGAAAACGGGGTCGAATGCAAGGCGTTCGAATACGGGCAGGTGCAGGAAATGCCCGCTATACCCGCGGAACCATGTCCGGCGGATTATGCCACCGATGCCGATTATACCGCGGCGATGCAGATCTATGAGCAGCAGAAAAAGGCCGCCGAGGAAAAGACCGCCGACCTGCTGGCCAAGCACGACGCCGGGGCGATCCGGATTTTTGTCAAAACCTCGCGCGACGACGCCCGGCTGGTCTATGTGAACCAAGCCGCCAAAGGCAGGGAATCGACCGGAGAACTGATCGCCCGCCTTGAGGAGAAGAAAATCCGCAACACGGAACTCGCACACGAAAAAACCGTCGAAGCCGTCCGGCAGATCGTCCGCGACGAGGAGATCGCCCCGACGCCGTTTACCCAGCTGGAAGACAACATTCTCTATTACATCATGCTCGGAAGCCTGCGGCGCGAGCACCTCGCCGCCGTGGGATTCCCCAAGGCGTATTATTTGACATCCGAACAGAAAATCGCTGTCGTCAACGCGCTGACCGACGAACAGCGCGACCTCATCACCCGCGATTTCTTGGTAAAAAGTCTTACATCCGACATCGGTTTCGACAAAACGGGGAGGCAACTGCTGATGGAATTCGCAGCCTTGCACCACAAAGAGAAATACGAGGTTGTGAAAGCGCAGTTCGATGAGGAATACACGAAGCGCAACGACCGTCTCGACGAGCGTATTGCCGTGGCCGAAGCGCAGGAGAAAGCCAAGACCAAAGCCGCCAAGAAAGAGGGCAAAACGGGTAAGAGCACCAAGAAAACGACAAAGAAAGCCGCCTAAATTCTGATCGGGGACGGCCTGCGGGCCGTCCCCATAAAACCGAATAGAATCATACTGAAAGAATTTATCGACGCTCTTCGCCGGCATGGAATCGCCGTTTTCGATCTGATCCATGTAGGTGCGGGGAATCACATTTTTTTCGCACGCCGAAACGGCCATACTTGGGGTATCCGGATTTCCCGGGAGCGAGCGGCACGCTGCTATACCGTACATATTTTCTCCGAAGAATTGAACATTAGGGACACTTGTTCCTGTCCGCCGGGATTGTTGCAGACAACTATCGAACTGCGATTCAACGACCTTGCGACACCATAAATAAGTTTCGGTTTCCGTCTGCGGCATGACTGCCGCAGACGCGAACGGGCGGACGCCCGCGGCTCCCGCCATACCGCCACCCCGAATTGTGTCAAAACATCATCTGACGAACCTATGAAATCTTATATACGTATCGCTCCCGATGTGGAATATTTCACCGATTACGACCGTTTCCGCGAGGCGCAAATCTGCTGCGCCGTCGCCGAAGACGGCACAAGCCTGTTCAGCCGCATCGAGAACCGCCGCTTCATGCACACGGTGCGGCACGATCTTTCCGAACGGGTTATCGAGCTGCTATGCCGGCAGATACATCGTGAAATATGCACATTGCACTATGGCGGACAAGTCGTGGAATGACCTGCCTGCCACACCAGAGAATTGTAAGTTGTAAAATATTAAAAGTGCCCGGTTTTACCGGGCACTTTTAATTGGGTTCAACCCCGGATCAATATCTGTGTTTCGGATACTCCGGAAAGAGGATCAACCAACATAGTCCGATGGCGACCAGTACCGACAATATTCCCATTGTCAGGCAAAGAGCCGTTAGAAAGTGTACGAGCATCGAATCTTATTTTTCCCGTTACAGCAGTTTTGCTTCTAACAACTCTTCGGCTGGTATTTCCACCGTCTGATGCCGGGCTCCGTTTTTCTCGATGATTTCCAGCAAAAGCACCTTGTCATCGGAGATCGTCAGTTTAGGCAGCGCGAATACCGCCCTTTGCCGCTGGTGCCCCCTTACGACGGCCGGATCGTTGCATACGCGCAGGATTTCGAGCGTCGACTGCTGCTGTGCCGTACGCTTGGCGAGTTTGCGATCCGCTACGATGAATCGCCGCGCATCTACCTCGAATGAGATATTCGTGTCATTCGAGATACAGGAGTGAATGTATATCACGTCATTGAACACGTAAATCCCCAACACTTCGACTTCAATGCCGTACTTCTTCGCACGAATGCCCTTCACGTCCGTACGGTTTTGGCGGTATATGTCGCTCAACATGCGTTTTACGGTTGCGGGCTTTTCGCGGCCTACTTCGCGCAGCAGCACCAGGCCCTCGGAAGCCGTCGGCTGCGGATCGTCTGCGGCAGCCGGTTTCTTCACACCTTCCGTCTGCGGTTCTTGCACTGTAAGATTGAGGGTCGAAACAGCCGGATTCTCGGCATAATGGACATCGAAAGTGAAAAATCCGCCGTCTTCGGTGATGACCGTCAGGTTTGTTTCTGCTGCAAAATTCCGCACGGCGGCTTTCACCCGTACGACGTTCTCGGCTCCGTCGGCCTTGCCGGCGATGATGTCCATCGAGCCGATGTCGATATACGTGACGGGCGACGGGAAAAGGATGTGTACGGTCTTGGTGAATCCCGCTTCGATCTTTCGGGGTTCGATCTGCTGCGGCCCGTCCTGCACGGCCTTCGCCGTAGCGTGTGCGGCCCAGATTGCGGAAACAATCAGGGTCAGATAAATAAGGTCTCTTTTCATGTGTGTTCTATTCTTTTGAAATCAATAATAGCTGATGGTTGGCTTTGAGGGTTATCTTCACCTCGCGGAGCTTCCCGGCGACATACTGCGACGAAGCCTGCAATCCTCCGCGCGCCAGCTCCGAAAGGACCTGCTGCCCGGCCGAACGGGTGACGTTTACGCTCGTGCCGGCTGTCTGCCCGACAGACGCCAGCGCCTCTTTGAGGGCCGTCCGCTCGCGGGAGTTCGGGACGTTGAGCCCCGGCTGGCCGTCGAGGTCGTAAGCCACGGCTTCGACGGCGAAGATCCGTCCGCCGTATTCGACGGACGACACCGTGACTTGCAGCCGCATCCCGGAGATCGTCGCAAGACCGTATAGCGGCGTATAACGGGGAATGGTCACTCCGTCGATACGCACGGCTTCCAGCAACCGCAGTTGCACGGTGCTTCCGGCACGTATGATTTGCGTCTGAGCGACACAAGCCCTGACAGTCGGAATGTCGGCATGCGCGACATCACCTGCCGCCGTGAGAAATCCCAAGTTACGTTCGATGGTGAAATCCGCCCGCGTGTCGAGTGTCGAGGCTTCGACCTCACCTTCCCGAACGGGCCGCATGACCGACAGGCGCGAATCCTTCCGCTGCTTCGTCGGCTCAACAGTTTCTTCATCTACGGCCACTCCGCCGCCGAGATACTTCCGGGCGAGCTTGTACTGCTCCTCGGCCAGTTCCAGCGGATCGGGCTGCTGCCGCTCGGCGTCGAGCTGGGATTGCAGGGCTGCGACCTGCTCTTTCAGGGCTTCGACCTCGGCATTGCGCTGCGGAGCGGCGTAGAAGCCCTGCACCTGCCGCTGCATGGCCCGGTTGGCCTCGGAGGCCCGCAGTGCGGGGTTGTCCGCCGGTGCAGGCTCCTCGGCAGGTTTGAGCCCGTCGTCCAGCAGCGAGAACGAGTTGTCGCCGAGTGTCATCATGCGTCTCTGCTGCTGCTCCTCGCTGCGGAGCTGTTCCGCGGCTTTGCGTTTGTCTCCGACGGTGGCCTGCGCCTTGCCGTCCGGGACCGACGTATTGATCCCCGCGGCCCCCTCTTGGGGCTTGACGGGCGCAGGCCGGAATATGAACCACAGCACGACGAAGAAGATGCATCCGAGGATCGCCGTGAAGAGCAGTACCTTGCGTTTGCGCTGCCGTTCGAACTCCGCCGAAGGGTCGCTGCATGGATTCTTGTTTTCTGTCATAATGGTTTACGGTTTAAGATGTAATAATTCGGGATGTCCGATCTCTAACTCCGATCCCATGTCCGCTGCGAACAGGAGCCAAAGGTAAAGGAAGAGAAGCAGGACGAGCGCCGCGAGTACGATCCGTTCCCGGATGCAGGGCGCGAGCGTGTCGTGCCGGCGCCGCAGCGACCGCCGCACCCAACGGATGCGGCAGCGCAGGGAATGCGGTTTAGCGGTCATAGGTCGCAATGTCTTTGTTCTCGACGATGTTCAGCGCCTCGACCATAAAGCCCTGCGGGTTGTTGTCCGAGCGGGAGACGTTCACCAGACGGCATGTCGTGACGAGCGACCGCTCCGTGACGGTGCTCTCGCGCAGAATACGCTGCCGGGCAAAGGTTGTAACCTCGTAAGGATAATGGTCGAAATTGCAGCGGATGCTGTCCACTTTGACCATCTGCGAAACATTGCCCGCGATCAGGCGGTTGAAGAAGCCCTTCTCCTGCAGAACCTTGTAGTAGGATAAGGCGCTTTTGTCGGCCATCTGCAAGGCGCGTCCGACATTGGACTCGATGGCTGCCTTGTCGGGCGAGAGGGTGAAGAAGAGCTCGTGGAAGCGCCGCACATGTTCACGGGCCTCTACGGGACGGTTCTGTGCGAGGTCCTGCGAGAGCGCCACCATCAGCGAGCGTCCGTTGTCCAGCACGTAGATCTTCTGCCGCTGCCGTTCGGCGAAAGAGTAGGACATCCAGACCGCCGCCACGGTAACGACGGCGCAGACTCCGGCGAAGACGAGCGCGTACATGCGCAGCTGCCGAAACGATGTTTCGATGTTCGTTAAACACTTGAATTCCATAATAACGGGTTATTTTATTTTCTGAAAATAAGCCGGGCGCCGTTCATGATGCCGCGTCCCACGGCCTTACCGCCCGATAATGCCGCCGAGCCGGCGCCTTTGGCCCCGGCCCATGCTTTGCCGGCCGTCCATCCGGCTCCGGCGCTTACGAGCGAGGTCATCTTCGAGACGGTTTTGTTATAAGCGGCGAATCCGTTCGCCTGCACGACCCACGAGGCGATCGAGGGGATGCAGAGGTATCCGCACACGGCCACGAGCATGAAGATCAGGTTCAGGCTGTTCGACCAGTCCACATACCAGTTGTAGCCTTCGGCCATCAGGTCGGCGTCGTGGCGCATCGAAAGGGTTTGCAGACGTGCGATGATCGCCGAGAAAAGGTCCGAGATCGGCAGCCACAGGTAGATCGAGACATACTTCGTGAGCCATTGCGTCAGCGTGGACTGGAATCCGTCGAACACGGAGATGGCGAAGGCGATCGGCCCCAGCAGCGACAGCACGACCAGATAGAAGGTTCTCAGCACGTCGAGTATGACGCTCGCCGCCGCGAAGAGCAGTTCGAGTATCCATGCCAAGCCTTTGAAGATGAGTCCCTTTACAGACCATGAGGAGCGTTCCTCTTTCATGCGGTCGAGTGTCTGCTGTGTCTGGTCGTCCACGCCCAGTTCACTGAGCTCACGCTCCATCTCCTCGTCCTCGGCGTAGTAGCTGTCCGGGGGCATCTGCTCGCGGCCTTCGAGTTCGAGCCGCTCACGCCGCTCCTGCCATTGTTCCATGTCGAGCGTTTGCCCGACCATCAGCGAATGCGTTGCCTTTACCAGGGGTGAAAGTATGCCGTTCAGGCTTCCCAGCACGAGCGTCGGGAAGAACAGGATGCAGATGCCGATGGCGAAGGGCCGCATGAGGGGAAAGAGGTCGATAGGTTCGGCCTGGGCCAGCGACTGCCAGACGCGGTAGGCGATGTAGAGTAGCGCCCCGATTCCTGCGATGGCCATTGCGACCTGCGACATCGGATAACACAGCACCATCATATCGTCGTATAACACCCGGAGAATTGTGTGCAGATTCTCCGTAAGGGAAAGCATGTGTACCATCGTCGGCTACCAGTAACGTTGTTCGTCGGTTCCGTACAATGAGAGCACGCCCTCCATGTCCCGTTTCCGGGCGGCCCGCAGCAGGGATATGGAGATGTTCTTGCGCGTGTAGTAGCGTGCCAGATCGCAGTGGCGCCGCAGGACGCCGTAGACGCGCTGCACCACGTCGATACGATCCTTGTCCGTCAGGGACATGTCCGTAGGGTTCACGATGTTCTGCAGCTCCTTCAATTCCCCGGCCGACTCCTCGATGATGCGGGCGTAGCCTGCGGCGATGGCCGCCAGCTCCGCGGGCGTGAAGTTCTCGTCGGAAACCATACGTTTATAACCATCGACATAGATGTCCGAGATTTCGCCGACCAAAAGGATGCACTGCTGCACCTTGCGGGCCGAGCGGACGAGGTTGCTGACGCTTTTCAGGGCGTCGTAGTATCGCTTTCCCTGCTCATAAATCTTCACGGTTTCCTGGAAGCTCTGCAACATGGTCTGGCCGTTCTTGGCGGCTTCGACGACCTGCTTGGTGGAGTTGACGATGCCCTGCGCGAGGTTCGTGGGATCCGAGACGACCCACTGGGCGTATGTGCTGCGGCCCGTGCAGAAGAGGCACAGACACAGCAGGATAATTTTCTGTTTCATGCTTGAATTGATTGTGTTATTGAGGATATTCACCCGAAGACGGGCATCACCGCTTTATCCGCCGACCCGAAGCCGGTTGTCCGGTTTGCTCTTTCCTTGTAGAATCGATCTCTTTCTGCCGCACTCCGGAGGCATGTTTCTCCGGCTTCGGCCCTTTCCGTCGCAGGGACTCGAACAGATCGTCGGCGTAGGACTGCCGTCCGGTCATGCGGACAAGGCGTGCATCCAGCTCGCGGAAGGCTTTTTCGGCCTGCCGGGACTGCTCTTCGCGGGGGATGCCCGGCTCGATACCGTATTTGTCGAGCAGCTGCCGGTTGATATAAGGGCTATCGACTTTTTCCGGGAAGCGTGCTAACCATCCTAAGGTCTGCAACTCGGCATCGAGTTTCTCGATGTAGGTTTGCCGCAGGGGAATTTCCGGATCACTCTCTAATATCCTCTCGGCTTCCCGCACCATGCGGTTCTCGGCCTTCCAGATTCGCTCCCGGAGCTGCTGTACCTGCTGCGGAGCTTCCGGACATGCCGGGCCGTCCAGCCGCCCGCGCATCTCCTGCAACCGGCCCATATCGGTATCCCAATCGTAGAGTCGCACGACGTAACAGGAGGGCATATAATGCCCACTTGTTTCTGCCAGATGGCGCAGCTCGCGGAACGTCTCGGCGCGGAACTGCCGGTCGATGATATGCGCTGCGGCCTGCACCTCGTCCATCGGAGGCTGCCGGAGCCCGCTGTCGGGATGCTGCTCCAAATAAGCATCCAAGAGAAAGGTGTGCATGGCCAGCAGGCCGTGCAGGGAGTGGGCGGTGTCAGCCGGAACGTCCGCGAGGCGCCGCCCGATCTTTTTCGCAAGCGGCGTCCTGCGCAGGGCCTCCATCAGTTCCAGCATATCTTTTCCTGCCGCATCTTCGGGCGTCCTGAGAAAGCAGTCTGTCGCTGTATTCATTGTCAGCCCGATTCCGGCAATGGTCAGATCCAATTTCCGGTGCCGTCGCACGAGATCCGTCATACTGCGTATATCCCGTTCCCGGAGCAGGTTTTCAGCATGACGTGCAATGAGCGTGCGTCGATGCTCCTTTTTCCAGTCCGGCTTGCGGCGGAATAGCCGCGCGATCTTATCTTTCCATTCCATAGCCGTCGGATTTAGAAATGTGTGACTGCGGGCAGCGTCTGCCGAAGGGCCGCCCCTGATTGCAGGGGCAGCCCGGAAATCCTGAATGACGCTCCATTATTCGGCCGGTTCGTTGAAAGGTTCTGCGGCGACGATTTCGTCGTCGTCCCGGCAGCGGATGCTGTCTTCGGCGACGAAGCGTCCGTAACAGCCGATGGTGAGCGTTTCGGCGGCCGCGTCGTAGATTACGCGGTTGCCGTCGTCGGCCCCGAGCCAGAGACGGTGGCGGCGCAGCGCGATGATGCCGTCCTGCACGAGCCGTCTGTAGCAGAGCGCATGGTCGAAGACGAGGATGCGCCACGTCCCCTCGCCGATACGGCGTATCGAGGCCGAGAGGTTGTTTTCCGCCGAGAGCCACGCCCCGCAGATGCGGTCGGCGTCGAGCTGTTCCCGAAGGTCCGCCAAAGTGCGGATAACTTCGGTGCGGGTTCTGATCTCCTGCTGAAGGGCCGCTACGGCCGACGCAGGTGTCGATTGATTACTGTTCATTGTCTTGCGATTTTGAGGTTCGTTTGAAAGCGCCGCCCGGCACGAGGAGCAGCGCATCGGCCGAAGGCGTGTAAAAGAGGTCGACCCGGCGTCCGCCGTAGGCCGTGTAATAGACGCAATCCTTGTAGTGCAGAACATGCGTTTCGGACGTGCTTCGCCCCGTGCCGGCGCCGCAGTGCGTAAGAATGATTCGAAATTCATCGCCGCACAGCTCGATTATCAGCCGCGTATCGTCGAGTGTCGAATGCCATGCTCCGCACAACGGACCGATTTTGTGGTATTCGTAATCGTAGAAGAGGTGAAACGCTCCGAGCATGGCGGTAAACGTCAGCAGGATGCCGGCGCATATCCAAAGCAACTGTTTCATGGCAGCGGGCATTAAGATTCGGTTTTTGTTTCGCGTTCGCGTGCCAACTGCCGGATGGCGGCTTCGATGTCGCCGCCGAGCTTCCCGGAGAGTTCCATGACCTGCATCTTCTCCGACTCCTCAGTGGTATAGGTCAAATATTCTTCGACCGAGGTTTCCGTGGCATAGACCGCCGACTGTACGCCTCCGAGTCCGATCCAGACCTCTTTATAGCGGCGTTCGGGGTCGTTCGAGAGGTTGATGGAGAGAATCTGCGCCCGTTCCTTGTCCGTCAGGCCCAGCAGGCATTGTATGCCGTCGAACTTCGAGAGGTACTTGCGCTGGTCCAAAAGGATTTTGCAGTCGGCGTTGTTGATGATCGACTCCTTGACGATGGGCGACGAGATGATGTCGTCCACCTCCTGCGTCACCACGACCGCCTCGCCGAAATACTTGCGGACAGTCTTGTACAGATACCTGATGTAGGCACTCATATTGGCCGAGGTGAGGGCTTTCCAGCACTCCTCGATGAGAATCATCTTGCGGACGCCTTTCAGCCGGCGCATCTTCGAGATGAAGGTCTCCATGATGATGAGCGTCACCACCGGCAGCAGCGTGCGGTTCGAGGAGATGTTGTCCAGCTCGAAGACGATGAACCGCTTGTCCAACAGATCGAGCTGTTTGTCGGAGTTCAAGAGGTAGTCGTACTCGCCGCCCTTGTAGTAGGGCTCCAGCACGTTCAGAAAGTTTTCGAGGTCGAAATCCTTCTCGCGCACGCGCTTCTGCTCCAAAAGCCGCCGGTAATCCGTCGTTACGAACTCGTAAAAGGTGTCGAACGAGGGGACGACAGAGCGGTCGGCACGGAGCTTCGAGAGATAGAGGTTCACGGCGTTCGAAAGCGCCACCTCCTCCGAGCGTGTCGGCTCCTCGGATTCGCGCTTCCAGAGGGTCAGCAGCAGCGTCTTGAGCGACTCGCGCTTCTCCACGTCGTACACCCCGTCTTCGACATAGAAGGGATTGAAGGCGATGGGCGCTTCTTCGGTATAGGTGAAATACACCCCGTCGCGGCCTTTGGTCTTGTTGCGGATGAGCGAGCAGAGCCCTTGGTAGGAGTTGCCTGTGTCGACCAGCAGGATATGCGCTCCCTGCTCCCAGTACTGACGAACCAGATGGTTCGTCAGATAACTCTTGCCCGAGCCCGACGGGCCGAGGATAAATTTATTCCGATTCGTGATGACACCGCGCTTCATCGGAAGGTCCGAGATATCCAGATGAATCGGAATGCCCGACAGGCGGTCGGACATCTTGATTCCGAAGGGCGAGAGCGACGAGCGGTAGTTGGTCTCCTCGTTGAAAAGGCAGAGCGCCTGATCGAGGAAGGTGTAGAAACTCTCCTCGGCGGGAAAGTCGGCCTCGTTGCCGGGAATCGCCGCCCAGAACAGCACCGGCACGTCCACCGTGTTATGACGCGGCGTGCAGCCCATAAGGGCCAGCTGCGACCCTACGTCGTTGCGGATGCGCTTCAACTCCGATTCGCTCTCGGCCCATGCCATGACGTTGCAGTGACAGCGTACGGAGCGCACCCCCTGCGAGTGCGCCTCATTGAGATACATTTCGATCCACTCCCGGTTGATGGCGTTCGAGCGCGAATAGGCCGCCAGCGAGTTCATATTCCGGGCCGAGGCTTCGAGGCGCTTGAGCGTTTCGTCGTGGTCGTCGAGGAAGATCACCTGATTGTAGACATGGTTGCAGGAGAGCAGCAGCCCCACGGGCGCCGCGAAGGAGAGGCGGCAGTCCGAGCGGTCGGTCGAGAGGCGTTCGTAGCGGAAATCCGTCGCCACGCTCTGCGGCAGCATGTCCAGATCGGAGAGCGTGTGCATCGAGAGGTATTTGTCCCCGATACGCATCACGTCCGGGTCGAGACGGATATCCTCGTTGACGACCGGACGCTGTTCGTCCGAGAGGGCGAAGTAACGGGCCAGCAGCCCGGCGTCGTCCGCCGTGCCGACTATCTCTGCTTCCGTAAGCCGCTCGACGCGCACGAGGCCCGAATCGTTCAGGATGCGTTCCATCTGCTCCGCGGCCTCCAGAAAGCGCGTCACGGCATCCGTGTCGCGCATCTCCCGCGGGACGATGAAGCCCCGGCACAGCACGGACGAGGCGCTGGTCTGCCGCATCTGTTCGGGCGTGGTCTTCGTAACGAACAGGTAGCACGTATGGCGCAGGTAGGGCCGCTCGTTGAAATGACGTTCGTAGGAGCGGGCGAGAAAGCTCCGCTCGGAGCCCTCCTCCCGTGCCATGTATCGCTCCTCGATAAAGAAATCCTGCTTGTGGACGACCGTGTAATCCGGCAGCACTCTCAGGGCTTTGAGCCATGCACCGTGCAGCGCTTCGTACTCCTCGCCCGTGAGGGTGAAGAGTTCGGGCAGCGAGACGCGGTAAGCCGCGGTGATGTCGGCGAACTTGGAGATGATGCAGTTGTTCTCGACTCTCAGAAGTGGAAATTTCGATTCCAAGGTCGAGGTTTTCAGGGTTCCGCGCATAGGATTACAGTTTTACGGTTCGACGAAAACGCAACAGCCGCCCGACGGCCCGGCGGTGAACGATGCGCCGCGGATGCCGGCGCGAGGCCATGAGCTTCTGAAGCCCGTGGGGGCCGAAACGGCGGTTCAGGTAGAAGGTGCCGCCCGTGACGGCAAGGCCGGCTGCGAGGGCGAAGAGGATGCAGAAGCCCTGCGGGACGCCGCTCATGTACATTCCGGCGAAGCAGACGAAGACGCCCAGAAGCCCTGCGACGAACAGCACGAGGTACTGCGCTGTGAGCCGTAGGCTAAGAACCCGGTGCCTTGCCGTATTTCTACGGTAGGTTTCCAAGAACT
>OGNY01001189.1_pt1 | contig 18054 bp, 14 predicted proteins | sample 1573551 | NCBI WGS metagenome assembly OGNY01 (sample SAMEA2581885, study PRJEB24529) | metagenome | biome: Human gut stool | place: China | collected 2011
TATCTTAGATATTTGCTTATTGCAGCCTGAACATTACAGGGATTGTGAAACGGACGGCAACTTTCGTTCCGTCATCCAGTTCTCCCGGTTTCCATTTAGGCATAAGACCGACGACACGTAATGCTTCTTTATCCAGATAAGGATCTACACCACGTACAACTTTGGGTTGAACTATATTTCCTTCTTTATCTACGATAAATTGTACAATGGCGCGGCCTTGACATACACCTCCCTGGGACATTGAGGGGTATCTTATGTTTGCACTAATGAATTTCATTAGTTCTCGTGCTCCTCCCGGAAATTCAGGCATGACAGCAGCCACTTCTAATACATCGGTAAGCGAATCTTTTTCAGAAAGCGAGTCTTTTACCGTTATTATATCGCCTGATATAGGAGTAATCTCAATTAATCCCATCTCTTGGGGTAGTTCAGGTAATTCTTGTTTGTTTACTGTATCTTTCTCTACCATAGGTATAGTATCCTCTACAGGAGTCGGGCATACTTCTCCAAACATTACACTTGCATTGGTAGAGTCACTGATAGTTTCCTGACTAGTCCCTTTATTAGGAGAACTACTACATGAAGTCATTGGTGCCATTGCTACCAGTCCGGCAGATATCCCCAATATAGTTATGGCTTTTCCAGCCATCCGTTTACGTTCCAACTGTTGTTCCAGATAACGTACTTCGGCTTCGCACTTGGGACAAGTGCCCAGACAATCACCCTGATATTGACACTCGGAAGTAATGAACTCAATATCATTAGCTTCTGCTATTTGTCTGCGGATATCCTTCAATATCCTGCAGGTTTGTTTTCCTCGTTTCATGGCTGACAATTATTAGGTGTTTTATAAGTAAACCGATCGAATTGGGTGATTCCCATTTCTTTCAGTAAACGGATGCTATTATCGACGTCGTTCTCTGTATTGTATGCGGGAATGACGGGGGTACGGACAATGATTTGTTCGTTTTTTCCGTGCTCAATCAAATATTGAAGATTATGCAGGACTTTTTCATTATTTTTTCCGGTGTACTTCTGGTATATGGTATTATTAATGTCTTTGATATCGATGATATAAGAATCGACAACAGGTACTAGTTTCTCTATATTCTCTTGCGTTACATTGAGTGACGTTTCTACGGAAAGCTGCCATTCCTGTCCACAGAGTTGACGGAATTCATAAATGAAATCGCTCTGTAAACAAGGTTCTCCGCCTCCGAATGTAATGCCTCCGTTAGTGGCTAGAAAGTATAACTCATCCTGTTTGACTTCCTCATAAAGCTGCCCGCAGTCATAGTGCTTCCATATATCTTCTGAGTGTAGAGATTGCGGATTGAGGCAATATTTGCAGCGCAGCGGGCAACCATGGAAGGCCACTAGAGTAGTGACTCCCTCTCCATCAGTACTGAGCCGATGGCGGCTAATTCCTATGAGCGGTGCGGCTTTCATTATTTCACTTTTACAATTAGCTCTTCATCTACGTACCACAGGTAGCCGGTGATATTTTTATATCCCATCTTAGTAAGCAGTTGCATATATCCTTTTACCTGTTTGTTATATTGGAGGTTCTCTTTACCGAATTTGAAGTCAACTACAACTACTTGACCGTCTTTCATCATTACACGGTCGGGACGTCGGGTTTGCAACACCCCTTTTTCTTTGTAAATGATGGCACATTCGTTGAACAGGGTCCATTCCCCCGAATACCAGTCTTGAATCTCCGGGGAGGAGAATGCTTTTCGGGCTACTTCCCGTATTTCTTCGGCCTTTTCGCTGCTGGCGATGACCCCTTCGAAAATGAGGCGCTCAATAGCCGGATCAATATCTTCTGCTGTTTCTATGGCAGAAAATAGCGTGTGCAGCATACGTCCGCGATGAATGAAACGGTCATCCGATTCTTCTTCCTCGATCCCCTGAATGAAATCGGCGGAGCGGTTGGATTGACGGAATTCAATCTCATGACGCATGGACTCCATGTGGACAGGCAACTTATCTGGCTTCTGAGTCAGTTTATTAGTCGAAGTTTTTGCTTTTTCTTCTTCCGAAGGACAGAGTTCTCCTTGCTCATAGCAGTCCTCCTCCCAGTCGAGGCCTTCTTTGAGGGCAACTACAGGCAGTGTATTGGCCAACAGTTCGGACATGGTTCCTTTTTGTCCTTTCTTGCTCCAGATGATCAGATTCTTTCCGGCACGGGTGAAGGCTACATAAAGCAGGTTGAGATTGTCTACCCACAGTTGAAGACGTTCCAGCAGATAATCGTTCCCATAGATAGATTCGGCCATTTGTGTCGAGTAATTGATGGGAAGGATATCCATGGCATTGAACGGAGCTTCCTGAGGGGCACACCATACCAGTTGGTTATTCGTTTCATTCTCCAGTTTCCAGTCGCAGAAGGGAAGGAGTACTGTATGAAATTCCAATCCTTTGGATTTGTGGATGGAGAAGATTCGGATACCTTCCACTTCACCGCTGGGAATGGTTTTGCTGCACAGCGTCTCATCCCAGTAGCGGATAAAACCGTCGAGCTCCGAGGAGTTACTTTGCAAATAATCCGTTACGGCATCGAAGAAGGCAAACAGATAGGCATCCTGTTCTTCAATGTGACTCATTTCGAAGATGCTGAATAGTTCTTCCAGCAATTCGTAGAGAGGCATAAGACGGAGTTCTTTCTGCTTTTCAAGAAATGCGGGCGGCAGATAGTTTTCTATCGGAAGGAGCAGAAGGGTGTTCCAGTCCAGATTCTTTTGCAGAACTTCGTTCTGATAGGCTATTGCCAGTTGGGCCCGTGCAATTTTATTGCTCTCGTCGGATAGAAATCGCAGTGCGTCTATCATCATGCAGATGGCAAGAGAGGCATCGAGGCGGAAGGCTTCGTCTGATACAATTTTATAATGTAACTCTTTGTCGAAGTAGTCCGCGATGCGGGGAATACTTTTGTTCTTGCGTACAAGGATAGCTATGTCATTCAGCCGTACACCGGAAGAAAGCAGATGCTCTACTTCTTCACCGAGACTTATCAGCGTCTGGTCTGTATAGTCATGCGCTTCGTCCGGTTCCAGAAAAGTGGCTTTGACATATCCTTTCTGTACACTTCGCGGAGATTCCTGTACCACATCGGCATAGGCTTTCTGAAGATCATCGCAATCTTTGCCCAACTGTTTTTTGTATACTTCGTTCAGGTAATTTACAGCAGCAGTGAATATTTGGTTGTTGAACCGGATGACATTGGTCTCACTTCTCCGGTTGGTGGCTAAGGTCTTTACCTTGATGGGGAAATGCTCGATGCGGTCGTTCAGACCGTTAAGGATTCCCCAGTCACCGTTTCGCCAGCGGTAGATGGACTGTTTGACGTCTCCTACTATCAGGCTGTCTGCTCCTTGTGAAAGCCCTTCGAGCAGGAGCAGTTTGAAATTTCCCCATTGCATCCGGCTGGTGTCTTGAAACTCGTCGATCATGACATTGCGGATGTTGGTTCCTATCTTTTCGAACACGAAAGAGGAATCTCCGTCCTTAACCAGTTGATGGAGCAGGGCATTGGTATCTGATAAAAGGAACCGGTTGTTGTCATGGTTCAGCTGTCGCACTTCTTCGTCGATATTGGCGAGAAGCTGTACCTTGTTGAGATGCTGCAGGGAAAGCCGGCAACTATTTAGCAGGAGATTGTTTTTAGAACGCAGCTTCTCCGCATCCTCCAGTATCTGCATCAGGCTGGATTTCGCAAGATCAATAATATCGGCAAACCGTGGAGATGTTTTAGTAGCCCAGTGTTTGGCATCTTCCAGGCATTTCTCTACAGTGGCATTGCGGATGTCATTACTTAGAATGCCATTGTTCAGCTTACGGAAATAGCTGCCGATTCCTCGTGAACCGTTTTTTAGTTCATCTGCGGTAAGGGCGTGTCCTTCCAGTTCTCCTTCAAACTGGTCATAGAATCCTTTCATTTGCTCCAGGATTTCTGTTTCCAAAGCTTTCAGCTGCTTGCGGTATTCTTTGATGGTATCCGGATTGCGGAGGCGCTGGCGGAGACCTTCACCTTTTTCTATATATCCTTCGTCGAAGATGTTGCGCCCGAAATTTTTGACTTCATCCGATACATTCCAGCGTTTGTCATCAGCTATTCGTTCGTTGATGTAGTCTAACAGCCATGCGAGGACAGGAGAGGTGGGACCCAGTTTCTCAATCATGCTGTCCACCGCATCACTGAGTACTTCCGCATTGTTCAGTTCGATATTCAGATTCGGACTGAGTTCCAGCTCACGAGCCAGATTGCGCATGACGGACTGGAAAAAAGAATCGATTCTACACGGAAACGACTGTAGTCGTGCAGCATATATCCGAGGGCGATTCCTGCGGCTTCCCGTATTTCCTGTTCTGTCCTCTTTGTTTCTTCTTTGATGCGGTTCAGGTAGGCCTCGGAATCTTTGTCACCGATCTGAATGCCGTATAGCTGACTGAGAATACGTTCCTTCATTTCTGCTGTTGCCTTATTGGTAAAGGTAACAGCGAGAATCTGTCGGTAGGCACGTGGATTCAGTATCAGCAACTTTATGTATTCCACTGCAAGGGTAAAGGTTTTGCCTGAACCTGCCGAGGCTTTATAGACTAGGAGTTCACTCATGCTTTTGATATGAATTGTTTCATGATTGTTTGAATATGTCAAGCCCGAAATAAAGAATAAATAAAGGTAAATAGTCTTTTAGGGCAATGCGTAATAGCTTTAAAGCCTGTCCGATACGATAGTTGACGGTTTGGGGAGAGACGTTCAGCTTTTCTGCAATTTCTTTATGAGTCATCCGGTGATTACGATTCATCTCATATGCTTCCCGATAATCTTTGGGAAGCTGTTTCAGAGCATTCTCATAGAGGCGGAACAACTCATTTTCCAGATAAAAGTCAGGATTGTCGAATTCTTTCTCGAATTTTTCTGTAATCTCCTGATGTACTTTTCGTCTGATCTCGAAATGGGAAATACGGTTCAGAGCTTTGTTTTTGACAATAGTAAAGAGAAGCGTTTTCAATGTAAGCTCTTCCATAAGGTTACAGCGGTTTTCCCATAACCACATCATCGTGTCCTGTACAATCTCCTCAATCTCCTCCTGCTCGCTGACATATTGCGAACAAAAGGCGCACAATCTACGGAAATAATACCTGTAGACAGCGTCGAATACATATTCTTCGCCTGCTTTCAAGGCATTGATGATAGATTTATTATTGTTAATATCTAGGTATATAGGAGGTTGTTGCATTCTTCATTATTTTTTATGCAGAGCAAAAATAATGAAAGCAATGAAAGAAACGAAATAAAACGGGAGAAAATATTTTTTTCTTTTTTAGTTTAGTATATTTGCGCTGCCAACTGTATTAATAACAGAGGTATTATATTTTTTTATAGTAAAAGGATGATTGAACATGGATGAATCTATCTTGATGAACTACCTGAGGGGAGGATGCAATGACGAAGAATGTCAGCAGGTAGAACTATGGTGTGAAGAAGCACCGGAAAACCGACAAATACTAGAGCAGCTATATTATACCCTTTTTGTAGGCGACCGTATGGCAGTGATGGATGCTGTAGACACAGAAGCGTCACTGACGAAGTTTAAGTCGCTCGTACGTGAAAAGGAGAAAAAAGCCAAGCGAAGAAGTATATCGGTTCGATGGGGACGTTATGCGTCCGCGACAGCCGCTTTTCTGGCAGGTCTTGTTTTCGCAGGCGGAATTGCGTGGGGATTGCTTTCCAATAAACTTTCTGATTATACAGTGATGACTACCGGTGGACAGAGAGCGCAAACAGTGCTTCCGGACGGTAGTAAGGTTTGGCTGAATGCATCTACGAAGCTTATTTACCGTAACTCTTTCTGGAGTACGGATCGTCAGATTGATTTGTCGGGTGAGGCTTACTTTGAAGTGGCTCGTGACAAGCATGCTCCATTCATTGTAAATACGAAGCATATTAAGACTTGTGTATTGGGTACAAAGTTTAATGTACGGGCACGTGAAGAAGAGGACAGGGTAGTGACCACTCTGTTACAAGGTTCTGTACGAATGGAATCTCCGCGAACCGTCAATAATGGCTATCTGCTGAAACCGGGACAAACGTTGAACATTAATACAACGACCTATCAGGCTGAATTAATAGAATATGCCGAGCCGACCGAAGTTCTTCTGTGGATTAACGGAAAATTGAAATTTAAGCAACATTCATTGCTGGAGATTACAAATATTATGGAGAAACTGTATGACTTGAAGTTTGTGTATGATGACGAAAGTCTGAAGACCGAACGGTTTACCGGTGAATTCTCTACTGATAATCTTCCGGACGAAATATTGAATGTATTGATGCATACAAATCACTTCAGCTATAAGAAGGAAGGACGGATTATTCGATTGTCTAAAAAATAAAGAGGATAAAGAGAATGTTAAAAAAAGGTATGTCGCCCAGCGACATACCTTTTTAAGTTTTATTCCAGCCCTATTTCATCTACGAATATAAATGCCGGTCTTCCTTTACCCCAATGCCATGCCGGTATGTTATATTCCGGACGGGCTGTTATTTTTACATAACGTGCCTGCACTGTATCGAAAGAAAGTTCATGGGTATAGATGCCATTCTTATCTTCCTTACTGACGGCGGGGTAAACTTCGGATTTTACTTCTTTATACTGTTTGATACGGCTACGGAAAGTTCGCGTAAATCAAGAATTTCTTCTCCTATTTCTACGTAGGTGCGTACCCATGCTTTGCTTATCGGAGTCTCCTGTTGCAGGTCAATCACTGCTTCAAGGTCGTTCTGATAGAAGGCAATCCATCGTCCGGTACGGTAATTTCTGCTTCCTGCCAGTCCGTCAATGAGTGTATTCTTTCCTTCGAATTTATACTTTTCATTAATGGGCTGCTGCATGGTGATCGGCTTCATGGTGGCTTTGTTGAATTTGATATCCTCTTTCAACACTGCACTACTGCCGTTGGGACGGATAGTGATTGCTTTCAGTGTGCAGCTTTGGCCGATTTTCAGTGTGTCCGTGTATATATTGGAACTGGCTGTAGGTTCACTGCCATCAAGTGTATAGTAGACCGGAGTATTATCAATAGTAGATAAAACAACATTCAATACGTTGGCTTCGGTATCAGGTATATATTGGGACTTTACCTGGAAGATATGTTTGGCATAGTTATATTGATTGATGTCATAGACAGCGATCAGTCCGGGCAATCGTTTCAGGAAATCCGCATATTCTTTTTTCTTCGGCATAGTCCACTGTATTTCTGATAATGCGGCCATACGGGGTAGTTCCATATATTCTACCTGACTATAAGTAGGGATATATTCCGTCCATAAGTTGGCTTGTACGCCCACGATATGCTTAGCTTCTTCAGGAGTGAGTATCTGAGGAACCGGTTCGTAGCTATATACCTTTTCTAAAGGTACATACCCTCCGATAGCAGGCGGTTCATTGTCTGTATCCATGGTCTGATAGTAATCGAAGTACAGGAATGAACTGGGTGTCATGATTGCGTCGTGTTTATGCTTCACTGCTTCAATTCCTCCTTCTATGCCCCTCCATGACATGACAGTGGCATTGGGTGCCAGTCCTCCTTCCAGTATTTCTTCCCAGCCAATGATCTGACGTCCTTTGCCGTTAAGAAACTGTTCCGCATAATTTATGATATAACTCTGAAGTCTTTGTTCGGCTGTGTGACCTTTATCGGCTTTTAGCCCCAGTTCCTTGATACGTGCCTGACATTTCGGGCATTTCTTCCAACGTACCTTCGGGCATTCATCACCACCGACATGAATATATTCGGATGGGAAAATATCTACAATTTCATTCAGGACATCTTCTATAAATGTCAGTGTCTTGTCATTTCCTGCACAGAGCACATCTTCTGATACTCCCCACATTTTCCATACTTCATAGAGGCCGCCCGTGCAACCCAATTCGGGGTAAGCAGCAAGCGCAGCCTGCATATGTCCCGGAAGGTCAATTTCCGGTATTACTGTGATATGGCGTTCCTTTGCATATTTTACAATCTCCCTAGCTTCATCCTGTGTATAAAAACCACTATAGGGAATGCCGTCATATTCTCCGGAATTATGTCCGATGACTGTCTCCGAGCGTTTGGAACCGATAGTGGTCAACTCCGGACGTTTTTTGATTTCAATTCTCCATCCCTGATCATCGGTCAGATGCCAATGAAGACGGTTGATATTGTGTAAAGCCATCATATCAATAAAGTGTTTGACAGAGTCGGCCGGGAAGAAATGGCGTGAAACATCTAAATGTACTCCGCGATAGGAGAAACGTGGATAGTCGTTAATTTCGGCAGCAGGAAGGCTTATGTCTCCTTTGTTTGTAATTGGGAGTGACTTCCGTAAAGTCTGTATGCCATAAAAAGTTCCTGCTTCTGAAGTACCTGTGATGGTTACGTTGTCTTGGGTTACTTTTAGTTGATATGCTTCGGCATTGTCTGCATTCAGACCTGTTGCTAAGATTATTGCGTTTGAAGTGACTGGCTCGTCAGTGACTTTCAGCTTTTTGCCGGACATCTGATGAATGTATTCCGCCAACAGATTTGCATTTTGCTGCATTTCCTTGTTATCTTTCGGATAGACGATGGAAGTACGGTCATTTAGTACAAAGTTTCCGGTCGTAATTTTGATTTCCTGAGGCAGAGGAATAACTTCGTAGTTTGCCTGCTGAATAACTCCTGAAGAACAGGAAAATAGTCCACTGCATAAAAGAATGACTCCTAATAGATGATGTTTTTTCATTTTATCTAATTTATGTTTGCTAAAGGTGGATTGTAGCTCTATATAAAAACAAGAGCAAACTTATACATTTTTCTTGTAAGTCTGCTCTTGTCCGGTATTTTATTGATGGAAAACTTATTCCATACACTTATTCCCAAGAATATATATAGAATCTTGTAATATCTACACGACCGGGAACAGTGATCATCTGATACTTCAGATAGCGTGTTTTGACACTTTCTTCAAATGTGATAGTCTGAGTTCCTCCCTTTGTAGTCCATTGACCGATGGATACTCATTTTTCGCCATCTTCAGATGTGAATATCTCGACTTTCGTAGGAGCATATCCAGCTCCCCAATGTCTGGTTTGAATGCCTGTCAGAGTTTTCACTGTTTTTAGGTCAACAGTCAACCAGAAAGGTATTCCGTTGGTCGCAACATCACTGCTTCCTGTTCCTGCGACCGAGTTTACTCCTTCCATAAAGGTGAAGATCCAGTCTTTAGCATTGGTGAGCAGTACATTCTCCTTTTTCCTTTCAGCGCTTTTAGAGATTTTCAGCACTATCTCCTGATAGTATGCTGCATTGGCAACATCTGTTGCTGTTGATTCTATACCTGTTATTTTTATTCTCAGAGTATAGTTTGCCTCTCCTTTGATACTTTCCAACTCATCCCAGTCCGTAATACTTAAGGTAATAGGTTCTGAAGCTGTAGCATTTGCCTTTATTACGGCTGTTTTGGAAGTTAAGTTGATCTTATCTGCTGAGATTCCATCACAGGTAGCGTCAATATTTACATTTATATCCTGGGCAACAGCTTTTTGTGTTGTAGCCATAAACTGAAACTCAACACTGCCTTCAATACCTTCTTCTTCCACATGCTTTAGTGTAAACGAAGGAGTCGGTCTCAAATAATCTGCCGGCAATAAAGAAACATAGCTCATATCCCATTCGTTGACCGAATCATCATCGCTGCAAGATGAGAAGAAAGGGATCATTGCACTCATGAGTGTAATGATTATTGATTGAAATACTTTATTCATAGTAACTATATTAAAATTGTACCATCATTTTATTTCCATGGAGTAGCTTCATCTGTAGACAGAATCTTATCTATCCACACAGGAGTGACTGTTGTGGTAATAGTATGCCCTTTACCGGTAGTATCTTCAAATACATTACCTTTACCTTCATTGAATCTCCAATAAGCTTCTAATCCCGGAGATTTTGGACTTGTGATAGTCATGTTGTTCTGAATCTGAATTTCCGACCGGCATACAGACCAGATACGGGCTTCACTTACCAAGATTTTACATCCGCTCCACCAGCTACCGCCACTGAACCAACTCATATTACCAAATATACAAGGCCCGCCGGCAACGTCTTTTGAACCTCCGTCTTTACCGTTAATATAGATACGATATTTAGAACCGTTGTATGTCACAGCAAGATGTTGCCACTTATTAGGTTCGAAAGAGTAGGTCGGATTCAGATAGGTTTCATGAGTCTGAATCTGAACTAATGAGTGAGCTTTGTGGTCACTATTGTCGCTTTGCGGATCTTCGAAACGCAATAACAAGCTCTTGCCGTCGCTGCCGGATGTGCTGAATACTGCACGGTTACGATTGGCAGTATTGCTTACCTGGAAACGAACTTCGACAGTAAACTCGTTGTAGGTTTCAGGAGCTTCAGAGAATTTCTGGGCTACGAGTTCTGTACTTCCAACAAATTGCGGGGCGGAAAATTCCATGATACTATTGGCAAGAATCACCAAGCTACCGGTAACAGGCATTACATCAATACTACCTTGTTTGGCTACCAGGCGTACGGGTAAAGCATATGATTCACCGGATGCATTCATTTCCTCGGAGAATGCTTTGATATGTATGGAAATAGGATCTGCATTATAAGCACCTGCCTTAATCGTAATATTGTCCGGAAGGGTGTAATGGGTTTCCGGTAATGCGATGTAGTTTGTACCATTAGCCTTGTTGTATGCGTCAAGAGCAGCCTGATCTATTGCCAGACTATAGCTGTTGTCTTTCTGTTGTGTATTGCTGATATGCGCGTTCAGTGTGACATTGGTTTCACCGCTGCCCATAACAGTCACTTTGGTGCTTATTGCAGTTAAAGCTTCTTTGAAGAAGACGTGCGTGTCCAATGTACTATAATTCGCATCGTCACAGCCGATCCATGTACCGCCTGCGATAAGCGATATCAACAAGAAGTTTCTTATGTTTTTAATCTGTTTCATAGTGAATTAATATTTAATTAACGGTTTGGTAGAAGGATTCATAATCTGGATAGCTTTGCGTAGATTTTTGTATTCCGGATTTGTCGGATACTCTGCTTCCATATGATAGCTTCCTACTCCGCCTTTACGGAAACCATTTTTCGGTTGCCAGCGTGCCATTCCTTCCAAAGATTTCATGCTGTTGCCATAACGGTCGGTATAAGGATATCCGCCATCCATAGCAGCATCTACAGCCTCAAAGTTTTCGGTCATGATGGTCATCTTTGTGATTTGCTCTTCGGACATTACGCTACCGTAAGTCTGAACGAGTCCCGGACCTGCTACACCACCGTCTATCAGACGTTTGTCCAGATTGTTGTCATTACCGGGTTTATAGGCCTGAATGATAAAGTAATCAAAGTAAGGGCCTACATCGGGTCTGTTCTTTATACTTTGCGGTTCGCCATCAATGATCAATAACTTGCCGGTTCCCGATTTAGGACCGAAGTGTTTGCCAAGTTCGTCTACGAATATGAACATTCTGTCATCGTCGTCCACAATGTTACCTTTATTACCATAGTTTGGTTCGTAGTCGATATCGAATCCGTCATAGCCGTATTTGTTGATCGTATCAGCGATAGCATTTGCATATTTGCGGATAGATGCTTCGACGGCTTCTTTATCAGACTCGTCCGAAGGCCAGCCCCAGAAATCATTAACAGCTTCCTGTTGGCTTGCGAATCCCATTGACTCCCAATTGTCATATATATGTTGTGGAGTGATCTGTGTACCTACCGAAGTGATGATAAAGCACATGGTGAAGCGAGTTCCTTTTACTTCTTGACAGAACTTGAGATCCTTCTTTTGCGCTTCTGTAATATTCGACCAATTCCCCCAGATGGAAACGACATCCACGCTATCCGGGATTCCTGCCATGCTGTTTACTAATGAAGCGCCTTCGCCTGTCCAGTTGCCGAACCATCCGAAAGCTTTGGGATGATCAGACTTTTTATATGCGCGCAGGGCTGCATAGTATTCTTCTGAAGGACCTTCGAAGTAATCTTTTGCTTCTGATTCTGTCCAGTCATTACAGCTCACCCATATTGGGGTGCTCAACGCTAACAATAAAAAATATAGTAAATAATTCTTTTTCATATTAATTCTAGTTAGGAGGTTATATTAATTAGTTTTTCCCCACGACAAATCTGTGGCTTCATTATCCGGACCACCATTTTTCAGATACGAAACACCTTGCTGATAATTGGAATGGTTGTTCTGTACTTCCGTGTAAGGGAATCTCAGACGACGCATACCACGCTTGCTGTCTACTCCTGATGGAGACAGATTGTCGATGCAAGGATAGAGTTCCGGATAACCGGTACGGCGATATTCAGCCCATGCTTCCAGTCCCAACGGATAGTTGGCTATCCATTTCTGAGTAATGATACGCTGAAGATTTTCTTCTTCATTGTTGTCATTCCATGCAACGGCAACGGTGTTGGAGATGGTATATGCATGGCCTCTGGGATCATTATTATGTGATACTGTCGGTTTTTCGGTATTTGTCAGATAATTGTCAGGCATTGTTGTGCCGTACTGTTCCATGGAGAGTTTGATTCCTTCTTCATAGTACTCTTTAGCCGATTTATTGCCGACAGACCAGTTCTTCAGTTTGCCTTCCGCACGGAGGAATGCTGTTTCAGCAGCGCAGAATACCAATAGCTTTGAAGTTCCTGTGATGGCCGGTATGGAATAACCTGCAACGTCACTTTTGGCAAAACCATCTTCTCCGGAGCGCATGCCTACATATTCCTGAGTGTGACCAGTGAATGTTGAATGGTTGAAGTATTTAGACATACGCGGATCACCGTATCCGTTCATATAATCAACGATATTGGCATTGACACGCAAATCACCCCAGCTTACAGCTGCCAATTGGTAAGGGTTTGTCTGCGAGCCGCAATCCATCATGGCATTGTCATTATTTGCTTCGATCAGTCCGGCTTCATGAGATGCGGCAGCTTCCGCATTTTCTTTTGCCATCTCCGGATATGCTGTACTGATGCGGATAGCCACCCTCAGTCGCATGGAATTTGCGAGTCTTGCCCAGTTGGCATAATTGCCGCTGAATACAGGGTCGTTGCTGGCGAGCGGTGCGTTACCATTGGTATCTTTGTAATAGTTATAGAGTACGTTGGCAGCGCTTGCAAAATCTTCCATTATATTCTTATAGACTTGTTCTTCTGTGTCATAAGCTACATAGAAGTTACCTTTTTTCACTTGACTGTAGGGCATCGGACCGTAACAATCGGCAACACGCAGCATGGTTATGGCCCGTATCATACGTGCAAAAGCATAATAGTGCCCGCTTTCATTAGTTGCTTCCTGTATCTGGAAGAAATTACCGTATATTTTCTCGAAATTAGTATTCCAGGGACCTGCATTCCAGGCATCACTTTGATTGAATGTGCCGAAGTTAGTGCCGCTCCATACATTCGCACATGTCAGATAGCCTCCTAACTGACCGACCATCTGATCCATCATCTGCGAGTCATTCTGTTGAATGTTTACGATCGTCTCAATCATTGACTTCATCAAAGTAGAAGGGTCAGCTTCATGAATCTGGAATTGATTGGTGTTGTATTCTTCAAAATTACCAGTACAACTCCCGGCAACTAATACCAAAGCAGTACCGACTGTTATATTTCTTAGATATTTCTTCATAATAATTTTCTCATTAATTTAGAATTGTACTTTTACATTAAATCCTATATTGCGCATGCTCGGTTGCATGAAGTAGTCCACATTCATATAGTAATTACTGGATGTAGAAGCAGACAATTCAGGGTCAAACGGTGCTTTGCAATAGATCATCCACAGGTTGCGTCCTACAAGCCCGAAGGTTACATTGGCTACATTGTTCAGCCATTTCTTGGGAAGTGTATAGCTAAGACTGAGTTCCTGAAGACGGACATTGGTGGCACTGTATAAATAGTATCTTCCGTAACCGCCTTCACCGGTACCGATGGTCTGATAGTATTTCTGTGTATCCACTTTTCCGTTATTCATTGGTACACCTTTATTGTCACGTGCATTTGCCGTGATACTTGATACACCATAGTAGTCCAGAACACCTTGCGTGGCTGAGTATGCCAGACCACCTACACGTGCGGAAAGTACGACTCCCAGATTGATTCCTTTGTAAGTGAAATTGTTGGTCCAGCCTAAATTATAGTTAGCGTTCAAATTTCCGACTTTGGTAGGAGTCTCTGCCGTATGCATACTAAGTCCTCCGGTCTGAGCATCCACTTTTATATTTCCGTTATTATCTTTGGTTAATTCATTGTACACGTATATGTCGGTCATTGTACCTCCTTCTGTCAAGATTACTCGGGGAGCTACATTCTCTTTACCAAGCCATCCTACAGGCATGTTTGGCATATCAATCAGTTCGCCCGTTACAGGGTTGGTGCTACCGCCTGCCAGACGTTTTACCTTGTTGCGGTTCAGAGTGAAAGTAGCATTTGATGCCCATCTGAATCCTGCCCATTCGTCGGTGAAGCCGAGCGCCAGTTCGATTCCCTGGTTTTGTACATTACCAGTCTGAACGATTGCCTTATTATATCCGGAGGAAGAGGGAATATCTACTTTAAATGTCTGGTTTAAAGTATTGGAACGATAATAGGTTGCGTCCAGATTGAAGCGGTTTTCCCAGAACTTCAAGTTCAGACCGATTTCCCATGATTTGGTTTTCTCCGGTTTCAGATTGTCCATCGGGTAAACTGTCGGGTTTGCCCAGTTGTGAGTCTGGCTGTTATATTCATATCCCGGGTTAGTCAGGTAGCGGTCGAAAGAAGAGGCTACAACTGTGTAAGAACCACGTACTTTTGCATAAGATATGATTTTAGGCAGAGCGAACATTTCCGTCAGTACAGCCGATAAGCCGACAGAAGGGTAGAAATATGAAGACTGATTGGAGAAAGCCAGTTTGGAATCCCAGTCATTACGTCCGGTCAACGTGAGGTAAAGTTGACTTCTCCAATTCGACATTAGCGAATATACTTTGTACTTCGTCATCGTATCCGTCCGGTAGTGGTTTATAGTTTGCAGCGTAATTAATATTATTCAGTGCAAAGAAGTTAGGTATAATCAGGTCACCAGCAAAGCCGATTGTCTGCATGGAAGTGTGATAAAGTGACATACCTATATTGGTATTCAGACGGAAATCTCCGAATGTTTTATCAACAGTAGCCATTAAATCGGTATATAAAGAACGTTCCTGACGCATAGCATCTTCAAAACCACCATTGACAGAGCAGAAAGTGGCAAGTGTTGAAGCGTATTTTTCTGTTTTGTTACGATAATCCGAGTTGTCCAAATTGACACGTCCGGTGATATTTAACCAGTCTGTAACTTTCCATTTCAGAGAGGCATTCAGCATATAGCGTTTTTTGTCAGAGGTACGTCTGATGCGGTTTTGAGTCCAGTAAGGATTCTGCAAAGACAGTCCGCCGTCGCCATAAGGCCAGTATTGTTTCATAAATCCGTAATTTGTATCGTAACGTTCGTACAGGCGGATTTCATCAAAATTATCTCCGCGTGGAAACAGATACAAAGCGGGTAGGGGATTGTAATATTGTCCCTGAGATACCATATTGGTATTATTCTGTATGATATATTGCGCACCGATATCCAGTGTCAGCTTATCATTCAGGAAGTTAGTTGTATTGCGTGCGGTAAAGTTATAGCGGTTGTAGCTGTTATTTGGTAAAATACCATCTGAATTTGTCGTGGAAGCTGAGAAGTAAGTCTGATTTTTATCGCTTCCTGTCGATAATGTAATGGAGTTTATGATATTACTACCGGTATTGAAGAAGTCTTTCGGATCATATCTTTTATCTGTCAGATCTCCCCAGCTGAACAAGCCTGAACTTGTTCCGTATCTGTTCTGCATCTCAGGCATAATATATGCCTTGGAGAAGGTCGTACTATTGGAAACAGTAAGTGATATCTTTTCTTTTTTCCCTTTCTTTGTGTTAACCAGGACTACTCCATTGGCTGCGGCAGAGCCATAAAGGGCAGCAGCTGACGGTCCGGTCATCATACTTATACTTTCTATATCGTCCGGGTTTAAGTCTGCTACTGCATCAGAACCACCCATTGATCCGTACTGACCGTCACCACCACTTGAACCTGTGTTAAACATAGGTACACCGTCAATCACATATAAAGCATTGTTATTCTTGGTCAATGACTTCATACCACGCATTACAACACGTGTAGCACCACCGGCACCTGTAGCACCGCTGCTTATCTGCACACCGGCTACTTTACCTGCAAGCGAATTGATAAAGTTGGCATCTTTCACCGCTGTTAAAGCTTCTCCCTTTACTTGCTGTACATTATAACTCAACGCTTTTTGTTCACGTTTGATACCCAACGCAGTAACTACTACTTCGTCCAAGGTTTGCGTGTCTTCACCCATTGTGACTTTTAGGGGTTGGGCGTTGGCAAGCGTGATTGATTGGGAGATATGCGGAGTAGTATGAGAGAAGAACATCTCATACTAAATATAACCATTGATATTTGTATTTGATAATTTGTATATTTGTGTAAATATATGAATTGTTGAGTGGATAGTTCTGTCTCTTTATTTATGTTGTTATTATTTACAATGTATAGTAAAAACAAAGGCTGCCTCATTCCAAAGGCAGCCTTTTCTATATGTACAATTTATTGTAGTTTGTTGCTATTCTTGCGGTGGGAATATAAACCCGTTCCCTTTGTTATCATCAAAAGAATAACTTGATGGCTTGGGTAAATTCTTACCATTCTTACTCCAGTCCCAAAGCAGAGTCTCATCCTCTGTAATTTCTCCGGTAGCACTATCCCTCTTCTTCCCATTCAATGGATAATAAAGCAGTAAATTGTCATCGTCAGGATTTACCATCTTCCATATATTCGAAGCTATCTCTTGCGAAGTTCTGGCCGTTTTCCAAAAACGAACCTCACGAATCAGCTCGTTTGAACCACCAATCCAAAAGCCAATCAATCCATAAGGACCTGTTCTGATTTCCCGGTCAGCAACCAGCACTCCGTTCACGTATACATAATTCTTTTGACCATCATATACGAAAGCTAACATATACCAAGTGTCAGGCTGTGCAGAGAATTTGTCAGCGGGAACATCAATCTGAGAGCTTCCCGTCTTAATTTGTAATTGATTAGGGTTAATAGTTACATCACCGAAACGAGTATAAATCTCATCCATAGGACCAGCATTGGCAACCAATTTAGTTCCACAAATAGAACGATTGTTACTTTTGTAACTAGCCCTATTGACCATAACTTCCATTGTCCATTGATCAACTTTGAAATCGTTAGGGAACATTTTATCATCCTCGCTCCCCGAACCACTTCCACTTGTACTTATCCGGAGCGCTTTTGTATTCACTCTTTGCTCAAGTACAAGTAAAGTCTCTTCTTGCCCTCTGATAATATTCACGTCACCTCCTGTAATACGTATAGGCAAAGCATAGTTACCTTCTAGTGAGAATTTTACATTCTTCAAAGAAATAGGAACATCCATCATTGCATAAAGAGGCATAAATGTTATTTTCTGTGAGATCTCATACATCTCTTTAGGAAGTACTATATAGTTAGTTCCATTTTTAGCATTATAAGCATCTAACTGAGCTTGATTACCAGCCTCCAATGTAACTTTTATTTCTTTAGTATCTTGAACAGCTAAAGCTACTTGCAGCCCTTTAATTTCCACATCTTTGCCTTCTTCCACAAAGCTTTGTAATACGCTGTTATTAGCTATATATACTCCTTGCTCACTTTGAAAATCATCCAAAGGATTTTTATATAACTCATTTTGACAACCTGTTAAGAATAACAGAACAGCTAAATAAATATTCTTTTTCATAATAGTCATTCTTTAATATTAATCGAACTTACCAGGATATACCTGATTACCAAAATACAAGGCTTTTCTCAACCATTTGTAAGGAGGGTCATTCGGGTAGTCATACTCCATATGATAAGTACCTATACCACCTATTCTC
>OGNY01001198.1_pt1 | contig 17986 bp, 10 predicted proteins | sample 1573551 | NCBI WGS metagenome assembly OGNY01 (sample SAMEA2581885, study PRJEB24529) | metagenome | biome: Human gut stool | place: China | collected 2011
TTAAGTTTTTATTCGGCAGAGAGGTAGAAAAGGAGTTATTAATCGACTTCTTGAATGATTTGCTCGTAGGAGAGCATGTAATTACCGACATCCAGTTCCTAAACAACGAACAGCAGCCGGAAGTAAAAACAGAACGAGGACTTATCTATGATATATATTGTAGAACCAATACGGGGGAGCATATTATCGTAGAAATGCAGAACCGGGAACAGCCTTACTTTAAAGACCGTGCCCTTTTCTATCTTTCGAGGGCCATTACCCAACAAGCGAGAAAGGGGATTTGGAACTTTCAATTAGATGCTGTGTACGGAGTGTTCTTCATGAACTTCGTGATGGACAAGGATATACCCTCTAAAATCAGAACGGATGTTGTCCTTTCTGACAGGGATACAGGTAAGCTTTTCAATAGTAAGTTCCGGCAGATTTTTATTGAATTGCCGAACTTTAATAAAGAAGAGGATGAATGTGAAAATGATTTTGAACGCTGGATTTATATATTAAAGCACATGGATACACTTGATCGAATGCCTTTCAAGGCTCGTAAAGCCGTTTTTGAACGACTGGAAAAGTTAGCCTCCAAAGCGAATATGACCCAGGAGGAAAGAATGCAGTACGAGGAAGAATGGAAAGTTTACAACGATTATTTTAATACGTTGGACTTTGCAGAACAAAAAGGAATGCAAAAAGGTATACAAAAAGGTATACGAGAAACAGCCCGTAAATTGAAAGAATTAGGAGTGGATGATGATATTATCATAAAATCTACGGGTATTTCGAAAGAAGAAATAGAGAAATTATAATCTTTCTCCTATTATTAATAGGCGACTCATGCATTCAAACATGAGTCGTTTTTGTTTATTCATATATTTATATTAATCAGGTGTGAAAAGCTTCCTTCCCCTGATAACTCTTTTTAGTAGCTTAATTCCATTGCTTTTCGATATTCTTTTTTATATTTGCCTACGTTAATGAAGGAGATACGACAATTGAGAGATAAAATATTGATAGGATGCATATTGTGTCTGTTCTCTTTTATATCAAAGGGGGCAGCCAATAATTATATAATGAATCCTTATACTCATCAGGAAATCTCTGCCGACTCCATCATAGAACGTGTGATGACCTTTGCGCCTTTGTATGAAACGATAGTCAGCGATTATCGCGCGAACCTATATATAAAAGGTAAGATGGACATTCAGAAGAAGAATTTTATTCTCCGTTATGTGCCTTCCATGTTTCGTTTGCAAAAGGGTGTTCGCGAATATCTGCTTGAAACGTACAGTGACCTGCATTATACGGCTCCCAATATTTACGACCAGAAAGTAAAAGCCTCCCAGGGAACGGTGAGAGGAAACAGGGGATTGCCGGGCTTGCTCGAATATTTTAATGTAAATATCTACTCTTCGTCTTTGCTGAATGATGAACGCTTGTTATCACCACTGGCTAAAAACGGACAGAAATACTATAAATACCAGATAGACAGTGTGATGGGAGATCCTAATAATCTGGATTATCGAGTCCGCTTTATTCCCCGTACCAAGAGCGATCAGTTGGTAGGTGGATATATGGTGGTTAGCAGCAACGTCTGGAGTGTTCGTGAAATCCGTTTTTCGGGAAGATCGGAGCTGATAACATTTACCTGTTGGATTCAGATGGGAGATGTCGGCAAGAAAAATGAATTTCTGCCGGTGCGTTATGATGTAGAAGCCCTTTTCAAATTCCTTGGAAATAAGGTAGATGGTAATTATACCGCTTCTTTAGATTATAAATCCATCGAACTGAAAGAAAAGAAGGTACGTAAGAAAGAGAAGAGGAAATATAATCTTTCGGAATCTTTCTCCTTGCAGTGTGATACGAATGCTTATAAGACGGACGCCTCTACCTTTGCTATCATGCGCCCGATCCCTTTGAACGAGAGCGAGAAAAAACTATATTTCGACAATGCGCTTAGACGTGACACGGCTACCATACAAAAGCCATCCAAGAGTCAGGCCTTTTGGGGAACGATGGGCGATTTGATGGTAGAAGATTATAAATTCAATTTGTCCAATATCGGAAGCGTACGGTTTTCTCCGTTTATAAATCCGCTTTTATTCAGTTATAGCGGAAGCAACGGTTTGTCTTATCGGCAGGATTTCCGTTACAACCGTCTTTTCAGAGGGGATAAATTACTTCGTATTGTGCCGAAACTCGGATACAACTTCACGCGTAAAGAGTTCTACTGGTCGTTGAATGCCGACTTTGAATACTGGCCGCAGAAACGGGGATTCTTCCGGTTGAATGTGGGTAATGGTAACCGTATTTATAGCAGTAAGGTGCTCGACGAACTGAAAGCCATGCCGGATAGTATCTTTAATTTCGATTTAATTCATCTTGATTATTTCAAGGACTTGTATTTTAACTTCCGCCATACAGTTGAGATAGTCAACGGACTGGATATCGGTCTGGGGTTCTCTGCCCATAAAAGAACAGCCGTAGAGCCTTCCCGTTTTGTGATTACCGGTGATTATCCGATGCCGCCTCCGGAGTTTATGGATAAATTCAAGAACACTTATATCAGTTTCGCTCCCCGCATCCGGATAGAGTGGACGCCGGGACTCTATTATTATATGAACGGAAAGCGAAAGATAAATTTGCATTCTATCTATCCAACCTTCTCGGTCGATTATGAACGGGGAATTAAAGGAGTATTTAAAAGTACGGGCGAATATGAAAGAATAGAGTTTGACCTTCAGCATCAAATCCGGATGGGATTGATGCGTAATATTTATTATCGTTTCGGATTCGGGGCATTCACCAATCAGGATGAACTGTATTTTGTGGACTTTGCCAATTTCTCCCGCCATAATCTTCCCGTAGGCTGGAATGATGAAATCGGCGGAGTATTTCAGGTGCTTGACTCACGTTGGTATAACTCCTCCCGTCGTTATGTGCGGGGACATTTCACCTATGAAGCTCCGTTCCTTATTCTCCGGCATCTGATGAAGTACACCCGTTATGTGCAGAATGAACGTATTTACATCAGTGCACTTTCTATGCCGCATCTTCAACCTTATCTGGAAGTCGGATATGGCATCGGTACGCATATTTTCGACGTGGGAGTCTTCGTAAGCAGCGAAAACTGGAAATTCGGAGGAATAGGCTGTAAGTTCACGTTTGAGTTGTTCAACCGATAGTTTTTCCCCGTTCCGGTTGTTTTATCGAAAGATTATACTTATCTTTGTATAAGAGAGGATGAGGGCCGAATTTAGCATCAAAGAGGTGTAGTCGCCTCGTAAGCACAGGTATTTTTCCTAGAAAATAAATTCTAAGGTATAAATACCTAAATTTATTTTAGTAAATAACTCATCCTCTCTTCTCTTTGTTTATATACATAATACAAAATGGACGGAATTCTAATAACGATACTTATTGTCACAGGTTTTCTGATTTATAAGATGATTTCCTCAAGCAGAAAACAAGAGGGGTATAAAAGATGGAAAGCGACAGACGGTAGTAAGGAAGAAAAGACTACTAAAGTAAAATGGGAGCATGGAGCCTGGCTTAGGCATGCTTTGGGAGCGACAGTTTCAAGAGCACAGTATGTTCAAAAGTATGATGAATCGGCTGTTGTCTGGTGTGCCAATCTGTTGGGAATGGAAACGGGACAATTGAAGGAAATACTACGAAACGTTTCTGTACATTACCGGGAATTTTGGATGAGAAAAAGAAAAGGAGGGTATCGTATGATCTCTGCTCCTAACAAAACAATGCAATCCATTCAAGCGACTATTAATTCACGTATATTATCACCTGTAACGATGATTCATCCGGCAGCGGTAGGTTTCCGGAACGGTCATTCTGTAGTCGACAATGCCAATCCTCATTTAGGAAAGCGGTATGTGTTGAAAATGGATATTCATGATTTTTTCTTTTCTATACGGAGTCCGGGAGTGAAAAAGACATTTGAGAAGATCGGTTATCCGGAAAATGTATCTAAAGTATTGGGAACGTTGTGTTGTTTGCACAGACATTTGCCGCAGGGAGCGCCTACAAGTCCGTCGTTAAGTAATATCGTTAGTTATGAGATGGATAGGAAGTTGGCGGCATTGGCAGCGGAATACGGACTGACTTATACCCGGTATGCCGATGACCTGACTTTTTCGGGAGATGTATTTCCCAAAGAGCAGATTATTCCCCGTATTAAACAAATCATTCGTGATGAGAAATTCGAACCGAATCATAAAAAGACCCGTTTCATCAATGAGTATGGTAGAAAGATTATCACGGGAGTGTCCATCTCTTCCGGTGTGAAACTGACTATCCCTAAAGCCAGAAAGAGGGAAATCCGAAAGAATGTCTATTTCATCCTGACGAAAGGTTTGGCAGAACATCAGCGACGGATTGGTTCGAGTGATCCTGTCTATCTGAAACGGCTGATTGGAGAGCTTTGTTATTGGCGGTCAATAGAACCGGACAATAGCTATGTATCCGATTCTATTGCTGCCCTGAAACGTTTGGAGAAAGGGTATTGATCTAATTTCTGTCACCTGAATCTACTAGACAGGATCACTCGAACCAACATTTAATCCGCAATCGTCACCCGTTCATTTTCAATTTTGGCATAATTCCTTTTCACGGCTTCGCGAATACCTCTTTGCATGGCAGCGTCTATGTTCGATCCCATACGGGCAAAGCCGAATTGTTGTGCACATGCTTTTATCAAATCTGCCACAGGCAGGCTGATGGAGTCTGTCAACAGTTGTCGGATGGCATTGGCTATCTCTTCGGGAGCTATATCTGTCGCTTCCCGCTCGGAAACCGGACGATAAATAGAGTAGGAGATGCATTGCTCTCTGTTTTTCCAGCAAAAAACAAATCCTTCATGTTCGGTGCGATAGATATTTAGTGCATCTAAAGCTGTCTCTATCTGTGATTCTACCCGTGCTCCCAAACGACTGATTCCCCATTCAGACAGAATCTTCTTGCAAAGCAATGATTTGCTGACCGGAGCTTCATTCTCTATAATCTTCCGTATTTGAGAAGTGAGGATAGAATAGCTTTCACTAAAGAAAAAGTCTTCCGGCGAATAGCTGCCTGGAGTGATCTTTGCCGATCGGTACTTTTGCTGTATTCCGCTTTGTGCGGAAGATGCGGAAGCAGTTTGCTTTCCAGAAGTGGCAGGTGATGCTTTGAGTACAAATGAAATTTCATTGTTATCTCTCTCTGCAGTCGGTACTGCTTCTTCTATTGACTCTTCTTCTATTGACTCTTCTTTTGTTATTTTTTCTTTGTCTGTCGACTCTTTGTTCACAGATTCTTTTTCTGCTGTCATTGGATCAGAACCAATTCTGATGCTTGTCGTTGTTTGGGCATTAACCTTTGAACTCTTTTTGCGTGCGATAGCCTCTTGAATAGCTGCTATTACTTCGTCCGGTTTTTCCCACCAGTCCATAGTCCATATTCGGTAGATATCCCAGCCGAGTGCTTTTAGTACATTGTTTTGCACAATTTCCCGGTCACGTGCGGTCTTGGTACGTTTGTAGTTTTTGCCGTCGCAGATAATACCTAATTGATAGTTAGATGTGTTTTCGGTGTTAACGATACCTATATCTATTTTGTAACCGGAGCATCCGATGTCTGTATGCACGGTGTATCCCAATGAACGCAGTTTATCGGCAATGATATTCTCGATGGAGGCTGCTGCTTCCGTTGATTGGGCTGTCACACTGTTAATTGTATTTCTAGTTCCTTTCTCCGCATATTCGAGGAAACGTTTTAATCCGGCTACTCCGATAGAGGAAGTCCGGTTCAGGTCAATCATATCCGATCTTAAAGTGGAATAGATAATCATCTCATACCGGGCACGGGAAACGGCCACATTCAACCTTCTTTCGCCACCTACCCGGTTCAATGGGCCGAAATTCATGCTGACACGTCCTTCCGCATCCGGACCGTAGCCCACAGAAAAGAGAATAACGTCCCGTTCATCTCCCTGCACATTCTCCAGGTTTTTGATAAACAACGGTTCGTCACATTCCAGAGCAAGAGTTTCCAGTTCGGGATGGAAGATAAAGAGGTCGGAAAGTAAGTCTTCTATCAAGGCTTGCTGAACGATGCTGAAAGTCACTACACCGATACTTTTCTTTCTTAATTCTTCGCTTCTCAATCTTCTGGCTATTTCGTCTACCACCGCTTGAGCTTCCGTCCGGTTCTGGCGCGATTTGCCTTTATCATAATAACCGTTGATGTTGACTATCCTGACTTTCGATTCAATGTTGTCCGGAGAAGGGAAAGTCATCAGTTTGTTATCGTAATATTCGGAGTTGCTGAAAGCGATGAGGCTCTCATGTTTGCTTCGATAGTGCCACAATAAATATTTGGAAGGGATAGACAAGGCAAGACAATCGTCAAGAATACTCTCCAAATCCTCCATTTCAATATTATCTTCATCAACGGTGCTGACCGAGAAGAAACTGGTAGGAGGCATCTGTTTCGGGTCCCCCACGATAATCACGTTTTTGCCTCGGGCAATAGCGCCCACCGCTTCATAAGTAGGCATCTGTGACGCTTCATCAAAGACAATCAAATCGAATTTGTCAGCATCCGTATCAATGAATTGAGCAACGGAAAGCGGGCTCATTAGCATACACGGACACATACGCGACAATAAAGTAGGAATCTGATCGAACAGCTTGCGGATGGATATGCCACGAGCGTTGTTGCGGATATTCTTTTGAAGAATACCCACTTCGGAACTTTGGATAGCTTCGTGAGTAAAAGACGGAATGTTGGAAGCCAGCCGCGCAAACAATTCTTTTTTGGTCGTTTCTTCGAATTTGGCGGATATTTGTTTGTATTTAGCAATAATATCGTTGAATATCTTGCCGTTGAATAATTCCAGCGTGGGCTCTTTGGCAATGATATACTGAATAACCGCCTGGTAGAAACTCTTGCAGAAGATGTCTGTCAGTTGGTCGGTAGGGATATTCTTTTCCTTATATTCTGTCGCGACAAATCCGATTCCTAGTTTATTCAGAGTTTGGTATGCTTGTAACCACTGATACCAGTCTTTGAGTTTGTCGAGGTTATGTTTCCAGGTTTGGGCTTTCGATAGCGCGATCGTTATCCAGTCGGCTGAAGAGGTATAAAGCTCTTCTGTTGATATACCCAACGTGCCGGACAACTTCTTTTCAATGACTGTGAGTGTATCCGACAACTGATACAGTTCATTGAAAGAGTGAGCGTGAATATCTCTGAATGTTTGAATCCCTTCTGTGAGCTGTACAGACAAATTCTGTTTGATTTGTGACACCTTGGCAATGTCCTTTGCGTAATTCAGCAAATGCGAGTGAAGAGAAGCCATGTCATTGATAATCTGCTCAATGGCAGTCCAATCCTCATTCTTGCCGAATCGTCCGAACAAAGAGGGGAGTTGACCGGTGTATTTCTGAACAGCGTCCTCTTCTTCCTGATACCGGATAATCCGGTGGAGTAGCGGTTTGATGTCTTCTGTCTCAATCGTTTTTAAAGCATAGATGTTGATAGCCTTTTTGATTTTCCGCTGACCGAAATATCTGGGAAGGAACCATTGATCGGATACGCGGTTCCATTCGGCTACCATCTGCTTTGCGTCGATGGACAGAATCTCTTTGGTAAATCCTGCCTCTATCTCTTTTCTTTGTTCATCACGTTTTTGCCCATGAACCACCACTTCACGATATTCATTCAGCGTTTCATTCAATAACGGCAGAGTCAGCAATCCCGGAGTCAGCTCCGGAATATCGAGTATTCTCCGGATGATACAGGCAATCGTTTGGAAATCCTTGCGTGTAGGGTGTATATCCGTATCTTTCAGAAGTACGGAAAATACATCCAACTTCTGCCGGATGGTATTTAATAAATCAATGAAAGCGGTAAGTAATTGGGAGGCTTCTTCTTTTCCGGCAGATGAATATTCGGAAATCGAGATACCTGTTAATGGATGCCGATAAGGGTGTCCGCACGCATTGGCGGTTCTGACTAACGATTCGATAGCCTCTTCCCATTGCGCAAATGTATCTTTGTCTAATGTATCCAGATAAGGTTGTGGAATCTCAAAACAAGGTTCAACGTCCACAGATTGATAATGGATAATGGCGTCGTATAGTGAAACTCCGAACGGATATTCTTTATGCAGGGCTTCGATATACTGATTCAGTTCCGCCCGCAAATTCAGCAAACGTTCCGCTTCCTTTTTGAATTCTTCGGGAGGTGTCTGCCTGATAATTTCCGTTGTTTCTTTCAGTTGTGAGATAACGGCGGATTTCTTTGTTTTGTTGGAATGAATTTCCAAACAGAACGGAGCCAAACCGATAGCTGCCAGTCGGTTTTGAACAACGGAGAGAGCAGCCATTTTTTCCGCAACGAATAAGACACGTTTCCCTTTGTAAAGCGCGTTGGCAATGATATTGGTAATTGTTTGCGATTTACCCGTTCCCGGAGGACCGTGCAGGATAAAAGTCTTATCGTGTACGGCTTCGTAGATAGCTTCCAATTGCGAAGAATCGGCAATGATAGGCAATACGATGTCCGTTGGCGACAGTTGTTTGTCCATATCCGTTGCGTCTATTTCTTCTGTTGCGGCTTCCCATTCTATCTTTCCGTTGATGAGGCTTGAAACAATTTTGTTCTGAACCAGTTTATTGGCATTATTGTGAATGTCATTCCACATGATGAACTTATTGAAAGAGAAGATGCCTAAGATGGCCTGCTCTTCCACGTCCCATTTACGTTGGTTTTTGATGCTGTTGCGAATGATGGAATAGATCAGTTTGACGTTGACGCCGCTTTCATCGGTGGGCAACGGGTCTAATCCCGATACGGTAATTCCGAAGTTCTGGCGAAGCATTTCTAATAACGTAATATTCATCATCGTTTCCTCTTCCCGTGAACGGATCACATAGCCTTTAGCTGCCGACTTACGGATGATTTCAACCGGCATTAGCAGGATGGGAGCGTAGCGGGGACGTTCGCTGGAAGGAGTCTCGTACCATTTCAAAAGTCCGAGAGCCAGATAAAGAGTGTTGGCTCCGTTCTCTTCAATAGAGGTACGCGAGGAACGGTATAGGTGAGTCAGTGCTTTGCCTAAATCGTTTTCGGACAGATAAAAACGCAATCTTTTCTGTGAAAGCTCCGAGTTGATGAAACCAACCACCGGATCAGACTCCGGTACAGAGGAGTAAATTCCGAAATCTATCGCCGGGCTTTCCCAATCGGCCGGGCGGTGCAGGATGCGGAATTCTTCTCCGTCAGCCAATGCATCTTCCAGACAAGCCAGATTAGCTGGGATCAGTTGGAGCGTGTTTTTGGTAATCCGGATATTCAGCAGGTTGTTGCGAAGGCTCAAGTCCAGCAACCGCCTTTCCCATAACAGTTGTTTGGTGATTACGGTCTGGGTTTCATTGCCCGATAAATCATACGGATTGATACTTTGCGGAGTGGCATGAACGGCACTTTTCTGAATGTTGGTTTCTTTTTCGTCGACTTCCCATACCTGTCCGTGCAAAATACGTTGAGGGATGGGGCGTACACCCGAATATCTCGCTCTCTTGATGTCTATTGCAAGAAGGAAGTTGTTCCCGTCCGCCAACTTTCCGTTTGCTTTCTTCACCGCATCGTCAAAATCGGACGAATGTCCCATATTCATGCAGGTCGTTTCGACCAAAGTAATGTCGTAGATTCCTTCCGCTGTTCTTTTCGTTAATAGAGAAACATCATCAATCGTAGGATCCGGGAAAGTTTCCGGCACCAGCCAGGCTCCTGCAAAGGCATGCCCTTGCGTGATGACGATTAAAGCATTCAGCCCGATTGCCTCCAGACAGGAAGCATAGAGCAAAGCCATATCCAGGCAGGTTCCCAATTTCTGTGCCATTACAGAATCGGCTAACCGGACACGCTGCCCATATTCTTCGAAACTGGCGGGAACGGTACTGTATATAATCTGTTGCTCCGCGATAGCCGTATAGATCGCAGCCATCTGTTTCCTCACCCTGTCCGGAGTGCGGCTTTGATATTCATCGAGAGACGGGTTGCCGGTCCATTGCCCCAGGATGGAAGCAGCTCTTTTGATAATCGGCGAGATAGCCGTATGATTGGGAGTGATAAAAGCAGCCAGCATTTCGGGCAATACGTTGAGACCGCCCCATTGGTCGTATGCCAGGATGTCGATAGGATATGTTTGGCAGAATATCGGTTCCGCTTCAGCAGTAATTTCAATTTTCAGGTTGCCGGATAAACGTTCGGTCAGTTGTGTGAAGTAGTTGGCGGACAAAGTGAGATTGAATGACGACAGACGGATCGAACCGTTTGCCGGGATCTGTTCCACAGCCATCGGAGCGGCGTTTCCGAAAGTCGGTTCTGTCGTGATTACTACTTGAATGTCCTTCAGTGGGACAGATGTCGTGTTCTCAATAGAAAGCTGATGAATGACCGATGCTCCGTTTTGTTGTATCGCAAAATTAATAAGCGGTAAATAGTCGCATTGCACCTTGACTTTGTCCAATCTCTCGTCCATGGCAAAAACTGTATAAATTAAAGATTGCAATATTACAAAAAATACGGATATAAATCTCTTTTCTTCTGCCATTCTTTTGTCAATCAAGAAAATATTTCTACCTTTGCGCCCGATTTATAGATAATATAATGTCTTATTTAATTAAAGTATTAAACAATTTATTTATTAATGGAAAACTTAAAGAACGTAGCTCCTATTGAAGATTTCAACTGGGATGCTTATGAAAATGGCGAAACAGTAACCAACGTTAGCCACGATGAACTTGAAAAAGCTTACGACGGTACGCTTAACAAAGTGAACGACCGTGAGGTTGTTGACGGAACCGTAATCGCAATGAACAAGCGTGAAGTAGTTGTGAACATCGGTTACAAATCAGACGGTATCATCCCTTTGAATGAATTCCGTTACAATCCGGACCTGAAAGTAGGTGATACTGTAGAAGTATACATCGAAAACCAGGAAGACAAAAAAGGACAGCTCGTTCTGTCACACAGAAAAGCCCGCGCTACTCGTTCTTGGGATCGCGTTAACGCTGCTCTGGAAAATGAAGAAATTATCAAGGGTTACATCAAGTGCCGCACGAAGGGTGGTATGATCGTAGACGTATTCGGAATCGAAGCATTCTTGCCGGGTTCTCAAATCGACGTTAAACCGATCCGCGACTATGATGTATTCGTTGGCAAAACAATGGAATTCAAAGTGGTTAAAATCAACCAGGAATTCAAAAATGTTGTTGTATCTCACAAGGCTCTTATCGAAGCTGAACTGGAACAACAGAAGAAAGAAATCATCGGTAAACTCGAAAAAGGACAAGTTCTTGAAGGAACTGTTAAAAATATCACATCTTACGGTGTATTCATCGACCTTGGTGGCGTAGACGGTTTGATCCACATCACTGACCTTTCTTGGGGACGTGTTAGCGATCCGAAAGAAGTGGTTGAACTGGATCAGAAGCTCAACGTTGTTATCCTTGACTTCGATGACGAAAAGAAACGTATCGCTCTTGGCTTGAAACAACTGACTCCGCACCCATGGGATGCTCTTGATACTGACTTGAAGGTTGGTGACAAGGTGAAAGGTAAAGTGGTTGTTATGGCTGACTACGGTGCATTCATCGAAATCGCTACTGGCGTAGAAGGTTTGATCCACGTTTCAGAAATGTCTTGGAGCCAGCACCTGCGTTCTGCACAGGATTTCATGAAGGTAGGCGACGAAGTAGAAGCTGTTGTTCTTACACTTGACCGCGAAGAACGTAAGATGTCTTTGGGTATCAAACAACTGAAACAAGATCCATGGGAAACTATCGAAGAAAAGTATCCTGTAGGTTCTAAGCATACTGCAAAAGTACGTAACTTCACTAACTTCGGTGTATTCGTAGAAATCGAAGAAGGTGTTGACGGCTTGATCCACATCTCTGACTTGTCTTGGACGAAGAAGATCAAACATCCGTCTGAATTCACTCAGATCGGCGCTGAGATCGAGGTTCAAGTATTGGAAATCGATAAGGAAAACCGTCGCTTAAGCTTAGGCCACAAGCAATTGGAAGAGAATCCTTGGGATGTATTCGAGACAATCTTCACGGTTGGTTCTATCCACGAAGGTACAATCATCGAAGTATTGGATAAGGGTGCCGTTATCTCTTTGCCTTACGGCGTAGAAGGTTTCGCTACTCCGAAGCATCTTGTAAAAGAAGATGGTTCTCAAGCTCAAGTAGATGAGAAACTTTCATTCAAGGTAATCGAGTTCAACAAGGAAGCTAAACGTATCATCCTTTCTCACAGCCGCATCTTTGAAGATGAGCAAAAAGGCGCTAAGGCAACTTCTGAAAAGAAGGCATCCTCAAAACGTGGCGGTAAAAAAGAAGAGGAATCTGGAATGGTAACCGGTCCGGTTGAAAAGACTACATTAGGTGACATCGAGGAATTGGCAGCTTTGAAAGAAAAACTTTCTGGTAAGTAATTGATCCTTCTTTGAGATATAATAAAAGGAGATATCTGATTCAGGTATCTCCTTTTTCTATGTTATTCCTACTGCGGCTTATTTAAGAAAAGCATTCTTCCGTGACACGTGTCTCACATGGCTCGGAAATACCCAACAAATCATTGATCTCCTTTCTTTTCTCTAAATCCGTAAAATAAGCCTCTACAACTTTATAAATATCAAAACCTCCCGTAGAACCGGCTGCCAAGTTTAGTGACTCGACTAATTTGCCTGTAGCTTTATGAATCTCTGCTTGTTTCAGCAAATGAAATTCATTCCCGTGAATTAATTGATTCTTTCCCATGATGTTCCAATTTTAGGTTATACAATATATTACAAAGGATTTCTATTCCTGTCCTAAAGATACAAATATCTTATATATGACCTAATACTTTTATCTATTTTTAAATCGGTTCATCTATTTTATCAGTCGAAAGGGAAAGTATGTCTCTACATTCCATTAATTTTGCCAGAAAACTAAAATGAAAAAGTTAGTAATATTCGATCTTGACGGAACATTATTAAATACGATCGCCGATTTAGCCCATAGCACGAACCATGCGTTGCGGCAAAACGGTTTTCCGACGCACGACGTAAAGGAGTATAACTTCTTCGTAGGAAACGGCATCAACAAATTATTCGAACGCGCGTTACCCGAAGGTGAAAAGACGGCAGAGAATATACTAAAGGTAAGGGAAGAGTTCTTGAAGCATTACGATCTGCATAACACGGATCGCAGCGTTCCATACCCCGGTGTCCCTGAGTTATTAGCCTTGTTGCAGGAAAGAGGGATAAAACTGGCGGTCGCTTCTAATAAATATCAAGCCGCTACCCGTAAGCTCATCGCCCATTTCTTTCCTTCCATACAATTTACGGAGGTTCTCGGACAGCGTGAAGGAGTAAAGGCGAAGCCAGATCCCAGTATTGTCAATGAGATCGTAGAACGAGCGAGCATATCCAAAGAGAACACTCTTTATGTCGGTGACTCGGACGTAGACATGCAAACCGCCATCAACAGCGAAGTGACCTCCTGTGGGGTAACATGGGGCTTTCGCCCTCGTACGGAATTAGAGAAATACGCACCCGATCATATAGCGGAAAAGGCAGAAGATATACTCAAGTTTATCTAAAAGACGATCTAAGCCTGTCGTGCGAGGCAATCCTTCCCGTTCTTGTCTCGCACGCTTGTCCTTAACCTTAATTACTAATATTTCCTAACACATATTCCATCCAGCTCGCACAGCCCTTAGAATACAAGTTATCCCTAACATCACCTCAACCGTACTTGCAAAAAAGTATTAGACCTACAAACAAAAACATCCAATAGCGGTTATTTTTCAAGGTATCATTTAAGCCAAACTTTAAAAAACGCCAAAACGAGACCTATATTTCTGTAATATTATACCAAACAACCACTAGATAAATATAGTAAAAGACGAAGTTATAATTTTACATAAGAAACATAGACAAAAAGAATGTCGGGAAATATTAAAAAAATAGTTGAGCCGAATAGTGGTATTGATTATTCTTTGGAGAAGGACTTCAAGATCTTTACACTTTCCAAAGAACTCCCTATTACCACTTACCCTTCTTATATAAGATTAGGGATTGTCATCTATTGTGTAAAAGGAAACGCTAAAATTGATATCTATTCTAACAAGCACATTATAACCCCCAAAGAGCTCATCATCATCTTGCCGGGGCAATTGGTCGCATTAACGGACGTTAGCGTAGATTTCCAAATCAGATATTTCACGATCACGGAATCCTTTTATTCTGATATATTAAGCGGTATCAGTCGTTTCTCGCCACATTTCTTTTTCTATATGAGGCAACATTACTATTTCAAGATGGAAGACGTGGAAACTCTTTCCTTTGTAGACTTCTTTGAATTACTTATAAGAAAAGCCGTCGATCCGGAAAACCAGTATCGAAGAGAGTCGGTTATACTCTTACTTCGCATATTATTCCTTGATATATATAACCATTATAAAGTCAATTCTTTAGACAGTACGGCAACGATAGATGTACACAAGAAAGAACTGACCCACAAATTCTTTCAATTGGTCATGAGTAATTACAAAGTGAACAGAAGCGTGACGTTCTACGCGAACTCTCTATGCATCACCCCTAAATACTTGACCATGGTTGTTAAGGAGGTAAGCGGCAAATCCGCCAAAGATTGGATTACGGAATATATGATCCTAGAATTAAAAGGATTACTCACCAACTCCACCTTGAATATCCAAGAGATTGTTGAGAAGACGCAGTTCTCGAACCAATCCTCGTTGGGACGCTTCTTTCGGAGGCACACGGGCTTATCGCCTTTGCAATACAGGAAAAAATATTTAACAACAGAGCAAAGAACAAACTTCTCAAAAAATAATACGATATGAATAAAAGTCAGCTAATCGAGGAATTATCGAAAAGAGTCGGTAATGACAAAGAAGAAATCCGGTACATATTGGAAGAACTGAATAACATCATCTTAGAGAAAACGAGAGCCGGAGAAAAGGTATGTATACAGGGTTTCGGTGTTTATACTCCCCGCTTACAGACAAGCAGGTTGGCTAGAAACCCGAAAAGCGGAGAGACTTTAATGTTGATCCCTAGAACCATTGTCCATTTTAAGTGCGCACCAAATTTGCTGAAAGAGATCAATAAATAAAAAATAAAGGGTCGGCTCCACCGGGAACCGACCTTTTCGTCATCCCATTAATGACATACCAAAGACAACATTCTATAATCTACATCAATATCTGTCGAGCATATTTCACGCAAGTGCCTACCTCTTTCACGGAGTCAGACCAAGGCTTGATATCATATTCCAGTTCTATATCGCAATAGATAGGCCATTTCTCTTGTTTGATCAACAAGAGCACGTCTTCCAACGGCATCTCCCCTTGTCCCCATACTTGATTCGTATTCGGCTGGTCCCCTGTCGTAGGCCCCGTCTTATCTTTCAAGTGGATACTATAGATCCGATCATGATATTTCTTGATCATCTCATTCGGATGGATACCTGTAGAGCCAAAGAAGTGGCCCGCATCAAAATTCAACATAATAGAAGGAGAGATCGCTAAGATCGGATCGCAACTAAAGCCTTCTTCGGCATATTGCATATGATTATGGAAAGCCATATACATCCCATGCTTCTCGGCAAATGGAGCGACTCTTTTCGCCGTCTCCAAATTAATCTCGTCCGTCACGGCTTTAGCGCCCATGGCCTTGGCCACCTTGAAGGCATAATCGACCTCTTCGTCCGATCCCATGCCGGAAGGTTGCATTTTCACGATATGCACAGATATCCCAGCGTCGCTCAACAACTTACGGGCACCTTCCACCTTCGATAGATCCAGCCCGAGACGCCACGCTTTCACCTCTTCCTTATATTTATCGATCTCAGCCTGCTGCTCCGGAGTAAACTTCGGGGGACCCATCCGACGAGGAGCCGCAGGTTTCTCACCCGGTTGAGAAGCTTGCCGACGGAAGAATTTCATCATCGGATTCTCCGGAGCTCCTAAATAAGCTTCCAGATCACCTCCCATCAACTCAATGGAACTGATATTCGCTTCTTGGCAATACTTGATGATATTCTCCAATCCACCCGGCATGGAACGCCAACTATAAGTGATCGTGCCGATTTGCACGCCACCGAACTTCGAGTTAACCTTGCCTGCCTCCGCCGCCGTATCAACCGGAGCGGGAGCCGCCACACTCTTCCCCGTACAAGAGAAAGCACTCGGAAGGAAAGACGCGGCCGCCAAAGCAGCGACCGATCTTCCTAGAAACTCACGTCTGGACTGACCATTGTTCACATCTTTATTCATAACCATTCAATTTATAAATTAATCTTAACCCTTAGAAGAAAGTCCCTTACAGGCTCCAACCTTTACGATACTCATAGTGGAAATAATCGTTCGCTTCCGGACAATTCGTGATTCTCATATTCTCTGCGTCATATTCCAACGTAAGATCCAACCGTTGCGCGGCGACAGCGATATTCGTCAGCAACATAATCTCCGTCAATTTAGCGGATACCTCAAAATCATTAGCGGCTTTGCGACCTTCCTTTATCGCCTCGATAAAGTCCACATAAATATTACTCGGTCGCTTTAATGTCTTCTCCGGAGCTACGAATCCCGGTCTTTCCGGTATCAGTTGCGGCTCCGCTCCATGGGTACCATGCATGATCAAGCCTTTATCGCCTATATAAAGCGCTTCCCTTAACTGGCGGTTCGGTTCCAACTCCGCCGGACGAGCCGGTTTTATACCCCCATCACTCCAAGTTACCTTTACCGGAGGCATATTCCCACGAGCCGGGAACTCATACGTCACGCATTCCGATTGTGGCAGATAGTCCTTATTGTAAGGGGTGGAAGTAGCTTGTATTTTCGTGGGCATACCCAAATTAAGCGCCCAAATCGGAGCGTCGAAGGTATGGGCTCCCATATCCCCCATAGCGCCTGTACCGTAATCCCATAACCCACGCCAAGCGAAATGAAGCATCTCCGGATTATAAGGTTTATCAGGAGCCGGTCCCAACCACACGTCATAGTTAAGATTAGACGGTATATCCACTCCCGCCGGACACAGAGCGACACAAGGAACAGGCTGTGTAATATGATATGTACATTTTCCTGTCTTGATATGTGCGATATAATCATCCTTGAAGCCTTCAAGCCCACGCATTACCATGCCTGCCGCCTCATAACCTATAGCACAGTCTGCTGAATGGTTGATATCCTTTGCAAGCTTCTCAATCGTATCAAGAGTATTCATATCTGCCCTTCCGTCTAAAACATCCGATATGAGATTGGCCAGCTGCCCGAGTCCCACTCTGCACGGCACACACTTGCCACATGTCTGTGCATGGCACAGGCGAAGGAAATTGAGTGCAAGGTCAACAGGGCATATTCCCGGAGGGCTGGCAATAATCATGCGTTCAAGGTCCTTATACAGACTCTCAACCGTCTGTCCCGCCACATTTGCTGTGGCAATCTTAAGTCTACTCATAATTCTTCTCCATTCTGCAATGAATTTCGTACTTGTGTATATCTTATACGATTTAATGCACTAAAGTCAATGAAAGATAAATAATAGACAAACTTATCACTTTCTGATACTCTCTATCGCCTTGTAGACATTAAGTGTTCCATATCCAAACAGTGCATCCGGATATCTGTAGTCCTCCCTTCTGTCAGCACCGTTCACAAGAAAATTCTTCACTGTGTATGAACGCATATAAGGATAGAAGCCTTTTATAATGCCATACTCAAGTATAAGTGCTGCACCGCCGCCTGTTATAGCCGCTGCAAGGCTGCTTCCGGTCATCTGTCCATATTCATCAGCCCTTCCTGGCAGCGGACACAGCACATTCACTCCGGGTGCCACAATGTCCGGCTTGCTGTCGCTATATATAGCCGTTCCTCTTCCGCTTCCTATGTATATGCTTCCATCCCTGTAATTGTA
>OGNY01001205.1_pt1 | contig 17955 bp, 19 predicted proteins | sample 1573551 | NCBI WGS metagenome assembly OGNY01 (sample SAMEA2581885, study PRJEB24529) | metagenome | biome: Human gut stool | place: China | collected 2011
GGCTTTTCTTTCACTATTTATTGACTCGAACCAACGACAAGCTGCTCCAAATTTGCCTAAGACAAATTTGGCAGAAACAGTCCGGTGGACTGTTTCGTAGCAGGTTGCATTACTTTCTGGCGTTGATTCTTACATTTATTAACGGAGATATAGCGGGTCGATGCCCACACCGTCCACTACAACGAAGTTAATATGTGCGCGCGAATATAAAATGCGGCTGGAGCAAGCCCCTCCCTTCGATGATCATATCATTTTCTCAACTTTTACATGGACCGATGCAGACATTCACCTTGCATTTTTATGTTGTGCGTTGAAATGTTTATAAAAATGCGAGCGGATGGTATCCGCCCCTACCGTCGCATGTATACTTTGTACCACGGCAGAATAACCCCCGCTTTATGTTTACTTGAACGCAATTATTCGAACCTTCTTTTGTCAATTGTGCTATTTCTGCTACATTTATTCAAAAATATCCATGTTATAATCGCTTAGGAGTTCGTTAACTTCCATTAACCCGGCCCCTTTATGTAGGCAATAGATGAGTATGCTGTCCCGCGGGTTGCGGGCATACAGGTCACAAGCGCCGGCGATCTTCAACAGCTTGCGGGTTTCCAATACATTCAGTCCCATACCGATGGCAAGGGCAATCATCTTGTCTCGGGACGGGTGGGTCTTGTTGCCGTTGAAAATCTGGTAGGCATAGTTTTTGTCCATATTGCTGCGCTTGATTACATCGCTTTTGCGCAATCCTTTTTCGTTAAGCAGCAGTTCCAGGTATTCAGCTAGGGACGCGAATTCCAGTTCGTCGATTTCTTCCGTAAAATACGCATGTATGGATTTTTTCTGTTTTAGGATCTCCATTAACTCTTCGGTGGTTTTTTTCATCATCTTCTCCTTATTTTGGCAAAAATCGCCAAATGCCTTTGCATTTATGATATAATAGTAACACTTTAAAAGCAAGGTAATTTTTATGTATTATGAAATTTTAAAAGAAATGAACCCGCGCATGAAGCTGGCCATAGCCGACGGCAGCTTGTATGTGCTGAAGGAAATCGGGCTGGAAGATACAGAAATGTATCAAAAACTGATCCGCCTGGATTGCAAGAACATTGTGCGCTTTTACGATACAGTGACACAGGACGGACACTTTTATGCAGTAGAGGAATTCATCAACGGCGGCTGTACCCTGCGGGAGTATATGGAGCGCCGGGGTCCGCTTAGCGATTTGGAAACCAAAAATATAGCGCTCCAGATCTGTAATGGGCTGAAGCAGGTGCACAAGCTGGGTATTGTTCACCGGGATATTAACCCAAACAATATTATGCTGGCGGCGGACGGCACGGTGAAGATTATCGACTTCGGCATTAGCCGCACCGTCAAGCGTAATCAAAGCTGTGATACGGAGATCCTGGGCACCCAGGGCTTTACCGCGCCGGAGCAATTCGGCTTTCACCAAACCGGACCCAAAGCGGATATTTACTCCATGGGCGTGCTGATCAATGTGATGGCTACCGGATGCCTGCCAGGTGTGCAGTTGGTGAACGGCTGGCTGTCTGAGATCGTTTTGAAATGCACCCAGATTGATGAAACCAATCGGTACAGAAATATGGACGATCTGATCCTGGACTTGGAGCGGCGCAGCAAGCTTCAGCGGCTTTTGCGCACCGTTCCCGGCTTTCGCAAGGGGATCTGGTGGCACCAGTTGATTGCCGTCTTGTACGATATCGCCCTGCTGTTTTTCCTGATTGTTGCGATGACGACTGCGCATTCTCTGTTGGAGGCCCTGTGCACCTTTGGCTTTTTCTTCTTCGGTTATGCCGTGCCGGTGCCCATCCTGACCAACTACCTGGACTGGACCCATCGGATCACCCGGTTACAAAATAAGACCAAATCGCAGCGCATTTGGATCCAAATCAGCTTGACTGCCCTGGCCCAGGTGCTGTCTGTGCTTTGTATTATAGCAATGCCGGCCACCTGAATGTTGTGCTGGCAGCACACCAAATCCCCTTTTTGCTGTTGTATAATGAGACCATCAAAGTAAAGGGGGTTTGCAAAATGGCAAACGATGCAGAGGTGCAACTGGCTGTTGACCAGGCAATGAAAGATCAAAAGAAACAGAAACGAAAGAAGAAGCTGATTATCTTTGGGGTGATCCTGGCGGTGATCGTGGTGATCGTCGTGGTGGCCAATCGGCCAAAGGACTACAACTTTGACCAACCGGCAGCACGAGTAACGGTGGACACGGTAATGACGGACTTCAAAAACGACGCCGCCAACGCCAGCGAAAAATACTCGGACAAGGTGATCGCCGTTACCGGTCAGGTGGGCACCATTCAGGACGAATATGTGACCCTGCGGGCTTATGATGACGACCTGTGGCTGTATAATGTGAATGTCTACATGGAGAACAACCAGGATCTGAAGAAGTTTAAGGTAGGCGACACGGTGACCATTGAGGGCGTGTGCGACGATACGGACCTGTTTGGTGATGCGGATGTGAAAAAGTGCGTGATCGCCGACCAGTTTGCCACCGTGCCGGACTATGACGGCGCCCAAAAGGTGAAAATCAACGATTTTGTAAAGCGCTACAAGGAAAACCAGGTAAAAGCCGACGAAAAGTACAAGGGCAAGACCGTGCAGTTCACCGCCAAGGTGACCCATGTGGCAGATGAGTACGCCGTGGTGGAGCCATTCAATGCGGATGTGTGGGACTGGGATTGCGATGTGCAGATCTGCTTTGAGGATATGGACGACCTGAAGAAAGTGACCGAGGGCAAGATGGTCACTATCGTTGGTGAGTGCTACGGCCAGGCGGATATGTATACCGCCAAAATCTGCCGCGCCATTGTGAAGAAGTAAGTCACAGAATAAGAAAGGCACAGCCATACGGCTGTGCCTTTTTGCTATGTCAATACAGGTAGGTGTACTTTGAAACGCTTGTTTCTTGCGGTATTGTTATGCTCCTTACATTCTCATTTATTGTTAATGACGATCTGATTCAAGTATAGCGTAATAGAATTTGTCCCCAATGCTTCCGTCTTTTTGATAGCAGTATCTTCTGAATGTTCCCTCAAGAGTCATACCTATCTTTTGCATAACCTTACTCGAACCAATATTCCGTGTATCGCAACCGGATGTAATTCGATCATAATGCACTTCGTCAAACAAATAATTCACCACTGCATTTGCCGCTTCTGTCATTATCCCTTTATTCCAATATGGTTTATCGATTTGCCATCCGAGATGACAGGTAAAACATTCATCGTCTTGCGTAACGACAGCAATATTGCCGATAACAACACCTTGAAATTCAATAGCCCAGTTATAGGTTGTCGTTTTACTGTAATTCTTTATCCAGCTTTTCAGAACGTTCTTTGTTTCATTTATCGTTTTGTGCGGTGCATAAGAAAGATATTTTACCACATCCGGATCACTTGCCCACTGAAACATATCTGTATGATCGCTGCATTGAAAACGCCGTAAAACTAACCTTGCGGTTTTGATTGTATTGGTGCCAATATGATTTAACGGACGCAATAATTCTATATCGCTCATTTTATTTACCTTTCCAATGGCCCTTTCTCTTTATATTTCCTTTAACAACTTTACATATTTTCCTTGGTGATCTTCGCCTATAAATAGTATATTGTCAAATCCAGAATCCGCATACAGTTTTAACGCCGAATAGTTATCTAAATCCACACCGATTGACATTTCGGAATACCCCATTTCTTTTGCCTTATCGGTGGCGTATTCCACTAACCTTTTGCCAATTCCATTTCGTCTTTTCTCGGGTTTAACAATCAGATGAGAAACATAGACACGCTGCTTATCTATTGTATAGTCCGAATCGTTCGTATCAAAGACTAAAGAAATTTCACCGATAAATTCATCCTCTTCTTTATATACATAGGTGACACGGTTGCCTGAAATAAGTGCGCCGTAGAATTGAGCAGCTAACTTTTCTTGTCGTTTCATATTCCAGATATTGCCGCATTTTTCAAATTCAGCAGGTGGTAATTGGATGATATCAAAATTCATTGGAACACCTTTTTATAGAATAAGGGACAGACCTTGATTTTCTTCGCTTTGCATTTGTGCAAGTGCTTATTCCGTGTGTAAAATATGGGTATGGAGATACGCGGCGATGGCATCGGTATCGTTGGGACCGATGGTTACATCGGCTGCGGCTTGCACGGCGGGGACACCATTGCCCATAGCGACGCCGGTGCCGGCCAGCCGGAGCATTTCCAGGTCTGCAAAATCATCGCCAAAGGCGGTGATCCGGTCTATGGTCAGGCCGCAGGCGGCGCAGATGTGCGCCAGGGCATTGGCCTTGGTGGCAGTGGATTTGGTGATCTTGTGCCAGTTTTCTTCACCGGAAAAGCAGCGAATATCACAGTCCGACAAAGTCGCTTGCAGCGCTTTGACTTGCTTATCGGTGGGTACTTGGGCACAGATTTTCAGCGCATACAGGGAAAAGTCCCGGAAATCCGACCAAATGCTTTTCGCCCAGGCCGGGTCCGGGGGCCGCTGGTTGCGGTCATAGTTCCAAAAATGGCCTTGCAGGGTATCTACGGTCATCTCCGTTTCTGCCCCGCAAATGCGGCGAATACAGGCGAATACCCGCTGGACTTCAACCGGGGCAAACCCGTCTTGATAGACCGTTTTGCCCTGCACCTGGGCCAAGGCGCCGCAGCTGGTGACCAGCACTTCCGGCTGCACTTGGCGGGCATACGCCTGTGCGCTGCCTGCGTAGCGAGCGGTGGCAATGCCAATGCCGCAGCCTGCCCGGCGGCAATCGTCCAGCGCCTGCAAATTGACGGGAGAAATGGTCTTGTCCGGGCGCAGCAGGGTGCCGTCTAAATCAAAAAGTAGCAGTCGGTTCATTGAATGACTCCGCGGCGCTCTAATTCCGCCAGCAGTTTGGGCTGGATCTGCGGATAGGTCCATTGGGTGGGCAGATCGGCGGTGAGGACGATCTTTTCCATTTCGCTGTCTATGGGGCCAAAGGCGTGCACTTGGGCGGTGCAAAGCAGACCGTAGGTCTCTGCACCATCGAAATTGTCCGGATCCGTTACGGAATACACGCATACCGATTGCAGGTCAAAGGCGGTGGAGCCGGTCTCTTCCTGCAATTCCCGCCGGGCCGTGTCCAGGATCGGCTCACCCGTCTCCCGATGGCCGCCGGGCATCTCAAAGGTGGTGCGGGCCTTATGCTTGCAAAAGACCCACTTGCCCTCTGCGCGGGCGGCGATCACGGCGAATTTCAGCTTTTCATCTTCCACTTGGTCATAGAATTTTACGATCATGGTTTACCTCCCGGTTGGGGCGAATGATTTTATCTATTGCAGAACAGGGAATCGTCCCCTGTTCTACGTTAATTTTTAACAGTAACAGCAAATATCAATAGCAGAAGTAACAGAAATATTGAAATCAAAAAACTATGTTTGCAGCCAGAGGCTTCCAGTAAATATAACAATTCCGACCACAAAATCAGGCAGAAGATTTTATCATTAAATTTTGCCAGTATTTTGCAATTCAATACCAGCATGAGAAAATATGCTGCTGAAATGACTAGGGTCGTAATCATAAAACCGATTTCATAATTAAATAAGAGATAAATTATGATAGGAAATACAACACACAAGAAAGCTAAAACTTTATTTCCAATAGATTTGACCATTTTTCCCTGCCTTTGTGAATTTCGTAGGGCGGGGGCTTGCTCCCGCCGTCATGTTCTGTTCCTATCATACCAAATGGGACGGGGGATTGTCAACGGTGGTTGCGAGGGCGGGGCGGACGGTGTATAATGGGAACAGAACGCAAGGAGGTGGGCGGATGATACTGGCGTTTTGCATAGACGATCAAGGGGGCTTGGCCTTTAATCACCGGCGGCAGAGCCGGGACCGGGGGCTGGTGGCCGATCTGCTGGCGGAGGCCGGGGCGCGGCCGGTATTTTGCCTGCCCTATTCTGCCGGGCTGTTTGACCCGGGAACGGTGACGGTGACGGACGACCCGGGCGATGTGTCTGCCGATGGGATTTTATTCTTAGAAAATGCGGACCCGGCGGTGTATATTCCACATGCGGAGGAACTGATCCTGTACCGCTGGAACCGGCTGTACCCGGCAGATCTGACTCTGCGCGGCAAGCCGGTGCAATGGGGCTATCGGTTGCAAGACACTATGGACTTTGCGGGCACCTCTCACGAAAAAATCACCAGAGAACGGTATGTGAAAAAAGAAAGGGCATAACATGGCAAAAGGCAAGAAAAAAACCACCCTATGGGTGGTACTGGCGGCGGTGATCCTGGCGATCTTCGCCCTGGGCAAGCTGGGCGGCAGCGAACCGGGCACCACGGCACGGCAGACTACGGCGGCGGTGACGGAGACCACGGTGCAGACCACGGCCGGCACCACGGCAAAGCAGACTGCCGGCACCGCAAAAGCCAAGACCGCTGCTAAGAAAAAGCAAACCGCGGCGAACGTACCCGCCTTTAGCGGAAAGCCCTATGTGGTACTGGACGACAACCAACCGCGCTTTAGTGCCAAGGACAAAAAGCGCCGATCGGCCTACGAGTCCTATGCGCCGCTGGACAGTCTGGGGCGCTGTGGGGTGGCCTTTGCCTGCCTGTGCAAGGAGACTATGCCCACGGAAAAGCGAGGCGAGATCGGCCAAGTGCGGCCCAGCGGCTGGCACACGGTGAAATATGACACGGTGGACGGCAAATACCTGTATAATCGCTGTCATCTGATCGGCTACCAGCTGTCTGCGGAGAATGCCAACACCCGCAACCTGATCACCGGCACCCGCTACCTGAACACCCAGGGTATGCTGCCCTTTGAGAACCTGGTGGCCGATTACATAAAGGAGACCGGCAACCATGTGCTGTACCGGGTGAACCCCATTTTCAGCGGCAACGATCTGGTGGCCAAGGGGGTGGAGATGGAGGCTTGGTCCGTGGAGGACCGGGGCGACGGCGTGTGCTTCCATGTGTATTGTTACAACAACCAGCCGGAAATTAAAATTGACTACGCCACCGGCGACAGTAACACCACAGACGGCCGTACCGGCACCACTCATTGTCAGAAATCCAATTAATAAACACCCCAAGCGGTGCCGTTGCGGCCGCTTGGGGTGTTTTTTTGATTGATTCTACTATATGAAGTCACTCATATAAGTCCTTTATATCTTTACAATCCTCTATTTTATCTACCCAATACATACCAGCCACTTTAGGCCATTGGTTTGTGTTATAGATCGTTGTTGCGTTTATATTGCCCATGTGGCAATGAAAGTGTCTAAATTGACCCAGAATTAACGATAATCTGTTATACGCACACCCATCGGGCTTTTCATATAAATCCGCATCGCTTAATGAGCCTAAATATTCCATGATTTTCTCTTGGATCGATTCAAAATAATCAATTAACAGTTCTCGTGATAATACCTTTTTATTATCATAAACATCAAGACTATTCAAATTTGGTTCATGAAAATCCGGTTCAGTATATACTTCAGGATTGATGTACCATTGATCCAAAGAATGCAAAGTATGGTACACATGTTTCCATATTGGCATATCGCATAAGATCGTATCCATATCACATGTCTTTAATGTGATCGAAAAATTATAAAACATCACTTTCGTATGCTCAATAATAGTATGGATTAAAACATCATTCATAGAGTATCTCCAATCTCAGAACAGGGGGACAGGCCTCTGCTTTTGCTGGCAAACTGAAAATTATATAATGCAATGTTTAAGTATCCGGTTCTTTATTTCTGCGTAGTAAATGATATGCTGAATTGTTTTTTTTACCTGTTCTGTTCCAATTTCTTTTTCATCATTCCCGCAGTCAATGCCTAAAACACGCTTAATATTATATTCTAACCACTCTAATCTGCCATTATTGCAGTCATATAACGTTTCCCAATCTACGGGCATTTCTCCACCGGCATTTTTATATCCTTGCAAAAAAGCTTGAAATAATTGAAAATCAATTTTGCAATTTTCATAACCCGACCAACACAACGCCAGTTCAAACAATTCCATAAACGGATTGTTATAAGCTAAACACTCTAAATCAATAATGCGATAATCATTCCCATTCCAGAGAACATTTTTGCAGTCCATATCGTTATGACAGATCGACACGATAGGGGGTAGTTTCTTTCGTGCTAGATTGCCTTTATTTTGACTGTCTTGAATTACAGGCAAAGTGTCTTTCAGCATTGTGTACAACTGCGTATCGGTGTGTTTCATTTCCGCAAGATAGAAATTCCAATCAATAGACATTTCATAGAAAGCTATATTTTCATGTTTTTTGTCTACACTATGGATTTCAGCAAGCACCTTTCCCATTTCTTTGCAGTGATCTGCTGTTATTTCGCTGCTTTTTAAGGCTTTTCCTGGAAAGTAGTCAAACAGATAGAAATATTCACCATCTATCTCCTGCATTTTTCTTCCACACAAAGACAAGGCAGGAAGAACCGGAATACCCTCTTGCTCCAGTAAAAGTTCTATCCGTTCAGCTTTTGCAAAATTATCCATAGCGGTTTCTCTTTGCATAACAAACGGATTTAGCAACTTCAGAGCGAAAGTCCCTTGCTGTGTGTTAATCTTATACATCTTGTGCATAAAGCCGCCGCTCAAACACACGGGTTCACCGACCATCTTCCAACCATATTTTTGCATTATCTTTGTAAATATTGACACTTTGTCTCTCCATAGCGCCGGGGACGGTTCTCGGTTTTTGGGATTTACTGCTTTGCGTCTTGCTGCTTGTCCAGGTCAAACATTTCTTCCATAGTGTGCCAACCCAGCACGGCGCACTTCACTCTGGCGGGCATATGGGCCACATCTTGCAGCGCCGCTGCCTCGTCCAGCTCCTCCATTTCCTCCTCGGTAATGGAGTCTTTGATCATCTTTAGGAACAGCTCTGCCAGGTGCAGGGCGTCCTCTTTCTTTTCGCCGATGATCAGGTCCAGCATAATATCCGCCGAGGCTTGGGAGATGGCGCAGCCGTCGCCTACAAAAGCGCCGTCGGTGATCACGCCGTCCTCCACTTTCAGCTTTAGCACAATGTCGTCGCCGCAGCTGGGGTTGACCCCCTCCAGCACCAAGTTGGCGTCTGCCAAATCGTGCTTGTGCTCCGGGTGCAGGTTGTGCTCCGTTAAGATCTGGTTATAAAAATTTCTATTCTCCATAGCCCATTTGCCTCCTTAGGGACGTCACCGCGTCTAAAAATCGCTGTACTTCTTCTTCTGTATTGTAGAAGAACAGGCTGGCGCGGGCGGTGGACGGTGTGCCCAGGTGCTGCATTAGCGGCTGGGCGCAATGGTGCCCGGCACGAATGGCCACATCGGCCGCGTCCAAAATGGCACTGATGTCGTGGGGGTGCACGCCGTCAACGGTGAAAGTCAAAATGCCGCAGTGATCCTTTGCCTTTTCCGCGCCGATCACATGCACATGGGGCATGGTGCGCAATCCTTGCAGGGCAAAGTCCGTCAGCGCTACCTCCTGGGCGTGCAGCTTGTCCCAGCCGATGGCGGTCAGGTAGTCAATGGCAGCGGCCAGACCCACCGCACCGGCAGCGTTCACCGTGCCGGCCTCAAATTTATGGGGCAGGGGGGCGTAGGTCACCTTGCCCCTTGTTACATACTCAATCATCTCGCCGCCGGATAAGAAAGGCGGCATTTCTTCTAACAATTCTTCCTTGCCGTACAGCACGCCGATGCCCATGGGGCCCATTAGCTTGTGGCCGGAAAAGGCCACAAAATCCACGCCCAGTGCCTGCACATCAATAGGCATGTGGGGAGCGCTTTGAGCGGCGTCCATCACCACCACGGCGCCGTGTTTGTGGGCCAAATCAATGATGGTGTCCATTGGATTGGTGCGGCCAAATACATTGGACACCTGCGCCACAGCCACCAGAGCGGTTTTGTCTGTGATCTTCGCTTCCAGCTCCGCCATAGGCAGGCTTCCGTCCGGCGTACATTCCAGATAGCGCAGGGTGGCGCCGGTTTGCCGGGCAACCATCCGCCAGGGCAGCATATTGGAGTGGTGCTCCGCAATGCTTACAACAATCTCGTCCTCCGGGCCGATTCGGTGCAGACCGTAGCTGTATGCCACCAGGTTTAGGCTCTCTGTGGCATTGCGGGTAAAGATGATCTCGCTGTCGCTTTTGGCGTTCAGAAAACGGCGCACCGTCTCTCGAGCAGCGGCGTAGTCCTCCGTAGCGTCCATACCCAGTTGGTACAGACCCCGCAGGGGGTTGGCGTTGTGGGTCTCGTAAAATTTGCGCTGGGCGTCCAGCACGCAGTCCGGGCGCTGGCTGGTGGCGGCGTTATCCAGGTAAGCCACCTTGCTCTCCCGCAGCAGGGGAAAGTCCGCCCGGTAATTCATAATTTCTTGCTGGGTCATTGGGCATTCTCCTCCAAATAACGGTGCACCCGATCGGTGAGCCCCGGGTCGTTTGCCTTGGCGCAAAGCGCCTCCAGCTTGGAGCGGGTGATCAGCAGCTCGGCCTCTGCCCGGCTCAGCCCTCTGGAATTAATATAGAACAGAATGTCCTCGTCCAGCTGGCCGATGCTGGCTCCGTGGTTGCCCTCTACATCTTCCTCGGCGCACAGGATCAGGGGGATGGTACGGTTCACTACATCTTCACCCAGGAGCAACACATCTTCCTTTTCGTCGCCCTTAGAGCCGGCGGCGCCCTTTTGAAAGTCAATGGTGCCCCGGAACAGCTTGGCGCTGCGGTCTTGCAGCACCCCGTCTGCGTTCATATTGCTTACGGTGCGGCGCCCGGTTTGCAGGGCGTCATAGTTAAAGTCAAAGGTGCGATCCCCGGTGCCCAGGTAGCCGATGTCTGCCGTAAAGCGGCTGTCGTCTCCGTCCAGGTGGGTCTTGCACCCGGCGTAGGTGGCTTTACCGCCCAAAAACAACTGTACCAGCTGAAAGTCTGCACCGGCACCGCAGTGGGCGCCAATGTTGTTGATCACCGTGCAGTCCGTGCCAGGCAGGCTCAGCTGCACCAGCCGCACTTTGGCACCGGGGGCCAGTTCTACCCGGGTCTCCAGGGCCAGGCAGGGGGCGTCCGCCGTGCTTTGCAGGTCCATCACCACAGTCAAGTGGCTGTTTGCTTCTGCGATCAGCTCCACTCGGCGGGCGTTCTTGGCGCTGTCGGCGCACAGGGTCAGTCGGGCGGTGGTGTCGGTATTCGCTTTGGCGGTGATCCGGTCCGTCTCTAGGGAGGCAAAGGCCGTTTCCGCTTCTTGGCCCATACCGGTGGAAATCACTGTGGCAGGGGCCGGGGCGGCGGTCACTTCCGCGCCGCTCCAGTCCGCTTTGCAAGGGCCGTCCAGCGGGGGCAGGGTTACCGTGGTTTCGTTCATGTGCAGTCGGTTCCAGGTGGGGGACGGCAGGGGATTGACTGCAAGGGTATTTTCTTTTGTCATACTGCTACCTCCCATCAGCCAATGCTGCCTTTCATCTCTAATCGAATTAAGTTATTCATTTCAACGGCGTATTCCAGCGGCAGTTCCTTGGACACATCGTCTGCAAAGCCGCTGACGATCATGGCGCGGGCCTCTTCCTCGCTAAGCCCGCGGGACATGAGATAAAATACCGCGTCGTCGCTGATTCGGCCGATCTTGGCCTCGTGGCCCACATCCGCGTCACGGGTGCGAATATCCATGGCGGGAATGGTGTCTGACCGGGAAATATCGTCCAGCATCAGGGACTGGCAAGACACGGTGGACTTGCTGCCCGGTGCGGTCTTTTGCACCTGTACGCTGCTGCGGAAGGTGCTGATGCCCCCGTCCTTGGAAATGGAGCGGGCGTTCATTACGGAGGTGGTCTCCGGCGCAGCGTGAACCACTTTAACGCCGGTGTCCAGGTTCTGACCCGCCCCGGCAAAGGTAATGCCGGTGTACTCCATGCGGGCGCCCTTGCCCTTTAGAATACTCATGGGGTACAGGTAAGACACATGGGAGCCAAAGGAGCCGGACACCCACTCAATGGTGCCCCCCTCCTCTACCAGCGCCCGCTTGGTGTTCAGGTTGTACATATTCTTGGACCAGTTCTCAATGGTAGAGTAGCGCAGCTTGGCGTTTTTGCCAACGAACAGCTCCACGCACCCGGCGTGCAGGTTGGCTACATTGTACTTGGGTGCGGAGCAGCCCTCGATAAAGTGCAGGTACGCCCCCTCGTCTACGATGATCAGCGTGTGCTCAAACTGGCCGGCGCCCGGCGCATTCAGCCGAAAGTAGGATTGCAGGGGAATGGTCACGGACACCCCCGGCGGCACATACACAAAGGAACCGCCGGACCAAACGGCGCCGTGCAGGGCGGCGAATTTGTGGTCCGTGGGTTTTACCAGCTTCATAAAGTGCTTTTGGATCATCTCCGCATAAGGGCCGTGCATAGCGCTTTCCAGGTCTGTATAGACCACGCCCTGGGCGGCCACTTCCTCTCGCACATTGTGGTACACCAGCTCTGAGTCATACTGGGCGCCTACACCGGCAAGGGACTTGCGCTCTGCCTGGGGAATGCCCAGGCGCTCAAAAGTATCTTTAATATCTTTGGGCACATCGGACCACTTGCCGCTCATTTTGGTGTTGGGGCGTACATAGGTTACGATGTTGTCCATATCCAGTCCGTCAATGGGCGGACCCCACTGGGGTACCCGGCTCTCATTGTAAATTTGCAGGGACTGGAGCCGAAACAGCTGCATCCATGCCGGATCGTTCTTCTCATCGCTGATCTTCTGTACGATCTCCGGGGTCAGGCCCGCTTGCAGCTTGTAGGCATCTTTTTCGTCGTCTTTTATGTCATAGACCGTGCGGTCAATGTCTGCCACATAGGTTTTTTCTTCCACAGGGAACACCTCTTTTACGCCTGCTCGTAGGCTTCAAACCCACGGGCGTTGATCTCGTCCACCAGGGAGCCGTCGCCGGTCTTTACGATCCGGCCGTTGACTAAAATATGGGTGTAATCCACATGCAGGCTCTCCAAAATACGGGTGGAGTGGGTGATGATCAGCAGGGCGCCTTTTTGCTCTTTTTGATAGGCCTCCACGCCACGGGATACGGTGCGTACCGCGTCCACATCCAGGCCGGAGTCCGTCTCGTCCAGGATCGCCAGACTGGGGCGCAGCAACAGCATTTGCAGAATTTCCGCTTTTTTCTTCTCGCCGCCGGAGAAGCCCACATTCAGATCCCGATCGCCGTAGGCCGGGTCCATTTGCAGCAGCTTTGCCGCCTCGTTAAACTGTTTTTCAAAGGCAAATAGCTTCACCCGCTTGCCGGTGCGCTGGGCCAGGGTACTGCGCACAAAGCTTTTCAGCGACAGGCCGGGCACCTCCAGGGGATTTTGGAAGGACAGGAACATACCCGCCTTGGCCCGTTGGTCGGCGGATAACCCCTGCTGCTCCTTGCCGTGGAACAGAATGGAGCCGCCGGTAACCTTGTACTGGGGATTGCCCATCAGGGCGTAGCCCAGGGTGGATTTTCCGGCGCCGTTAGGGCCCATGAGCACATGGGTCTCGCCCTCGTTTACCTGTAAATTCACGCCGTGCAGGATCTCTTTATCCTCTACGGCAACGGTCAAATTCTCAATATCCAGTAAGTGCTGGGACATGGTTTTGAACTTCCTTTCCATGCACAAAAATCGTGCTTTTACTATTTTCTGCATAATAATATAATCCGTATTTCCTACTCTGTCAATAGGAATTAAAAAACTTGGGTTGCTTCGTACAAAAGGCACAAAAACAAGGGGGCAAAATTGTCTATTTTATACATATATAATGCATGGGCTTTTTTACGCCCAGTCCACCCGGCGGCGCCGTTGCAGCAGATCAAGCGTAAATACCACAGCGCCTGCCAGCAGCAGCGCTGTCAGCGTGGTGCTGCCGATACCGGGGCGAGGCAGGGTCTCCGATATATTGGAGAACACCGCCGCCGGTTGGGGAAACAGGCGCAGCAGCCCCCGGCAGTAGCCGTCTGCCAGAAGTGCAGCCCCGGCGCGGCAGGCCAAAAAGGTTGGGTAGGGCAGCCCGAATCGCCCGGCCCAGCCCAGCAGCTGCAAGTGCACGCACAGCCCGCCAAAGGCCAGAAATGCCGCCGTTTGGGTCAGGGTGTAGCCGGTGCCGGTACACAGCCCGGCGGTGATCTCTACCAGCGGCAGCAGCCATTTGGGCACCGGCACCACAGCGCACAGAGCGGAGAAGAGAATGATGCAGGCAGAAAGGTGCAGCAGGCTCTCCATGGCGCCTTTGGCGGCAGCGGGCAGCGCTTCTCCCGCAGACAAGGGCGGGGCAGGCGGTACTTCTTTGGCAGCGGGTGGGTCGCTGAGGGGAACAGTCACCGCCGCCACCGTTAGGTTAGCCAATATATTGGCGGTCAGCAGCAGCCACCCGGCAGTGCCGCTATGGAGCGCTGCCGTGCCCACAGCTGTGCAGATAAAGCCCACCCCGCCGCACACATTAAAGCACAGCATACGCCGGGCGGTGGGGCGGTCGATCACGCCCCGATCCAGCAGTTCTCCGGTGAGCACCGCGCCGGTGGGATAGCCGCCGATTTGGCCAAACAGCAGCGCTCCGGCAGCCTGGGGCGGTAGGCGCAGTGCCTTTGCCGGTAAGGTCAGCGACCGGCTGAGCAGTACCCCCGCCCGGGTGTTTTGGATCATTAAGAACAGCATCAGCAGCGGCAGCAGACTGGGCAGCACGGTGTTCTCTGCCAGCGTCAGCCCGGCCTTGGCGCCCGCCCGTGCCGGTGCGGCAAACACCAGCAGAATCGCCGCTGCCGCCAGCAGCAGTGCCAGCAGGGGCAGCGCTTTTTGGTTCTCTTTTTTCATATCATCACCAATAATTCCTATGCATAGTATGTACAGGTGATACAATGGAGCACATACCAAAAGAGAAAAAAAGGGCAAAAAATCGTCGGGCGTGCCCCTTGCCCGGGGACGAAAGCCAGCTGCCGGTGCATTACAGCGCCGGGGAGCCGCGGCTGGAGATCATCGGCGATCGGGTGCTGGTGGACGGGCTGCGCCGGGTGCTTAGTTACACCTCGGAGCGCCTGGTGCTGCAAGTGGGCAAGCGCCGGGTGACTCTGGTGGGGGCGGATCTTTGCTTGCTGGATTATTCGCCTTTGGGCGTGCAGGTGATCGGTACGCTGTTGGCTGTGGAGTTCGGCGACCTATGACCCGATTGTACTGGTTTCTTCGCGGGTATGTGCAGTTTGTATTTACAGGCGGGTTTGCAGAGGATTTTATCAATGCGTTGGGGCAGATGGGCATTACGCTGCCTGGCTTGCAGCGACAGGGGAGCGACCTGCGCGGTGTGTGCAGTGTGGGGACTTATATGCAGCTGCACAAGGCGGCGCGGCAGGCCGGCGGCCGGGTGCGTATTACTGCCCGGCGAGGGCTGCCCTTTTTTCTTCGACGACTGCGGGGGCGTTGGGGACTGCCGATGGGGGCGGTGGCTTTTGCACTGGTACTGTGTTTGCTCAGCGGGTTTATCTGGGACGTGCAGGTGGTGGGCAATAACCGGGTGGGCACCGGCACGCTGGAGACTTATTTGGCGCAGAATGGCGTGGCCGTGGGCAAGCCTTGGCAGGGGGCGGCGCGCAGTCGGCTGAACTATCGATTGCTGGGGGATTTTCCGGATCTGGCCTGGGCGCATATCAACAAGGTGGGCGCCACCGCCCGGCTGGAGGTAGCAGAGCGGGTAGATACCCCTAAGACGAAAAGCGACAAGGAGCAGAGCCAATGGGGCGCTGCCCGGCGAGAACTGCGCTGTACCGTGAGTCGGTTGCAGGTACACCGGGTGCAAACCGGGCGGCAGGTGTGCCGCGGGGTGTATTTTTACGGCTTGACGCTGGTGCCCATGGATAAGGACGCACCGCCTATGACAGAGGTGACGGAGCAGCGCCGTCTGTTGCGCCTAAACGGTCGGGCGTTGCCTATGGGCAGCGTCACGCGCACCCGCACCGCTTACCGCCGAGTGGAGCAACGCCTAACGGTGCAGGCGGCCACGGCGCTGGCTAAGGCGGCACTGGAGGAAAAACGGGCGCAGGAGCTGCCGGGCGCCACCATCATCAACGCCTATGAGACGGTGGAGGTGACCCCGGATACGGTCACGGCCGTAGGCGCCTACACCGTGCAGGTGCAAAGCCTGCAAACCGATCGAGATCGGGCATGAAAACCGGCGGAAGAACTTGCCGATTTGGCCGTTATTTTTCATTTTTGGAAATTTGCCAAATTACGCAGCGGACACTTGCAAGCGCGCCACCCTTGTGATAGAATAAAAGCGCAAAAATCTATGAAACAGGAGGCGATGCTATGCAGATGACATTCCGCTGGTTTGGCAAGGAAAAGGACACGGTCTCTCTGGAGCAGATCCGTCAGATCCCCGGCGTGACCGGAGTGGTGCCTGCCTTGCACGACCTGCCCGCCGGTGCGCCGTGGACCATGGACCGAGTACAGGCCATGTATGACGAGATCACTGCTGCCGGGCTGACCATGGAGTGCATTGAGAGCGTCAATGTACACGAGGATATTAAGATCGGACTGCCCAGCCGGGATCGGTATATTGAGAATTACAAAACCTCGATTCGCAATCTGTCCAAGGTTGGGGTCAAGGTGATCTGTTACAACTTTATGCCGGTGTTTGACTGGACCCGCACGGATCTGTATATGCCCCTGCCAGACGGTTCTACCTGCCTGAGCTATGACGGCAAGCAGGTGGAGGGCAAGTCCCCGGAGGATATGTTCCGTGAGATCGACGACAACTCTAACGGTTACGCCATGCCCGGCTGGGAGCCGGAGCGCATGGGCGAGATCAAAGAGCTGTTCGCAAAGTATAAAGATGTGACCGCCGAGGATCTGTGGGCCAACTTAAAGTATTTCTTGGAGGCGATTATGCCTGTTTGTGAGGCATGCGATGTAAAGATGGCCATTCACCCGGACGATCCGCCATGGGGCATTTTTGGCCTGCCGCGGATTATTACGGACAAGGCGGCGGTAGAGCGGCTGCTGACCATGGTGCCCAGCAAGTATAACGGCTTGACCCTGTGCACCGGTTCTCTGGGCGCCAGTCCCAAGAACGATATGGTGGAGATCATCCACGCTGCCGGGGATCGCATTTACTTTGCCCATCTGCGCAATGTGGCGATCAATGACCGGTGGTTTAACGAGACGGCACATGAGAGCGCCTGCGGCTCTTTGGATATGTATGAGATTGTAAAGGCCCTGCAAGAGGAGGGCTTTGACGGCTATGTGCGCCCGGACCATGGGCGTATGATCTGGGGCGAAGTCGCCCGACCCGGCTATGGTCTGTTTGACCGGGCACTGGGTGTGTCTTACCTGAACGGCTTGTGGGAAGCGGTAGAAAAATCCCGCAGGGCGTAAATAGAGAGGAAGTAGAAACCATGTTTAATCACGAGAACTTAAAGGGCCGCGTGGCCGTGGTCACCGGTGGCGGCGGCGTGCTGTGCGGCGGCTTTGCCAAAACCTTGGCGGCGCAGGGCTGCAAGGTGGCTGTGCTGGATTTGAACGAAGCGGCTGCCCAGGCAGTGGCCGACGAGATCAACGCCAACGGCGGACAGGCGATTGCCGTGGGCTGCAATGTGTTGGAGCCGGCGTCTATGCGCGCCGCGCGGGATGTGATTGCCGAGAAGCTGGGCACCTGTGACATTCTGTTAAACGGTGCCGGCGGCAACAACCCCAAGGGGACCACCACCAAGGAGACTTTGGAAAAGATTGATCTGGCTCAGCAGGATCCGGAGGTCAAGACCTTCTTCGATCTGGATCCCCAGGGCATCAGCTTTGTATTTAATTTGAACTTTTTAGGCACCCTGATCCCCACGCAGATCTTTGCCAAGGATATGGCAGAGAAGGGCAAGGGCTGCATTGTGATGGTTACCTCTATGAATGCGTTTCGTCCGCTGACCAA
>OGNY01001233.1_pt1 | contig 17679 bp, 15 predicted proteins | sample 1573551 | NCBI WGS metagenome assembly OGNY01 (sample SAMEA2581885, study PRJEB24529) | metagenome | biome: Human gut stool | place: China | collected 2011
AGTGCCGTCTGGACAACGTCGTGTTCCGTCTGGGCTTTGCTCAGACCCGCCGCGATGCTCGTCAGCTGGTGTCTCACGCTCACTTCACCGTCAACGGCAAGAAGGTCAACATCCCCTCTTACCAGGTGAAGGCCGGCGATGTGATCGAAGTGCGCGAGTCCAGCCGCAGCTCTGCAAAGTTTGCAAAGCTGACCGGTGCCGAGGCTCCCGTCGTGGCTCTGCCCGCATGGCTGAACCGCGAGACCGGTTCTCTGAAGGGCGTTGTCGCTAAGCTGCCCGAGCGCAGCGATATCGACTACGAAGTCGCAGAGCACCTCATCGTCGAGCTGTACTCCAAGTAATCCATTAAGAAGGCCGTGCCTTCCTTTTGGATGGTACGCTTTCGCATTCTTTTTTTGAAAGAATTCAATAATGGGCCGGTGGAAACACCGGTTTGACAAGGAGGGCATAGATATGATGGAGATTGAACGTCCCAAGATCGAAACGGCAAGCCTGTCCCCGGACGGCCGCTACGGCAAATTCGTGGCAGAACCTCTGGAGCGTGGCTTTGGCATCACACTGGGCAATAGCCTGCGTCGTGTGCTTCTTTCCTCTCTGCCCGGTGTCGCCGTGACCAGCGTCAAGATTGACGGTGTGGTCCACGAGTTCTCCACCATTGAGGGCGTCAAGGAAGACGTTACCGAAATTGTCCTGAACCTGAAGGGTATCGCTGCAAAGCTGTACACCGATGGTCCGAAGACAGTGCGTGTTGAGGCAGTTGGTCCCTGTGAGGTCACTGCTGACAACATCAAGCAGGGCGACGACATCGAAATTCTGAACCCTGAGTGGCACATTGCAACTCTGGGCGAGGGTGCCAAGCTCGTTATGGAGCTGACTTTCGACAAGGGTCGCGGCTATGTGCCCGCAGAGCGCAACAAACAGGCTATCATCGAGAAGAACGATATCAACACCCTTCCCGTTGACAGCATTTACACCCCTGTGCTCAAGGTGAATTATAACGTCGAGAGCACCCGTGTTGGACAGGCCATTGATTACGACAAGCTGACCATTGAGGTTTGGACTGATGGAACGATCAACGCACAGGAAGCCGTTTCTCTGGCTGCCCGTGTGCTGACCGAGCACCTGAACCTGTTCGTCAACCTGTCGGACGAGGCCGCCGGCGCTGAGATCATGGTAGAGAAGACCAACGACGACAAGGAGAAGGCTCTGGAGATGACCATCGAAGAGCTGGATCTGAGCGTGCGTTCCTTCAACTGCCTGAAGCGCGCAGGGATCAACACGGTGGAAGATCTGGTCAGCAAGAGCGAGGACGAGATGATGAAGGTTCGTAACCTCGGTCGCAAGAGCCTGGAGGAAGTCATGGCTAAGCTGGACTCCCTCGGCTTCAAGCTGAACACGGATGACGAATAACTAAAATAATTTAAGGAGTGAAACGGGATGCCCGGTACCAGAAAGCTCGGTAGAACCAGCGACAGCCGCAACGCTATGATGCGCGCTATGGTTACCTACCTGTTAGAGAATGGCAAGATTGAGACCACTGTCACTCGCGCTAAGGACGTTCGTTCCATGGCCGAGAAGATGATCAGCCTTGGCAAGGCCAGCGACCTGCACACCAAGCGTCAGGTCTACGCCTACATCACCAAGGAAGATGTTGCAAAGAAGCTGTTTGACGAGATCAGCCCCAAGTACGCTGACCGCAACGGCGGCTACACCCGCATCATCAAGATCGGCGCTCGCCGCGGCGACGCAGCTGAGATGGCAGTTCTGGAGCTCGTCTGATCCTGCTCTGACTGTTTGATACAGTAACAAGAGAAACCATTGCACAGTTTTTGTGCAGTGGTTTCTCTTTTTGCAACTTATTGCAAAAGCGCGTGGGATGTTCTCTTTTGACACCAAAAGAGAACCGGAAAAGTGCATTGCGCTCCGCGGGGTGACTTTCTGCTTATTTTTAGCGTGCAAAGACGCTCCGCTGGGCCAGAGGTAGGGAGGGGTGTTCCGATTCCCCCCTCCCTACCTCTGGACTCCACCCACCCCGCAACGGGTCAAGGGCTGCACGCCCTTAACAATCCTAAAGAAGAAGTCGAAGCACAAAAAAGCTAGCGCTGCGCCAGTCGGCGCTATCGCTTTAACGCTTTTTTCGCTTCTCCATCCATAGCCCCTCAGTCGCTGCGCGACAGATCCCCCGAGGGGGAGCAAGCGCCCGCCCGCAGCGCCGCGCTTTCGCAGAAAGCGGCGCTGCAAATGCCGTTTGCCGCTACGACCCCTCCCGTGAAAATGCGTTTGGAGCGCTCCGCAGAGCTTGTCGGGGCAAAGCCCCTCCATCTGCTAACGCAGACCGCTCTGCCGCTTAAAAGCCCCACTGGGGCTTTCATTGCTACGCTACGCTCCGCAAGCGCGGTCGCTCCAAACGCGAAATTTTAAATAATAATTCCGCTGACTATGCGCAGAGCAACGCGGAGCGCATTCAAAATCGTCCCACGCGCAAGCTTGCCGGATATGTCCCACCCCCTTTTTTGTGTCCGCAAAGTGTGGTATACTGAAAATAGCATTTTATGCCCGGAAGGAGGTTGACCGGTATGAACAGGACCCGCAGGCTGCGGCTGGTGCTGTGCACGCTGCTGTGCTTTGTGCTGTGCAGCTGCCAGACCGTGCTGCCGGCCAACGAAAAGGCACAGGTAGAGGAACTGCTGCGTGCCCCGAAGCTTTCCGGCGATTACGGCGCGCTGCAAACTGCCCTGAACGACTGGTTGGGGGAGAGTGCCCAGCTGAAATATCCTATTCAGGGCGAGCTGCTTTCCCCCTTTGTGCTGCAGGACTTGGACGGTGACGGTCAGCAGGATGCGGCGGTGCTGTATACCACCGCCCAGACCGCCAACGTCTGCGTAGCCATTTTGCAGCGGGACGACACCGGAAGCTGGCAGGTGCGCCAGAGCGTGGAGGGCCTTGCCGAAACGGTGGAGAACGTCAGCCTTGCCCAATTGCAGGATACAGACAGCTGCCAGCTGGTGGTAGGCTATACCGCTGCCCAGAATGACCACTATCTGGCGGTGTACTCCTATCAGGACGGCACCCTGTCCACCATTCTGGAGCAACAGTACGAGCAGTATCTGGTGGAAAATATCACCGGCGGCAGCAGTCAGGATCTGATCCTGATGTCCACACAGGAGGACGGCAGTGTGCAGATCGAACTGCTGACCGCAGACCGCAAGGGCAGCTTCCGGCAGGTGGCGGTCAACGGCCTTTCCGCAGATAAATTTTCCGGCTGCGCCTCGGTGGCGGCGGGCGCGGGCGCGGACGGACGGCATTATCTGGTGCTGGACGGCTGGACCGGCATTTCCGGCAACAACCTGGCCTCGGTGCTGCTGTGCTATGATGAGAACAGCCAGCAGATGGTTCCCGCCACACGGATCAGCAGCCAGCGGCTGTATAACGCCTCTTTGCGCAACGTGCCTACGCTGGTCAGCCGGGACTTGGACGGGGACGGCATTGTGGAGATCCCCACCCAGCCGGACGAGGCGGGTCTGCTGAACCTGAGCCAGAGCCGCCGCATGGACTTTATCGTCTGGATGGACTACACCAGCAGCCACCCGGAAAAAAGCTTTGGCCTGCTGGACGAAGAGACCAACTGTTATATCGAGCTGCCCGCCGAGTGGGAGGGCAACCTGAAGCTGACCGACAGCGAGGAATTTGACGGCGCAGTGGAGCTGCGCACGGTGGACGAGGATCAGCTGGTGCTGACGGTACGGCTGGCAAGCACCTCGGCCAACTCCACCGGCTGGACCCGGCTGGGCGTGGTAGCGTCCCGTCAGGTGCAGGCCAAAATTGGCCCGGACGTTTTGCTTACCGACACGAACTACCGCCTTTCCAAGGCGTTGTATCTGCTGAATTAAGGAATGGAGGATGCTGCATGGTACGAGTGCTTGTTGTAGAAGATGAAGCCAATATCCGCGATATGATCGCCCTGAACCTGCGCCATGCGGGGATGGAGGTGGTGGAGGCCGAAAGCGCCGAAGCCGCTCTGCCGCTGCTGGCACAGAAGCCCGGCTGTGATGCCGCCATTCTGGACGTGATGCTGCCGGGCATGAACGGGTTCTCGCTGTGTGAGACCATCCGCCGCACCGACCAGCAGATCGGCATCATCATCCTCAGCGCCAAGGGGCAGGAGCAGGATAAGATCCGCGGTTTGTCCATCGGCGCAGACGATTATATGACCAAGCCTTTCAGTGTCAGCGAGCTGCTGGCGCGTGTGGAGGCGCTGTGCCGCCGGGTGATCCGCACCAAGGAGGAGGGCAGCAACGGGAACACCCCGCTGGGCATGTTGACCAGCGGCGACTTCGTGCTGGACGAGAACCGCCGCGTGCTGCTGAAGGCCGGTCAGCCCATTGAGTTGACACAGGTAGAGTTCCAGATCATGGAGCTGTTCTTCCGCAACCCGGGCACCGCGTTGGTGCGCGAAAAGATCCTGAAAGGGGTCTGGGGCGAGAACTACTTCGGCGATGTAAAGATCGTGGATGTGAACATCCGCCGCCTGCGCATGAAGGTGGAGGACGAGCCCAGCCACCCCACCCACATCATGACCGTGTGGGGCTACGGCTACCGGTGGGAAGAATAAAAATGTGATTCAGGAAAGTCCTACGGACTTTCCTGAATCACAAAAAATATTTTTTTATTATCGATACTCACCGAAAGGAGGACACTGTTATGCGAAGCGGTATCACCCGCCGCTGGCTGCGGGGCAACCTGCTCATCACCGTACTGGTGGTGCTGCTGGCCGAGGCAATGTTTTTGTACAGCTATACCCGCAGTTACTACGGCAGTGTGCAGCAGATCATGTACCGGCGGTTCTCCTCGGTGACCGGTCAGCTGAAAATGTATACCGGCGATACCGCCCAGAGCGCCGCCGCCAGCCGCAGTCTGGCGCTGCGGCGCATGGTGGAACAGTTTGCCGATAAGGATAAATACGAGTTCATGTTGCTGGACAGCTACGGCGGCGTGATCGCCTCCTCCAGCGGTACGGATGCGGAAGGCATCGTCAGCAGTAAGGACTTTGAGCAGGCGCTCAACGGCCCGGACGGTCTGGGTGTGGCGGTGTACCGCACCCAGTCCGGCGAGGTAGTCATGGCGGCCTGCTCGCTGGTGCCCTACGACGCCGAGGACGTGGCCGCGCTGCGGCTGGTCACCAGTCTGGCGCTGGTGGAGCGGCAGGTCAAAAACGCCATCATCATCAGTGTGTTCCTTGCGGTGGCGATCTTGCTGTTTACGATCATGTCCGGGCTGTACTTCGTGCGGGGCATCGTGGTGCCGCTGGGGCAGGTGGAACGCACCGCCGCCGGCATCGCCCGGGGTGAGCTGGATGTGCGTCTGCCCCTGACCGGCGACCCTCACGACGAGGTGGACCGGCTGCGCGGCACCATCAATCAGATGGCCGAGGGACTGGAAGAGACCGAGAAGATGAAGAACGAGTTCATCAGTTCGGTGTCCCACGAGCTGCGCACCCCGCTTACCTCCATCCGGGGCTGGGTGGAGACCCTGATGACCTTGGACGACCCCACCGACGAGAACTACCGCAAGGGGCTGGAGATCATCAACAACGAGACCGGGCGGCTGAACAATATGGTGGAGGAGCTGCTGGATTTCAGCCGCCTGCAGAACGGACGCATCCGCATGGAGTGCCGCCCGCTGGACTTGGTGGCAGAACTGACCGATGCGGTGCTCTTCTGCGAAGCGCGCATCCGGCAGGAGGGGCTGCTGCTCCACTACGCCGAGCCGGAGGAGATGATCCCTGTCTACGCCGACCCGGACCGTCTGCGGCAGGTGTTCATCAATATTCTGGATAACGCCATCAAATACTCTGCCCCCGGCGGGCGCATCACGGTCAAACTGTGGGCAGGGGAGTACAAGGCCTTTGTGGAGATTATCGATCAGGGACGCGGCATCCCGCCGGAGGATCTGGAAAACGTAAAAACCAAGTTCTACAAGGGCAGCAACTCGGTGCGCGGCAGCGGCATCGGTCTGGCGCTGGTGGATTCCATCATGACCGCGCTGGACGGCACGCTGGATATCAAGAGCACCCTCGGGCGCGGCACCGTGGTCACCTTGGGTCTGCCGCTGTACCATAAGGCGTGAGAAACGTCCAAAACACAGATTTTGTCACATTTGTGTGCTAAAATGAGCTTTGCTCGGGGATATGCCCCGGATAAAATATAAAAAAGACCGCTCTTTGCCCAAAGCGGCAGGGGCGGATATCGGGAGAAACCAATGAATCAACCTAAAAAGGAACGCTTTAAGACCAGCGTAGGCGGGCAGGCACTGATGGAAGGCATCATGATGCGCGGCCCCAAACAGATGTGCTGCGCCGTGCGCAAGCCGGACGGCACCATCGAGACCAAACTCGACCCCACCCCCGCCCACGGGGTATGGATGAAGATCCCGCTGGTGCGCGGTGCCATTGCCATGATCGAGAGCATGATCGTGGGCTACCGCTACATGATGTACTCGGCACAGGTGAGCATGGGGGACGACTACGACCCCGCCGAGGAGGAGACCGCCTTTGAAAAATGGGTGGGGAAACATCTGGGCAAAAAAGCCGAGAATGCGCTGCTGACCGTTGCGGCGGTGCTGGGCGGTCTGCTGGCGATTGTGCTGTTCACTGTGCTGCCCACCTTCCTTGTGGGCGGGGTGAACCGTCTGCTGCCGCTGGGGCGCTGGGGCAAGGTGGTGCTGGAGGCCGTGCTGAAGGTGGCCATCTTCCTGACCTATATGGTGGGCATCTCCAAAATGAAGGAAATTCATCGTGTGTTTGAGTACCACGGTGCAGAGCACAAGACCATTGCCTGCTACGAAGCGGGCGACCCGCTGACCGTGGAGAACGTGCGCAAGTATACCCGCTTCCATCCCCGCTGCGGCACCAGCTTCCTCATTCTGGTGGTCATCGTCAGCGTGTTTCTGTACAGCGTGCTGCCGTGGGGCAGCATCGGTCTGCGGGTGGTGTGCAAGCTGCTGCTGCTGCCGCTGGTCATGGGCATCAGCTACGAGCTGCTCAAGTGGTGCGGCCGGTCGGATAACATCGCTACCCGCATTATCCGGCAGCCGGGCATCTGGGTACAGCACCTCACCGTCTTTGAGCCGGACGACAGTATGATCGAGGTGGCCATTGCAGCCATCACCCCCGTGCTGCCTGAAAACCCGGAGGAGGGCAAATGGTAAGCGAAGCAATGCTCCCCCGCGCAGCGGTGCGGGAGGTGGAGCAGCGGCTGACCGCCGCAGGCTGCCCGGACGCAGACTTTGACGCGCGGGAGCTGTTCCGGCTGGCGACCGGGCGGGACGTGCGGCTTTCCGACCGTCCGCTGACCGCAGAGCAGGCGGCGGCGCTGGAAGTGCTCTGCACCCGCCGCGCCGCGCGGGAGCCGCTGCAATATCTCTGCGGCAGCTGGAGCTTTTTGGACTTTGAGCTGGCGGTAGGCCCCGGGGTGCTCTGCCCCCGGGCAGACACCGAGGTGGTGGCACAGGCTGCCGCTGAGACCCTTGCGGGCATTGCAGCGCCCCGGGTGCTGGACCTCTGCGCCGGAACAGGCTGTCTGGGGCTGGGGGTCAAGCGCTTCTGCCCCGCCGCGCAGGTGACCTGCGTGGAAAAAAGCCCTGCGGCCTTTGTCTATCTGGAAAAGAACGCCCGCTGCGCCCTGACCGGGCAGGGCAGACAGACCGAGAATGTATTGGAGCCTACCGCTCTCGAGCAGGCAGATGTCCCGGCCTTTGATTGGGGCCCGGCGCTGAACGCGCTGCGGGCAAACCAAAAGCCTGTCTACGCGGTGCAGGGCGACCTGTTCACCTACTGGGAAACGCTGCCGGAGGGGCAGCTGGAGCTCATCGTCTCCAACCCGCCCTACCTGACCGCAGCCGAGATGGAGCAGCTGCAGCCCGAGGTGGCGCAGGAGCCTGCCATGGCGCTGGAAGCCGGGGAGGACGGCCTTGTGTTCTACCGTGCGCTGGCGCAGCACTACAAAAACGCACTGTGCCCCGGCGGGGCGCTGGTACTGGAGATCGGCTGGCAGCAACGGGAAGCCGTAACCGCCCTGCTGGCAGAGAACGGCTGGACGGATATCCGCTGCATCCAGGACTTTGGCGGCAACGACCGCTGCGTGACTGCCCGCCGCCCAAAATAAATTGGAAAAAACAAACAACTTCTTGTTGTAATATTTTGATTTTGTGTTATACTAAGAAGGAAAGCGAAGGACAGCCCGCCCTCTGCGGGCCCAAAGGATAAAAGGAGCAGCAGGCTATGGCAAAAAATCAGAACAACAACGTTGCACCGGCCACCCAAAAGACCGAGCCGGAAGCCAAGAAGGACGCGCTGGCTACGGCGCTGGCGCAGATCGAAAAGCAGTTCGGCAAGGGTGCCGTCATGAAGCTGGGCGACAACGCCTCCATGCAGGTGGATGCCATCTCTACTGGCAGTCTGGGGCTGGATCTGGCGCTGGGCGTGGGCGGTGTGCCGCGCGGCCGCATCATCGAGGTGTACGGCCCGGAATCCAGCGGTAAGACCACGCTGGCACTGCACATCCTTGCCGAAGCCCAGAAGAAGGGCGGCGAGGTGGCCTTTATCGACGTTGAGCACGCACTGGACCCCACCTATGCCGAGGCGCTGGGCGTGGACATCAACAACCTGCTGGTCAGCCAGCCGGACACCGGCGAGCAGGCCATGGAGATCTGCGAAGCGCTGGTGCGCTCCGGTGCCATTGATGCCATCGTAGTGGACTCGGTAGCCGCCATGGTGCCCCGCGCCGAGATCGAGGGCGAGATGGGCGACAGCCATGTGGGCCTGCAGGCACGTCTGATGAGTCAGGCCATGCGCAAGCTGACCAGCGTTATCGGCAAGACCAACACGGTCTGCGTGTTCATCAACCAGCTGCGTGAGAAGGTGGGCGTCATGTACGGCAACCCGGAGGTGACCACCGGCGGCCGTGCCCTGAAGTACTACGCCTCGGTGCGTATCGACATCCGCCGCGTGGAGGGTCTGAAGGACTCCTCCGGTCAGTTCATCGGCAACCACACCCGCGCCAAGATCGTGAAGAACAAGGTGGCTCCGCCGTTCCGTGAGGCCGAGTTCGATATCATGTTCGGCGAGGGCATCTCCAAAATGAGCGAGCTCATCGATGTGGGTGTCAAGCTGGGCATCGTGCAGAAGAGCGGTGCATGGTTCAACTACGGCGATATCCGTTTGGGTCAGGGCCGCGACAACGCCAAGCAGTTCCTGAAGGATAACCCCGAGATCGCCAATGACATTGAGGGGCAGATCCGCGCCAACGCCGATAAGCTGTACGCCACCCGCCGCCCGGCAGGCCGCGCCGCAGCCGCCGCAGTGGAGAAGCCCGCCGACCCCGCCGCCGCAAAGGAGCCGGTAGTCAAGGCTCCCACCCGCAGCAGCGAGAGCGAGCTGGACATCATGGTGGAGGACTAAATGGCCTTCTACCGCCGCCGACCCCGCCCGGATGCGGAAAAGTGCGCCGACCCCGCCAAGGCGCGGGCCAGCGCGCTGGAAACGCTGGCCGGGCAGGAGGTCTCTGCCAATATGCTGTATGAGCGGCTGTGCCGCCGCTATACGGAACAGGCCGCTGCCGCCGCTGTGGCGGAGATGGTGCAGCTGGACTATGTGAACGATGCCCGCTACGCCGAAGCACGGGCACACAGCCTGCTGGCTGCCCGCAAAAGCCGCCGCGCCGCCGCCCAGAGCCTGCGCCAGAAGGGGCTTGCCCCCGCCGAGGTAGTGGGCGCGCTGGAAGCGGTCTACGCCCCGGAGGACGGCGGCGACGACCCGGAGCTGGAGGCCGCCGCCGCGCTGGTGGACAGCCGCTACCGCAAAAAGCTGGCCATCGGCCGCCGCGACCTTGTGGTGGCTGCTCTGCAGCGCCGCGGCTTTGCCTACCCCGTCATCAAGGAAGCCATCCGCAGGGTGGAGGAGGAATGACCCCTTCAGCCTCACTTCGTTCGGCAGCTCCCCCAAGGGGGCGCCTTTGGCTGTGCCGGAAGCTTTACCGCTACTGCAAAAAGCCGTCCCCTTGAGGGCCGACTTCCCCCGGCCGGGGGAAGATGTCGCGTAGCGACAAAAGGGGGAGTGTGGCATCGCCGCAGGCGATGACGGAAGGGGTGTCAGCCGTGCGCTCCCGTGAAAAATCCTTAAATCGTCAAAATCAAAAGCATCCCTCAAAAGAGAAAGAGAGTATCATCCCTTATGAAAATTGCGTGTATTTCCCTTGGCTGCCCGAAGAATCAGGTGGATCTGGATGTGATGGTGCACATCCTGCTGTCTGCCGGGCACGAGACTGTGGCCGATCTGGCCGAAGCCGATGTCATCCTTGTGAACACCTGCGGCTTTATCGAGAGCGCCAAGACCGAAGCCATTGAAAACATTCTGGAAGCCTGCGCTTATAAGCAGCAGAACCCGAACCTGAAGGTCATCGTTACCGGCTGCCTTGCCGAGCGCTACCGCAGCCAGATCGAGGAAGAGATCCCCGAGGTGGACGCCGTTGTAGGCTGCGCCTCCAACAAGGCCATTGACACCATCGTGGAGCGGCTGTTCCACGGCGAGGATCATCTGGAAAGCTACGGTGCCAAAAAGGACTTCCCGCTGGGCGGCAAGCGCGTCATCGGCACGCCCGCCCACTATGCGTACTTAAAGATCGCCGAGGGCTGCAACAACCGCTGCCACTACTGCGCCATCCCGGGCATCCGCGGCCCGCTGCACAGCCGCGATATGGCCGACTGCGTTGCCGAAGCCCGCTGGCTGGCCGGTGAGGGCGTGAAGGAGCTTATTGTGGTGGCGCAGGACCCCACCGCCTACGGCGAGGACTGGGGCAAGCCCGGCAGCATCTGTGAGCTGCTGGACAAGCTGAACAAGGTGCCGGGGCTGGAATGGATCCGCATCATGTACGCCTACCCGGAGCGCATCACCGATGAATTCATCGCCGCCATGAAGCGCAACGAGAAGGTGGTGCCCTACCTCGACCTGCCCATCCAGCACTGCAATGATACCATCCTCAAGAACATGAACCGCCGCTCCACCCGTGCGGAGCTGCTGGAGGTCATCGGCAAGCTGCGCCGCGAGATCCCCGGCATCACCCTGCGCACCACCCTCATCGCGGGCTTCCCCGGCGAGACCGAGGAGCAGTTCGAGGATCTGTGCAACTTTGTCAAGGAGGTGCAGTTCGACCGTCTGGGCTGCTTTGCCTACTCCGCCGAGGAGAACACTGTGGCAGCCAAGATGGACGGTCAGATCGAGCAGGAAGTCAAGGACAAGCGCGCCGAGCTGGTGATGCAGATCCAGACCGGCATCATGGCGCAGAAGCAGGCCGAAAAGGTGGGTCAGACCGTGCACGTTCTGTGTGACGGCATCGACGAGGAAAACGGTCTGTACCTCTGCCGCACCACCGGCGATGCGCCGGAAGTGGACGGCTGCGTCTGCGTTTCCAGCGAGGAACCGCTGTACCCCGGCCAGTTCTATGATGTGCTGGTAGAGGACAGCGACCTTTACGATCTGTATGGTACAGTCGTAAAATAACGAATTGGAGGATAAAACCTATGAATCTGCCCAATAAACTTACCCTGACCCGTATCATTCTGGTGCCGGTGTTCATGATCTTTGTGTCCCTGACCAGTCTGGACAGCATCGTGGACGGCAATTTTAACGCCACCTTCTACCTGCTGGCAGGTATCGTATTCGCCGCTGCCAGCTTTACCGATTATCTGGACGGCCATCTGGCACGCAAGTGGCACATGGTCACGGATTTCGGCAAGTTTGCCGACCCGCTGGCCGATAAGCTGCTGACCACCGTGGCCTTCATCTACATGATGCGGGATGGCGTGTGCAGCCCCGTGGTGCTGTGCATCATCCTGGCCCGCGAGTTTGCAGTGTCCGGTCTGCGCATGGTGGCTGCCGGTGCCAAGGACGGCAAGGTCATCGCCGCCAATATGTGGGGCAAGGTAAAGACCGTGCTGCAGATGCTGAGCATCATCTTCTACTTCTTCGGCACGGCGCTGAGCTACCGCGGCACGGTGGACAGTGTTTCCATCGTGGTGTTGGTCTCCATCGCCCTGTGCTGGCTGGTGGCCGCTGTGACCGCCATCTCCGGCATCAAGTACCTGTGGGATAACCGCAGCTTTATCAACACCGCCAAGTAAAAACGTGGAAAACCAAGGCCGCTGCACCTCACCGTGCAGCGGCCTTTTGCTTGAGTGGGACGATTGGGAATGCGCTCCGCAGGGGTAGCAGGTGGTAGCCGGGGATGTTCTCTTTTGACACCAAAAGAGAACCAGAAAAGTGCCAGCGATTTCGACGCGCTGGAGCCACGAAAAAGGGGCTGCTCGCCCCTTTTAACCCCAAAGAGGAGGGCTACACCGGAAAAAACTGAAGATTCACGCCTGTTCGGCGTGAAGATCTTTTAACCGTTTTTTCCGCCTCCGCCGATTCAAAGCCCCTCAGTCGCTGCGCGACAGCTCCCCAAGGGGAGCGTTCCCACCCGCAAGCTTTGTGCTTTAGTCGGAAACTTTCTCGCCATGCCAAAGGCTCTCTCCCGGAGGGAGCTGTCAAAGCCGTCAGGCTTTGACTGAGGGAGTTCAGCCCGCTGAAAGTCTGCAAAAATCTTTCCCTGCAGCGCCGCGCTTTCGCAGAAAGCGGCGCGGCAGCTGCCGTTTTCCTCCATGCCCCCTCTCGTGAAAATGCAATGCCGGAGCGTCCGCAGACGCTCCGGCATTGCTCTATTAAAAATAATTTTTCCACTATTTATGCGCAGCAACGACGACGACCGCCGCCAGTGGCGGAAACAGGGAGGAGTTGTTGGGGCAGCGGCCAGCAAGACGCGAGTGCCGCTCAAGGCACGAAGCGGATGCTGGGAGCCGCAACCCGTTAGCGGAGCGCATTAAAATCGTTCACGCTCCGGCAGGTGCATTGTCAGGAAAGCACTGCGCTTTCCTCCACCTTGTCCAGCACTGCCAGCTGCAAAGCGTTCAGCATACTGCGCTGTGCGCCGTAGGTGTCGGCGTAGGAGCTGTTGGCGCTGTCGATCTGCTCCTGTGTGGGGGTGATGTCCAGCTGCTCCGCAATGGCCTGAAAGACCAGATCCTGCTTGGCCAGATGCTCAAAGTAAGCGTCGGAATCTGCCAGCATCGCGTTGGCATCGGCGTAGCCCTTGGCCTGTGCGTAGGCGTCCAGCTCCATGCCGTACTGGGTAGCCAGCTGAGAGTGGTAGTTCAGGAACATACGGATGTAGTAGCTGGTGATCTGGGTGGGGACTTCTTTAAAGGTGGAGTTCGTGAGCAGATAGTCCATCGCGGCGTTGTCCAGATTGTTGGCGTACAGGGCACGATCAAAGTACTGGCGCAGGGCGTCTGCGGTGTGCAGGTCGTCGCTGGCGGCAAAATTGGTCTCCACCCACTCGTCGGTCAGGGTGGGCACAACGCTCTGGGTGATGGCGTTCAGAGTCACGCTGAACACGGCCTCCTTGCCGCTGAGGGGGATGGTGTTGCCCTCGGCGTCGGTGGAGTCGCCGTAGCCCTCCGGGAAGGTGACGGTCACATCAAAAGTGTCGCCGATGTTGTGGCCGATGATCTGATCCTCGAAGCCGTCAATAAAGGTATGGCTGCCCAGCGTCAGGTCATAGCCGGTGGCAGTGCCGCCGGTAAAGGCTACGCCACCCACCGCGCCGGAATAGTCGATGTTCACGGTGTCGCCGCTCTGGGCTGCCCGGTCGGTGATGTTCTGGGTGGTGGCGTACTGGTTCAGCAACGTGTCGATCTGGGTCTGGATCTCGGCCTCGGTGGGCTCGATATCGGCCTTGGAGAGCGGCAGCGCGGATACATCCTCCGGCAACGTCACATAGTCCAGTGCGCGGATGCCGGTCCAGTGGCCGTTATCGTCCAGCCCCTCCGAATAATCGAAGCTGGCGTAGTCGAAATCCGACACCTTGCCGTAGATGGACACGCTTGCGCCGGATGCGGCAGAGGATGCCGTGGTGCCGCTCTGCTTTTTGAGCAGCATAAAGCAGGCCGCAGCTACGCACAGCACAGCAGCCACCGCGCACAGCACACACAACAGGATCTTGGTAATGCGTTTCAAAAGAGATACCTCCTAAAAATAGCAGACCGTTTTCACGGAGAATGCAAATATCATACCATCCTATTATAACGGAAAAATGCGAAAAGAAAAGATTTTGGCGAAAATTCCACAAATATCGCCCGGCACAGGTATCACTTTTGCCCGCTTTGAGGCGGGAAATGCCGCAAAACCGGTGGAAATACCCGGACGGTTCTGTTACAATAAAACTGTATGAGCCTTTCCCTGCGGGGGAAAGCCTTTTGCTGAAATTGGAGGATAAAACCATGGATTACAATAAAGCAGCTCTGGAAATGCACGAGACCCACAAGGGAAAGGTGGGCATCGTGAGCAAGGTGGAGGTCGCCACCCGTGATGACCTGTCCACCGCCTACACCCCCGGTGTGGCAGAGCCCTGCCGCAAGATCAAGGAAAACCCCGATGATGTGTATAAGTACACCTTCAAGGGCAACATGGTAGCCGTTGTCTCCAACGGCACCGCCGTGCTGGGTCTGGGCGATATCGGCCCGGAAGCCGGTCTGCCGGTCATGGAGGGCAAGGCCGTGCTGTTCAAGGAGTTTGGCGGCGTGGACGCCTTCCCCGTCTGCATCGACGCCCACGACGCTGCCAGCGTCATTGCAGCCTGCAAGGCCATCGCGCCCACCTTTGGCGGCATCAATCTGGAGGATATCAAGAGCCCTGAGTGCTTCGAGATCGAGGAGACCTTGGAGCGGGAGCTGGACATTCCCGTGTTCCACGATGACCAGCACGGCACCGCCATCGTGGTCACCGCTGCCCTCATCAACGCCCTGCGCGTGGTGAATAAAAAGATGGAGGACGTGCACATCGTCCTGAATGGCCCCGGCGCTGCTGGTACCGCCATCATCAAGATGCTCATGACCGCCGGTGCCAAGGACATCGTGGCGGTGGATCAGTTTGGCACCCTGTACAAGGGCTGCAACAGCGCCGAAGCACACAAGAACTGGCTGGGCGAGGTGACCAACCCCCGCCAGATTAAGGGCGGCCTGAAGGAGGCGCTGGAGGGCGCTGACGTGTTCATCGGCGTGTCCCGCCCCGGCATCCTGACCACTGAGCTGTGCAAGACTATGAACAAGGACGCCATCGTCTTTGCCATGGCCAATCCCACCCCGGAGATCATGCCGGATGAAGCCAAGGCGGGCGGCGTGCGCGTGATGGCTACCGGCCGCAGCGACTTCCCCAATCAGGTCAACAACGTGTTGTGCTTCCCCGGCCTGTTCAAGGGCGCGCTCAGCGTCCGCGCCCGGGATATCAACAATGAGATGAAGCTGGCTGCTGCCTACGCCATTGCAGACCTCATCACCGATGCAGACCGCAGCGAGGAGAACATCATCCCCGGCGCGTTCGACCCCCGCGTGGCCGAGGCTGTGGCAAATGCCGTGGCAAAGGCTGCCCGTGAGACCGGCGTGGCACGGCTGTAAGCGGAGGACACAGGCATGAGAACGATCTCCGCACAGAGCATTACGGATATGGTGGCGCGGCTCTGCATTAAAGCCAACACCCAGCTGCCGCAGGACGTGCAGGCCGCGCTGGAAAAGGCGCGGGAAGAAGAGCCGTGGCCGCTGGCAAAGAACACATTAGACCTGCTGTGGTCGAACCTTGGCGCTGCAAAGGAAAAAGACCTGCCCATCTGTCAGGATACCGGCATGGCCTGCGTGTTCGTGGAGCTGGGCACCGATGTGCATATTGACGGCAGCTTTGAAGCCGCCATCCACGAGGGCGTGCGCCGGGGCTATACGGACGGCTATCTGCGCAAGAGCATCGTGGCCGACCCGCTGCGCCGGGGCAACACCGGCGATAACACCCCGGCGGCCATCACGGTGCATCTGGTGGACGGCGAGGGCTGCCGCATCACGGTAGCACCCAAGGGCTTTGGCAGTGAGAACATGAGCCGCATCCAGATGCTCAAGCCCGCCGATGGCGTGGAGGGCTTTAAAAAGTTCGTGGTGGATACCGTAAAGCTGGCGGGCTCCAACCCCTGCCCGCCCATTGTGCTGGGCATCGGCGTGGGCGGCAGCTTTGACAAGGTGGCGTATCTTGCCAAAAAGGCGCTGCTGCGCCCGCTGGATGTCCCCAACCCCGACCCCTACTACGCCCAGCTGGAGCAGGAGCTGCTTACCGCCATCAATGCACTGGGCATCGGCCCGCAGGGCTTTGGCGGCAAGACCACCTGCCTTGGCCTTGCCATTGAGCAGATGCCCACCCATGTGGCGGGTCTGCCGGTGGCTGTGAATGTTTCCTGCCATGTGACACGCCGCGCCAGCGCGGAGCTGTAAGGAGGGGAGAACGATGGAATACAGACTGACTACCCCCTGCACCGCGCAGGATCTTGCCCCGCTGAAGGCGGGGGATACCGTGCTGCTTTCCGGCGTGGTGTACACCGCCCGGGATCAGGCACACAAGCGGATGATGGAAGCGCTGGACAAGGGCGAGACCCTGCCCTTTGCGCTGGAAGGCAGCGCTATCTATTATGTAGGCCCCACCCCGGAGCGCCCGGGCGAGGTCATCGGCTCGGCAGGGCCTACCACCAGCGGACGCATGGACGCCATGAGCCCCCGGCTGCTGGACCTTGGCAACAAGATCATGATCGGCAAGGGCAAGCGGGACGCCGCCGTCAAGGCAGCTGTGGTGCGCAACGGCGCGGTATATCTGGCCGCGCTGGGCGGTGCCGGTGCGCTGATGGCAAAAAGCGTGCAGACGCTGGAAGTGATCGCATGGCCGGACTTGGGCTGTGAGGCGGTGCGCCGCCTGACCGTGCAGGATATGCCCCTGACCGTTGTGCTGGACGCCCACGGCGGCGATCTGTACGAGGCAGGCCCTGCGGCCTATCTGGCCACACGGTAAGGCCAAAACGCCGAGAATTGCACCCTTTGCACAAAACAGGGGTGGTGCAAAACCGGCAAAACAGCAGTTCTGTGCAGAAAAATATGGTTAGTTTAACAAAACTTGCTGCGAATTACTTGCATCAACCGCAAAAATGTGATATCCTTTAACATACGACAGAGGGTACACATCCCCTGTCGGAAAAATCCCCCAGAGGGAATAAGGCAGGAGGCCGGACAAACCATGCAGATCCACCAGTCCGCAGAAGATTATCTTGAAACGATCCTGATGCTGAGCCAGCGTATGGGCAAAGTGCGCTCCATTGACGTAGTCAATGAGTTGGGCTTTACCAAAGCCAGCGTGAGCATCGCCATGAAAAAGCTGCGGGAGAACGGCTATATCGCGGTGGACGGCGAAGGCAACCTGACCCTGCTGGAGCCCGGGCTGGAAATTGCTCAGCGCATTTACAGCCGCCACCAGCTGCTGACCCACTTCTTTGTGCAGCTGGGCGTGGACGAGCAGACCGCCGCCGAGGACGCCTGCAAGGCAGAGCACATCCTCAGCGAGCAGACGCTGGAAAAGATCCGCGAAAGCGCCCTGCGCAACGATGCCGCCCATCCGCAGGCAAAGTGATTTGAGTTCAAAAGACACCGGAACGCCGAAAGACGTTCCGGTGTCTTTTTCATATAGAAAACCACAAGCTATGCTTGTGGAAGAAAAGAGCCGTAGCGTTG
>OGNY01001236.1_pt1 | contig 17638 bp, 8 predicted proteins | sample 1573551 | NCBI WGS metagenome assembly OGNY01 (sample SAMEA2581885, study PRJEB24529) | metagenome | biome: Human gut stool | place: China | collected 2011
AAATGGATATAGGCGTTGTTATAAAAAAATATAGAAAAGAAGCTGGTATGACGCAGGAGGAGATGGCAAACAGATTAGGCGTGACGACACCGGCTGTAAACAAATGGGAGAATAGTAATTCCAAGCCGGATATTGAACTGCTGGCACCAATTGCAAGACTGCTTGATACATTACTTTCTTTTCATGAAAAACTTTCAGATACTGAAATCGAAGAAATTATCAGGAAGATGGACAGGATGTTTTCAGAAGAAGGCTATGAAAAGACTTATGAATGGGCATTGAGACTTATAAAGGAATATCCGAATTGTAACATGCTTATCTGGTAGACTGCGGTAATGCTTGATGCAAGAAGAATAACGGATAAATGCACGAATCAGGAAAAATATGATAAGCAGATTAACGCATGGTATGAGCTGGCACTACATGATGAGAATGAAGAGATACAGCATCATGCAGCAGATTCCTTATTTGGATTTTATTTACGTAAGAAGGATTACACCAAGGCAGAAAAATATCTGGACTATTTTTCAGAATACGATCCTATGAAAAGTTATTATCAGGGAAGATTACTCCAGGAGCAGGGAAAAATCAAAGAAGCATATGAAAAATATGAAAATATTATTTTTTCCGGCTTTAGTACACTTAATTTTGTTCTTTCCACAATGGCGGGACTGGCATTGCGGGAAAATGATATCGGTTATGCGAGATTTTTGTCAGGGAAGGTACAGGCAGTTGCACATACATTGGAAATGGGAAAATATAATGAGTATTCGCCAATGCTTGATATTGTATGTGCAGGGAAAGATGTAGAGGGAACATATAAGGTGGTAAAACATCTTCTTGATAATGTGGGTACTATGTATGATTTTAGAAAGTCCGGTTTATATAAGCATATGAAGTTCAGAGATATTGATGAAGCTATATTAGATGGTGTAAAAGAAAAACTTCTTGAAGGATTCAGAAATGAGGAAGAATTCGGCTACATGGCAGGATATGAACCGTGGGAGAAATTAATTTTTGACAGATAAGTTTTTTGAAAACTGTCGTTTGGTAAAATCTATTCCATTTTTAAAAGTCTTGCGATAAAATATGTTCTGTGAGACGGTGTGCCTGTTGACGAGGAAGAAATAGTAAAGAGAATATAGGAATGAGAAGGAATCGAGAGATCGGTTCCTTTTTTATGCTTAGAATTAATTGATGACAAAATCAAATTGACATAGAGAAGCTTAATTGATATGATATAGACAAAATGAAAATGGCATATTGGAGGAACATTAAGATGGATAAAGTTATAAATATTGAAGAGGCATTAAAAAGAATTGAGGAGTTGGAAAAAGAGAATGCAAAACTTCGGGAGGAATTGGAGTATTACAGAAATCGTAAGTTAAGCGGTCGTCAGAAACATAACGCCAAGTGGATGGCAATTTATAATGATTTTGTTGTTGGGTATGAGAGCGGCATGACAATGGTAGAAATTGCAAAGCGGAACAATGTCAGTGAGAGGACGATTTATAGGTATAAAACAATATTTTCGTGGCAGGAACAGCGACCGTAAGGGAGCGAAAAGCCACACCGTAAGGCGTGTTCGCCAGACCAGCAAAAGCGGGCTGGCCGGGGGTTGGGGTGGCCCCAACGAGCGTATCTGAATGCGCCTCAAAAAACAGTTTTTACATCTGTATTGTAATTCCAACAAGAAAGGATTCCTCACCGGGAACAAGATCGAGATCACCGCCATGGCTTTCAATGATTTTTCGGACAGAGGAAAGCCCGATTCCATGATCAGCAGATGTACCCTTTCGGGAGAGGAATGTTTCTCCCTCCTGCAAGGCCAGACCGTCATAAGTGTTTTCAATCTTCAAAAAGTACATATTGCCTCTGGTTTCGCCTGCAATGAAAATGCGGCGCACCCCCTGCTTTTGGCGGTTGCACGCCTCAACGGCATTGTCCAAAAGATTGCCCAGCACCGTACACAGTTCCACATCGGTAAGCGGCATCTGATCGGGAAGATCGAGCCGCACCTGAAATTCTGTCCCTTGTGTCTGCGCCATGCCGTAGTAGTATTCAATCAGCGCATTTACAACGGGATTTTTGCAGAACTGGGCAGGGGAGTGACCCGATGTTGCCGCAACCTGTTCCTCTACCTGTAACAGGAAGGAGCAGATCTCCGTCTGCCCACGTTCAGAGGCCATGCGGTCTATGGTGCGCAGATAGTGTTTGATGTCGTGGATCAGTCTTCTGTTTTCTGCCGCTGCCTCAGAAACCTGACGGCTGTATTCGATCTGCATAGAAAGCTGCCGGACGACCTGATGGCGTTCTTCCTGAAAAATCAGGCTGTTTCCATACCCCTCTACCACATCACGCCAGAGGGAATAACCGATGGCGGCAGCTATGAAAAAGCTGCCCCATTCCACAAACCAACCGCCGATCACCGGCTCATAAACCGGCAGAAGGCGATCCCATATAAAGGCGCAGGTTGCGGCTGCCGCAGCATAGAAGATCGGCCTGCTCCGTTTTTCTCCTCTGTGAATGGCAAGCACAGCGATGATAAGCAGATAGAGCGCAGATGCCGCCTTATAACAAAAGACCGATGCAGAGAAGAAACGAATAGCTCCAAGGGAGAGGTGGGAAGCCATCATGCCATACACAAACGCATATACCAGGAAAGCAGCGCCCACCCCATTGCTGATGGCCGCAGGCAGGAAGCCCGGCCTGCATATCCGGTTTTGCAGAACTACGATCAGCCAGGTAACCAGATAGATACAGAACAGTTCCATCGTATACCAGGGGAATATGGGAACCGCAGCCAGCATATGAAGCACAGGATAGGATGACAGTCCGCACATGGCAAGGCAGATCAGTCCGAACAGGAATGTATTTTTCTGTTTCATCCGGCGGCTGCAATAAAAGGACAGCAGCGCACAGACAAAGGTAACTGTACAGCCAAACAGGCAGAATGCAAACCGGATTCCTCTGGTTGTATTGACCGCCAGCATCGTTCCGAAAGCAGGCGGATAAACAATCCCTCCGTAAAAGTGGTCATAGTTGCTGACCGCTATGGTGAGTGTGACCGGTTTTCCGCCATGAAAAGTGACCATGCGGTTTTGAACCAATGGTGTCCCCTGTGCAGGTTCCCCCATTTGCAGGATCAGGTCATGATCCAGATAAAGGTTGTAAGCAGAAAACACTTCCGGGATTTCCAGCGCATATGTTTCCTTCCGTTCCGGCAGAAAGAATGTCATCTGATAAGTCCCGCAGCCATAGGGAGAAGGGTTTGCAGGGCTGGAGAAATTGGTCTGCTCTCCAATGGAAAGGTAGCGCATATAATGGCTTTCATCCCGTATTTCTTCCGGGGTCAAAAGCGCGTCAGGATAAAATGCCCAGCCGGATACCAGAAAGCGCACCGGTGACTTTTGAAGTTCTTCCTCAGAAAGCGCCAGAATCCCATTTGCCGCCTGGATTGTGTTCTGGCTATATTTATTATTGAACTGATACAGGCCAAGAAAAAACAGGGATGAACACAGAAAGACCATACATAAAGCAGCATATTTTCTTACCGCAGAAGATACCATCTTATTTTCGCCTCCTCCTTAGGAAAAATACACCGGCAGACAGAAGAAGCAGACAGGCCGGAATCAAAAAGAATATGGGCGACCAGCTGTGCTCTGTGTCGGCAGCATGTGCCAGAGAAGCGGTATCTTCCTTTCCCACAATGGTGTAAGTCCCTGTATGGCTGATCTGAAAGGAGGCGGCTTTTGCCGCATCGTCGTAACCGGTCATGGGAATTTTCACGCCGCTTTCATCACCGAGGAACAATGTGCCGGCTGCCGGGTCATTTGGATAGGGCAGCATGACAGAAACATCCGGCAGGGAGTTGAGCACAGTTCCGTTGATGGAAAACGAAAAAGAAAAACCGCCGTCCGTATTCGATTGGATGATGACTTCAATCTGATCTTCGTTTTGGATACCCTCCGGCAAGGCGTCTTTGGGTATGCTGATGGTGATTCCCTGTTTGGAAAAGACGGCTCTTTGCTCCCCTGTTTGCAGCATCATCAAAAAGCGTGTGCCGGAAATCCGGTCGGTGGTTTCATCGAAGAACTCTGAAAAAACAGGTTTTTTGGAATCCGCACGTTCCGGGGGAACGCTCATAATGCTTTGCACCGGCTCTTTCCTGTTTTCCGAAAGCTTCCGGGCAGGATCGGGAGCGGTAAGCTCTGGAGCGTCAGTAATCGTCCGCACTTCAGGGGGCTGCTGTAAAGCGGTATTTTCCTCTGGCTGACCTGATACAACTGGCGCTTCGATTTCCGGTATAGCCGGTTCATCGGAACCAGCGTCTGGTTCTAATGCTTCCTCTGCATCACCGTTTGTCTGTTGCGATGGGAATTCATCTTTATTTATGGAATCGTCTTTTCCATCCAAGGATGGCTCGGAAGGCTTGTGGGATGGTTCATGATCCGCAGGATCATTTTCTTCGCTGACAGGTGGTGTTTTTTCAGAATCGTTGGAATCCATTCCCCCGCCATTTGTTATAGGCGGTTTTGGAGGCTTTGTGGAGGGACTGTCTGCGAAACCGTCATCCTGATCGTCGGTATCTTCAGGAGGCGGCTGAATGATGGTATCGGGTGGATTTCCACCTGCATCCCCTCCATCCCGGTCGCCATCGTGATACCCTTCAAGGACAATTTCATCTGCGTAGGTAAAGGACAGGATGCCGGTCTGTCCGCCGTCATAATCGACCTGAAGGCGGTAACTGCTGCCCGGCGTCAGCAGACGGGTGGCAATCGAGAGCATTTCCCGTCCCACGTAAATGCCATTTTCCAGCTGATTCCATGAACCGTTGTTTTCGGACAGCCATACGCTGATCTCATCCAGTTCCCCCGGCGGTGTGACCCAGGGAAAATGAAGGTTTCCTCTGGCGGACAGAAAGCAGTTAATGTCCGGTCTGCCTGGAGCCTGTACAGAAACAGGAATTGAGATTTCAGGGAAAGCAATTCCCTCTGCAAACGCAGTATTTGCTGGTGCAGTCAGCTTTCCAATGGCATGGTACAGTCCCACAGTATTCAAATCAATACCGGAAAAATCCCATTCCACCACAGCGGTGTAGCTGGTTCCATTTTCCGCATAGCATTCCAGATAATACGGGGAAGCAGCGAACAATGCTTCCAGTGCTTCGGTTTCGCTGCCCTGTTGAACCGCAAACGCATCCGTATAAGGATACCATTGCTCTATGGAGGTAATGACAGCAGGCGGCATTTCTTCCACCCGGACGGAAATCTGAAGCTCCTGCAAGACAGTTTCACCAAAGGCATACCCCTCCGGCAGTTCAATCCGGCCTGCTGCGGTATATTCGCCCGGAGTGGTCTGGTCAATGGCCGAAAAATCCCATGCGACAGAAAATGTTTCCTGCCGGATTTCTTCACCTGCTGTTACAGTGGCGCAGACGGTTTGATACTGAAGGGCCAGTTGATAAATTTCCTCCAGGTCATCATCAGACGGTGTGGTTCTAAGGGGCAGGGTGAAATCTGGCAGGGAGAGTAGTTCGCCTTCATTTTGTATTTCTGTGACAAAGACGAGGGATACTTCTTCCGGTGCTTCCGGTGTTTCCGGGGTTCCGCCATCCAGTGTCTCCGAAGCCTCGCTTTCTAAATCCGGCAGAATCTCCGTTATTTCATCGGCATTGGCTGGGGTTGCAGTTTCAACGGAAAATGCAGGGATACTGCCGGTGAAGCAGAGAAGGCAGGCCAGACAGCCACCCAGAATACGCCTGTGTATTTGCTTCATTCTCATACGATACCCCCCATTCCAGAGAAAACATATTGACGGTAGGTTTCCCGCAGCTGTTTTCCATTGCGGAGGGCAATCGGAAGTTCCTCCCCGTTTATCAAACGGAAGGTCTGACTGTCAACCTGGCTGATGTAATCCATGTTGATTAAAACGCCCCGGTAGCAGGGCAAAAAACGCTTGTCCTTCTGCAATGCGGCAGTGACCTCCTGAAAGCCTCCGCTTACCGGTATCACGCGTTCCGCCGTATGAATCCGTGTCATACGGTTTTGATAATCTATGTATAGAATCTTCTCTGTGGGAAGTTCCAGCTTTTGACGGTCAGCCATAACCGAAAGTGTCATCACTTCATAGGGCGGTTTTAGCTGGCACAGCTCCATCGCTTCTTCAAAATCTGCCTGATGGAGCGAAAGCGGCTTCAGCAGATAATAGCTGGCGGACAGGCTGTACCCCATCCGGGCATAATCTTCTGTAATGGTCAGAAAAACGATCTTACAGAGCCTGTTTTTCTGGCGCAGTCTTCTGGCGGCCTCTATTCCATCCATGTTCTCCATATAGATGTCCATAAAGACAAGCTGAAAATTGACCTGGGCGGCAGCTTTCAGAAAATTCTCTCCGTCCTCAAATTCTGTCAGCGTATAGTCCAGCTGATGCTTTTTCATATAATTTTCCAGGCAGACAGACAGTTCTTCTCTGTCCTCTGCTCTGTCATCCACAATCGCAATCTGCATCGCGCCATCTCCTTTGCACAATAATCCAATATGAGTATAACATAAAACCGCAGGAAAAACTTGCGTCTTAAACAGGAAACCTGCGTCTTAAACAAAGTCGGTTGTATTTCTCTTGACAAGATGCTACTCTAATTATACTACCAGACTTTCCGATGAGAAGGTCTGGTTTTTTAATTTTTCTTTTCAGGAAAGGAGGCCCGGTATGAAAATCGCACTTTGTACGGAGCTGAGAAATGTGGAATGGTTTGAAAGCAGGCTGCGCTCCCTTTTTGATGGGGATGGGCAGCTTGTCATCGACGAGCTATGGAATGAGAAGCAGCTATCTCAGGCACTGCGGCGGAGCCGATATCATGCGGTTGTCATCGCAATGACCGGGGCAAGGGGATTGGAGGCTGCCATTCAGGCAAAGCAGCTGGCACCGGAAGTACCGCTTGTCTGGTGGAGTGATGATGAAAACTTCGCCCTGATCGCGTATCAGCTTCATATCCCGGCATTCCTCTCCATAGATTGTAGTGATCAGGAGCTATATGAGGCGATGGCGCCCATCAGGAAACGGAGGTATGGAAATGCGAATTGCGCTATGCAGTTATAGCCAGAAAGAAAAAGAAACCGCTTTGCTGATGAAGCTTGGCAAAGTAGACCGCTTTGACAATGGCGTATTCTGCGTCTATGCCATGCAGCGGGATGGGCCTTATGACGCTGTGGTAGTCATGGAGGACGGAGCCAGGGGGATGAATTTCTGCATGAGCATACGAGGGTACAGCAAGGATGTCCCGCTCCTTTGGATCAGCGACCAGGCAGAATTTGAACCCCAAAGCCACAGGCTGCAGGTGGATGACTTTTGGGTGAAGCCTGTGACGGAATATCAGCTGCGGGAGGCAGTATCCCAGCTGCTTCAGAAAGCAACGAGAAGGAACGAACAACGTGAGGAGGATGAATAAAATGAAATGGAAATGGAAATGGAAACGGCCGGCCGCATGTTTACTGGCGGCGGCAATGATTTTTACGATGCCGGGAGTTCCGGCATCTGCGGTGGAAACTGATGTGTCCGGTGTGTCCGGGAATGCTCCGGCGGAGTGCAGCTGCGAGACCCACTGTGAGCAGGGGGCGCTCAATCCCGACTGTCCCATCTGCTCTGCGGAAGATGCAGACCTCTCTGCCTGCAAGGGAACAGAGCAGGCAACGCCCCTGATGGCAGCTGCGGCAAGCACTGAAGGAACCATCTCCGGCGATGTTACCTGGGAGAACCAGACCATAACTACCCCGGTGAGACTGACCGGCGACACAACAATCACGCTGAAAGGCGAGAATACCATTACGATTTCCGATACTGCTGAGCTCTCCGCTCTGGAAATGGATTATCGTAGTCTGACCATTCAGGGAAGCGGCAGTCTGACGGTCACTGTTCCTGACAGGAAATATGGTATTGCGGATTCCGCCTACAGTGACACCGCCGGCGGGAAGCTTACCATAAAAGACGGGGCAAAGATAACCACCAACGGCGGTCAGTACGGCTTGAGCGCTAAAACCATCGTGATTGAGAGTGGAACGCTGAATCTAAATTCCGGTTGGGGTATTGACACTGCATCCCTGACCATGAACGGAGGAACCCTTTACGCCACCGGAAAATATGGTGCGATTTCGAATAGTTATGGAAAGGCCCGAAACATCAACAGCAACCTGACCGTTCTGTATTCGGAAAATCAGAATGCAAACACAGACGATATGTCGGTCGGCACAGCGGACGATACGACAAAAGAAGGGGACGTCAAGACCATCTATATCGCCCAGATGGCGCCCCGCGCAAGCCTGACCGTCGGCGCGCAGCAGGGAACCCTACAGGAAAGCTTAGGCCGTCAGACGGCGACCTTCTCCGTGACCGGCAGCAAGGTCAAGATGGATACCCTGAACGTGGAATTGGAGGGCAAACCCACCGGTCTGACGGTGGAAAAATCCGCTGACAACCAGACCATCACCGTTACCGCCGACAGCACCGTCAAGGAGGGCCGCTATAAGCTGAAGCTGACCGCAGACAGCGAAAATGGTTTCTCTCCCGCTAAGGCGACCGCCACCGCAACGGTCACCGTCGCCGTCGCGCCCAGAAACCCCATTACCATAAAAAAGCAGGCGGAGGTCGTATATGAGAAATTAGATGGGGAAAGTGTAGCGGTTGTCGATGTCAGCGCCTCTCTGGAAAGCGGTCAGTCCGGTAAAATCACCTATCAGTGGTATGTGAACGGAAAAGAATTTCAGGGCACAGGCAGCGGCAGTTATAAAATCATCCTGACCCAATCCGACCTGACCCAAGTGGAGGGCAGGAACTGGGAGTACAGCGGCCAGGTCTACTGCAAGCTGTCCTATAATAACTATACCGTAAATACAGACACGGTCGCCGTTACCGTTAACACCTGCCCCCATGCAAAATACACCCACGATGGCAAATGCCAACAGTGCGGCGAACCGTGCAGCAAGGATGTGCTCTTTATTCGCAACGGTATCCCCTATACGTTTGAAGGCGATAACCCTGATGTTGGGTTCATTCTGTTCTCCGGCGGAACCGCTTATTTTGTGCGGGATACTAACGCAACCTTGAAAGCGGGGAACGGCGAGCCGGCGAACAAAATGGACATTACGCTGGATCTGCAGGGCCACAAGGTCAAGACGCTGGATCTGCAAAATTTCCCGTACAAGAGCGTTACCATCAAAAACGGCACGATAAATGACATTGCCACCAGCGCCCCCGCGGTGTTGATATTAGACAGCGTTACAACAAGCGCGGGCACCCTTGATAAACTGTTTACCCTGACGGTAAAGGGCAACTGCGTGTTTCAGCATCAGGTGAATTTCCTCGGGAAAACCCAGCTCCAGGGCGGCACGTTCCAAGGTGGAATCAATGCAGCACTTGGTGAGGAGGCCCTGGCTCTGCTGGCAGACGGATATGCCTTTGCAGACGCTAATAGCAACGAAATTTTGAACGTTTCCAATGTAGATATTGCGAATAGAGCGGTCAAGGTGGTCGCGCATACCGACCAATATCAGAACGGCAAATGCGCCTGCGGCAGAATCTGCGACCATGCGGGCAAGGTGGACAGCGCCGGTTACTGCAAATTCTGCCATGCGCTGGTGGAGGCATTTGAAACCGGCGGCAAGCGATACACCAGTCTGGAAACAGCGCTGGCTGCCGCGCAGGACGGTGACACGATCACGCTGCGGGGGCCTTTGGACATCGAGAACGCAGAGCCTATCGAAATCAGCAAAAATATTATACTGAACTTGAATGGACACACCCTGAGCAAATCCCGTGAGGAGGCGCTTCTTTGTATCCTCGGCTCCGATGTAGCCATAACAAACGGCAAGGTGCAAAGCACCTGTGTCTCCAAGTCCGCTAATGCGGTGGAAGTTGGAAAATTTGACCACACAGGCGCAAAGCTGACGCTGGACAATGTCACCCTGGAGGGAAGCGTAGGCGGCGGAACTGGCGTCCGTGGATTTGGGCTTTTCTTCCTTACCGGGAACGAAGCCGTGGTAACGAGCGGCACGTTCACCGGCGGCATCTACACGGAGGGAACGCTGAGCATGTCCGGCGGCAACGCGGATCAGCTGAAATTGGGACTTCTTGACAATATTCAAGTGACCCTGTCCGGCGGCTCCTTTGGCAGCATCGAAATCGGGAATGGCGCAAGTTATCAGTCCCTGCTGGCAGCGGGCTATGCCTATCAGAAGCAAGGCGGCGCATTGCTCAAGCTGTCGGAAATGAAGGAGTATACTGCCGTAACCGTTGTGAAGTGCAGCCACCCGGATGACCCTTCCGGCGGGAAGGTTTGCCCCTACTGCGGCTATGCCGCTGAGGTGACAAAGAAGGACGGCAGCATTTCCTACCATCGGACGGCAGATGACGCCATCGCCGCAGCCGGCGGCGGTACGGTGAAGCTGCTGGCAGATGCAGGCGAGATCACCATCAGCAGCCCGCTCAAGCTGGATCTGAACGGTAAGACGGCGGCAAAGCTGACCGTCACCGGAGATGTCACGCTGGCATCCCTGCTGCCGGAGGGTTACACGTTTAAGAGCGGCAGTACCTGGATCAGCGACCTTAGCGGTACGGAGCTGACCAATGTTTCTATGGCCAAGATCACCATCAAGAGCATGGACTATCCGACCAAGATGAGCATGACTTATGGCGGTACGGGGACGCTTCTTGTCAATGTAAAGAAGGAAACCGGCACTGGCGCTGTAAGCTTCCAGTGGTACAAGGTGGAGGACGGCAAAGAGACAGCAGTTGGCGGTGCGACAACAAAGAATCAATTTGATCTTTCTGCACAAAAGCTGCCCGCAGGCAATCATACCTTCCGCTTTTCCGCCACTTGCGACGGCTACGAGAAGATGAGCGAGGATATTGCTGTGACGGTACAAAAGGCCGACATCAGGTCAATCACGCCTCCCACAGCGCAGGAAAACCTGACCTATACCGGCCAGGAGCAGGCGCTCATTACCGCAGGCAGCGTGGCGAACTATGGCACTATGCAGTACAGCCTGACCGAGAACGGTACATACAGCCCGGACATCCCTACCGGCACCGATGCCGGAGCATATACCGTGTGGTATCGGGTGATTGGCGATGAAAATCACAACGATACCGCACCCACCAGCGTGGCGGTCAGTATTGGAAAGAAACCGCTGACGATCACCAAGGTAGCGTGTGCGGCCAAGATCTACGACGGCACGACAACCGTGGAACCCACCAGCGTGATCTTCGACAACGTGACCTTGAACCGAGGCACAGACTACACCGTGACCGCCAGCTTTGACGATGCCAGTGTGGGCAACGGCAAGAACATCACTGCCAGAGTGACCCTGATGGGGCAGACCGCGAAGAATTACGCCCTGGAGCAGAGCAGCTTCCCCACGACTGGCAGCATCACCAGGGCCGCTGTCCCTGGCTTTACTAAGGAAACCGCGCTGACCATTGTAAACGGCCACGCGAACACCTACACAGTGGCCCTCCCCGCCCTGCCCAAGCTGGAAACGCCCAAAAAGTATGGTGCACTCACCTATGAGATCCGCGAAATCAAACTGGATGGCAGCTACTACACCAGCGGCGCGAAGGTGGAAAACGGCAAGCTGACCCTGCCGATTCAGAAAAATGACGTGAAAACCACCGGCTCTGTGGGCACAGTGACCGTAGTAATCAAGAGTACAAACTATGAGGACATCACTCTGACCGTCAATGTCAATGCGACCAACAAGCTTCTCCCTACTGTTACGGCACCTACGGCAAACGCCCTGACCTACAATGGTACAGAACAGGCACTGGTTACAGCAGGCAAGACCACTGGCGGCACGATGCTCTACCGGCTTGACGATTCCAAATGGAGCGAGCAGATCCCCACAGCGAAAAATGCTGGGGAATACACCGTTTGGTATAAGGTTCAGGGAAACGCAGAGTACGCAGATGTGGCAGAACAAAGTTTGACTGTGACCGTTTCCAACCAGCCTTCCGGCGGCGGAGCATCCGGTGGTGGCGGCGGTGGCGCAGCCCCGGCTCCGACACCGGATGATGCGGATGTCATCACAGTCAAAGAAGACACGAAGGACAATACGACCTCCAAGCCGGGTGCGGAAACCGACACAACTACAACAACCAAGACGACCGTCAAGAATACGACGACTGAAACGACCAAGAACGAGCAGGGTCAGGATGTTTCCAAGACCACAGCCAGCGTTTCCAAAGACCTCGGTGACAAACTGCTCGATCAGGCGGTTTCCAATAAGTCCGATACGATCGAGATCACTGTGAAGTCTAACGAGACAAACAACAACGGCAGCGGCGCAGGCGCGAGCGCGGCAGACAGCGTGAAAGCAACCGAAGTCGAGTTGCCAAAGGCGACCGTCAACGCGATCGCCAAGGACACGAACGCCGACCTTGTCATCAAGACCGACAACGGTGAAGTCGTCCTCGACAACAAGACCTTAGAAACGATTGCAGGTGCAGCCAAGGGTGACACCGTAACCATCGTGGTGGGCGAAAACACCCAGCTCAAGGAAACGCAGAAACCGGCGGAGAAGATCGTCGGCAAGAACGGCACGCTCTTCGACCTTGTCGCGAAGATTGGCGAAAAACACCTGCATCAATTTGAAGGCGGCAAGGCTTATGTGACTCTGCCGATGCCGGATAAGCTCAAAGGCAAAGACATCCTCGTGATCTACATCGACGACAACGGTCTCTGCGAGATCCTGAACCACAGCGTAGAGAAGATCGGCGCAGAAGATTACATTCGCTTCACGACGACCCACTTCTCGACCTTCGCAGTCGTCGACAAAGACGAAGCAGAGCGGTTAATTAAAGAACAGAACGCCGCCCACGTCAAAGAACTGATGCAGAGCGCGAAGTTCAAAGTGACCACCACTAAGACGAGCAAGAAATCCGTCAAGGTACAGGTCGCAGCCAAGAGCAGCAAGACCATGATCTCCGACATCAAGTCGCTGGGCTACACGGTCAAGTACCAGTTCTATCGCTCGACGAAGAAGGACGCAGGCTACAAACTGCTCAAGACAAGCAGCAAGAACAGCTTTATCAGCACCAAGGGCACGAAGGGCAGAAAATATTACTACAAAGCCCGTGTGTTGGTCTATGACGGAAGCGAACTTATAGCCGGGAGCGCACTCAAGCAGTGCAGCTATGGCGCAAGAACAACGAGAAGGAACGAACAACGTGAGGAGGATGAATAAAATGATATGGAAATGGAAATGGAAACGGCCGGCCGCATTTTTACTGGCGGCGGCAATGATTTTTACGATGCCGGGCGTTCCGGCATCTGCGGTGGAAGCTGATGTGTCCGCCGCGTCCGGGAATGCTTCGGCGGAGTGCATCTGCGAGACCCACTGTGAGCAGGGGGCGGTCAATCCCGACTGTCCGGTCTGCGCTGCGGAAGATGCGGATCTCTCTGCCTGTCTTGGAAAAGAGGCGGCGGTTTTGTCCGTACAGGCGATGATCAATGCCCTGCCCGATGAGCCAACGGAGGAAAACGCAGAGGACGTTTCCGCAAAGCTGGGCGAGATCGATGAGGCGATGGCTGCGCTCGGGGACGAGGAACGAGCCGCGCTGGATCTGACGCAGTATCAGGCAGCGATTGCAGCATTGGCGGCACTCGCTGCGGCGCAGGGGGAGATCGCGCTGTATGCGGATGATACCAATAAGCCCCACAATGGTAAGGGTACAACGGAGGATCCTTACCAAATCACGTCAACCGATGAAATGGAATGGTTCCGCGATACGGTGAATGCGGGGAATGCTAAGATATGCGCGAAGCTGATGAATGATCTCAATTTTGACAATAAACAGAATGATAGCCTTTGGACATGGACGCCGATCGGTAACAGTGAAGTCAATGCGTACGTCGGCATGTTCGATGGTAATGGCTATGAGATCAAAGAGATTCGTTTGGTTGATGTTCAGGCTCAGTCCCTAACAAATAGGGGCTTGTTTGGCTGGATCGGCACGGGTGGCAAGGTACAGGATCTGGCTGTGAGTGTTAAGTATGTCGGGAATAGCAGTCTTTCTGTTTCAGATAGCGGGCTGCTTTCAGTGAATAATGCGGGTACGATCGAGCGTTGCAGTGCCACCATTAGCAACGCATTGTATACAGACAGCTTTGGTATGATCGCATATGAGAATCGCGGTCAAATTACGGACTGCTTGAGCTATGTGAGCGCCACCGGTAATAAACTTTCTATTTCCGGTAAGGCGGCAGGCATTGCCCGCACGAATACCGGTACGATCAGCAACTGCTTTTTCAGGGGAAGTTTCCGAACAGGGAAAACTGATTACGCGATTGCGGAAAATAGTGGTGGAAATATTACAAATTGCTATTATAGGGATGCGAACAACGGTCTTAAGGGAGAAGTTTACATTGATGGGAACAAGGGCACTGGCGATACTGTGGTATGGAAGAGCACGAGTGAATGCAACAGTGGCGAGGTGGCTTGGCTGCTGAACAACAGTGGTAGCAGGGATACTTGGCGCATGGGCAGCAATAAGTATCCCAGCTTGAAAAAGACCGATGGCCGGGTAAACAAAAATCAAGATGGCAGTTATAACATAGGAGACAAGCCGCATATGCACGGCGATGTGGAGTTTACGAAGGTGGCGGCGCTGTCGGATATCAGAGCGACCGGCAACTACTATATCGATGCTGCGGTTGATGTTAGCAGCACATGGGAGGTCAATGGGGATGTTGTACTTTGCTTGAACGGGCAGACTGTTACGGCTAAGAATGAAAAAGCTCCTGCGATCAAGGTGAGCGGCAATAACAGACTGAAGCTGCTGGATTGCAAGGAAGGGAAAATCACGGGCAGCGGAGGAACGAGCATTCTGGTCGATGGCGGCAGCCTTACGCTCGGCGGCAAGGCGCAGATTACCGGCAATGACAAGAACATCCTACTGGCGCAGGGCTCGAAAATCAGCTTTGATTCGCTTGACCCGTCCGCGAAATTCGGCATTTCTGTGGAAAATCAGAAGGACTTGAGCGACCCTGTTGCCGTGACGGATGCGACAGGCGGGCAGTATTTCGGGCAGCTTGTAGCGGATGGCTTCAAGGATAATGGCGTGGGCTTTGAACTTTATCTGAGTGACGATGGCAAGACGGTTATGCTGGGTAAGCAGAGCGCCCATACGCATTGCATCTGCGGCGGGAGAAATACCAACCTGGGGCATACATCGCATTCGGACGTGACATTCCAGCCTTGGAGAGCGACGGATAAACTGCCTACTTCTGGCAATTACTACCTGACCAGAAATGTGACCTTGACAAAAAATGCCACTCTGCAAAACGCCAACGTCTGTCTGAACGGCTATACCGTGACGCTTTCCGATGTTGGACGCATTAACCCATCTGGCACCACGCAATTGACGGACTGTAGTGTGGGTGGGAAGCTGGAATCTTATTCCGGTAAAGCCAATGGCGGTGTAACAATATCGAATGGCAACACGTTCTGTCTCTATGGTGGTACGCTGAATGGCGTCAAAGTAGAGATCGGCCAGACCGGTGGCGGTACGTTCAACATGTATGGCGGAAAGATCACAGGGAATACACAGGGAACTGTTGTCGGACAGAGTAAAACCAGCAACAAGAGTACAATTACAATCAACATGTACGGCGGCGAAATCAGCGGCAACAATATTAGTGAGAACCAGGGCGGCGGTGTGTTCGTTGGTTCGGGCAATCAATTTAATATGTATGGCGGAACGATTCAGAACAACAGCGCAGTAGATGGCGGCGGCGTGTATGTTGCGTCTGCTTATAATGCTTATTCAGCCGGAACGATGACGATTTGTGGCGATGCTGTTATTCAGGGCAACAACAAGGCTGGCGGTGTCACAAACAATGTCAGCCTGCCCAGCGGCAAACAAATCACGATCAGCGGGAAGTTGGTCACGAACGCGAAAATCGGCGTGACTACGCGAGCTGATCTTTCGCAGGGGAATGTGAATATCGCTACGGCGACGGATGCGGGCTGGGTTGTTGCAAAGAATTTCACCAGCGATAACTCCGCGTATGATGTTGGCTTGGTGAATGACGGCAAGACCGTACAGCTGCAGGTGCATTTGCATCAGTGGAAGTATACGCCAAACGGCGCGACCATCACTGCCAAGTGCAGCCAGTGCGGCGCAAGCGGCGGCAGCGTGACCATCAAGGCCCCCGCCGAGCTGACATACAGCGGGGAAGGCAAACCCGCCACGGTGACTGCAAGCAGCGATTGGCAGGGTCCGGCGGCGAGTGGGATCACCATCAGCTACATAAAGACGGGCAAGTATGGTCCAGCGATGTTGGAAAACGGCGCGCTCCCCACCAACGCGGGCGAGTACACCGCCAGCATCACCGTGGGCGGTGCGACCGCCAGCGAAACCTGGTCGCTGAATGCCAAGGAAGTGATCCTCAATTGGGGAAATATTACAGACCGCAAATGGAAAGACGGCAAGACTGTAACTGCCACGGTAAGCAACAAGGTCGGCAACGATGAGGTCGATGTTACCGTCACCGGCGGCGATCAGACCGCTGTGGGCAGCCCCCATACCGCCACCGCCGTCGGCTTGACTGGCGCACAGGCAGGCAACTACAGGTTGCCTGCTGACAAGGAGCAGACCTACTCCATCGGCAAGGCTGACGCTCGCAAACTTCTGGATATCACCGTCAGCCAGAAACAATCCGTGACCACCAAGCAGAGCAAGGACATTGGCCGTGCCGGTATGCCTGCGGATGCAGGCAATCTGACCTACGCTGTGGGTTCTGAAAGCACGACCGGCTCTGCATCTGTCACTGCCAGTATGACTGGCAGCACGGTGAAGTTTACTATCACCGGCGGTTCTAATGGCGATGTTATCACCCTGCCCGTGACCATCGGCTCTGACAACTATGCGGATTCCATCGTCAATGTGGTCATCACCCTGACCAACAAGGATACTCCCACTGTCACTGTGAAGGACATCACCGTCACCTATGACGGCAACGCCATTCCCGACAGCAAGATCACCGGTAAGGCTACCTTTAACGGCAACACCGTTGAGGGTACATGGGGCTTTAAGACCACTGCTCCCAAGTTTGTTGCAGACAGCAATGACAGTGTGGCCGTTGTCTTTACACCGAACGATGCAACCACCTATGCAGCCGTTGAAACGAACATCAAGGTAACCATCAACAAGGCAACTCCCACCGGCACCCCGACATACACCGCCATCACCACCAGCGGCAAGAAACTGAGCGATGCTGCGTTGGCTATCGGCTCAATTACTCCCGCGGGCGGCACGATCAAGTGGGATTTGGGCGATGCCATGGAAGTTACCGCCAACACCGCTTACGGCTGGACCTATACTCTGGCAGATGTCAACTACGACAAGCTGACCGGCAGCATCACGCCTTATGTGGTGTCCGCCTCCAGCGGCGGCGGAGCATCCAGCGGCGGCGGAGCATCCGGTGGTGGAGGAGCATCTGGTGGCGGAGGAGCATCTGGTGGCGGCGGTGGCGCAGCCCCGGCTCCGACACCGGCTGATGCGGATGTCATCACAGTCAAAGAAGACACAAAGGACAATACGACCTCCAAGCCGGGTGCGGAAACCGACACAACTACAACAACCA
>OGNY01001242.1_pt1 | contig 17583 bp, 14 predicted proteins | sample 1573551 | NCBI WGS metagenome assembly OGNY01 (sample SAMEA2581885, study PRJEB24529) | metagenome | biome: Human gut stool | place: China | collected 2011
TTTCGATACCGAAATGAAATTGGCAAGCGAAAATTACGGTGAAGCCGCAGAACGACATGGATGAGGTTTGCAGACAGATCGACAGCCTGGGCATCGGCATGGAAATAGAGTTCGAGCCCACGCTGCTCAACGCACGCGAAGGCAGCGGAACATTCCGCAAGCGGCTGCGCGACTACATCGACTACGCCAAACGACGCAACATCTACGGCAAACGGCCGTTCGCATATTACCATGGCACCAACGGGTTCTACGACCTCCACGCTTCGGACGACGAGGCCGACCGGGAGTTGTTCGACGAACTTTGCCAGTTCATCATAAACAATCCGTTACGGGCACAACGACCGACAACGGACAGGAAATAACCCATAAACGGATATATTGACCCCGGACGGAAGAGACTGCTCCGGGGTCGGATAAAAACGACAAGACATGACTCGCAGACTTTTTACAGTAGCAATTGCAGTGGTAACAGCCTTGGTTTTCACGCTCCCGACCGGCACCGCAGGCCCGAAGGACAAGCTGTACCCGTGGGAGAGGAAACACAAGAGTCCGGCGACCACGACCGATGCCGTATTATGCTACGGTGCCAGCCATCACCGCAATCCCTTCCTGTGGGACAAGGGGCGCTTCGCCCCCTATGTCACCTACGTCGACCCCGACGGGAAGGAACAATGGCTATTCGACGGCTTCATCTTCCTGGAATCGCAGGATGTCGACCGCCCCGACAGCGGCGCCTACTCGTATATGACGGGCGTGCTGCGCGATGCGGGCGTATCGGCCGGCAAGGAGCAGTGGCAGGAGCTGATCGACTACTATTTCACAAAGGGCAACTGTGCCGACGCCCTGGAACAGGCCGTCAAGGAGGCCACCGCCCGGTTGGGCAAAGCGCCCTGCAAACGCCGCGTGATCATAATGATCCCCGATCCGATCATCCACCGCCACTACATCGACACGACCACCACGACCACCTACTGGGGAGAACTCGGCGGGCGCCGGTTGGATTTCAACAGCAACGAAGACCGCGTAGCGGCCTGCAGGTGGTACATCGACCAGGTGCGGGCACGGTTCGCCCAGGGCGATTACAAATACATCGACCTGGCCGGGTTCTACTGGATCCGCGAGATCGCCGCCCAGCCGCACGACACGGAGTACAGCTACCACCTGACCCGTTCGGACATCCTGCTCCCCGAGATCGCCGACTACCTCCACCGGCTCAACTACACGTTCAGCTGGATTCCGTTCTACGACGCCCGCGGCCATGACGACTGGCGCAAATTCGGCTTCGACCAGGTCTACATGCAGCCCAACCACTACTGGAAGCCGGAAAACAACCTGGATTCCGCCTGCATGAAGATCAACCGTGCCGGGACGAGCATCGAGTTCGAATTCGAGGCTTCGATCCTCAGCGCGGATCCGCACAGCGACATATACCGGGCACGGATGCGCAAATACATGGAATATGCAAAGAAACACGGCATCTACGGCACCCGCCCGCTGGCCTATTACCAGGGGAGCAATGCCCTCTACGACCTCTCGGTCTCCACGGACGAAACGGACAGGGAGTTCTTCCACGAATTCTGCCGTTTCGTCGTGAACAACCCGGTACGGACGCAACACTCCGGAAAGGGAAACAAATAAAAAAACCGACATCCCATGACGAATTACCGAATCATTTTCACGCTTCTCTGCTGCCTGTCGTTCATCGGCTGCGGGGACGGGGACGACGAACCCTCCGGGGGCCCGAAACCGGCCCTGAGCATGACGATCGCATCGTCGGGCGCCAACTCGGTGACGCTGAACATGAAGCGCACGAACGCCACGTCCGTCAAAATCATATACAAGGCCACAGGGGTCATTACGTCCGAAACGGCGCAGAGCGTCGCCCAGAACGGCACGCAATACACCGGGACGACGGTCGAGATCGACGGCCTGGCGGCGCAGACGACCTACACGGTCTTCGCCGTGGCCTGCAACGACTCGGGCGAATACAGCCAGATGCAGTATGTCCGGTTCACCACCGACGCCCCCGGCCCGCAGATGTACCCGTGGGAACAAAGCCGCAACGGGATACTCTCCTATACGGACATGGTGCTGTGCTATGGCGGCAGCCACCACCGCACCCCGTACCGCTGGGACAAGGAGCGTTTCGCCCCGAGCGTGAGCTACGTGGACGAACAGGGCAAGGAACATTGGCTGTTCGACAGCTTCCTGTTCATCGAATTCCAGGACAGCAGCCGTCCCGACGGCGGTTATTACGCCTACATGGTTGGGCTGATGAAGGACTACGGGTTCTCGGCCGGAAAGACGCAATGGAAAGAGCTGATCGACTATTGGTTCGCCGGCGGCAGCGGCATGGATGCCCTCGAAGGAGCCGTGAAGGACGCTTCGGCACGCCTGGGCGCACCCCCGTCCAAACGCAAGGTCATCATGGTACTTCCCGACCCGATCATCTACAAGGTTTACGACGGCAAGGGCAACGGCAAGGGCGACCCCGGCTCCACGGTTTACTGGGGCGAGCTGAACGGCCGCAAAATGGACTTTTCGACGGCCGAAGACCGCATCGCGGCCTACAAGTGGTATGTCGACGAGGTACGCAGGCGTTTCGACCTGGGCAACTACCAGTATATCGACCTGGCGGGGTTCTACATCATCTCCGAGGAACTCGTCACGCCGGGCGACGGCTGGAACCACGAACTGAAGAAATCAGACGAGATCATCCCTCCGCTCGCGGAATACCTGCATGCGATCAACCAATCCCTGAACTGGATCCCGTACAACCGCGCCGCAGGGTATAAGAAATGGCAGCAGCTGGGCGTAGACTACGCCTATATGCAGCCCAACTACTTCTGGGAGGGACAAAAATCGCTGTCGCAGTTCTTCTCCGACGTCAAGGCCAACGGCCTGGGCATGGAATTCGAGTTCGACGAGGCGCTCCTCGAGGGCAATCCCGACTGCGACACCTACAAGAAGCGTTTCCGCGAATACATGTCCGGAGCCAGGCTGAACAATGTCTACGGCACAAAGCCGCTGAGCTACTACCACGGCACCAACGCCTTATACGACCTGTCGAAATCGACGGCAGCCAAAGACAGGGAGTTCTACCACGAATTCTGCCGTTTCGTACTCGACAACCCGATGCGCAAATAACGATTAACGACCCGTAAACAGATGAAAAAACTCAAGACCTTCGCATTTTGCACCCTCTTAGCGGCATTGGCCGCAAACCATACGCCCGCCACAGCGGCGAACGGCCCCACGGGCGACGCGGCCCCGGCAACCCGCAATTCCGAACCGAAAATGTACGCCTGGGAACAGGAACGCGACGCGATACCGTCCTATACCGACCTGGTGTTGTGCTACGGTGGCAGCCACCACCGCACCCCGTACCGCTGGGACAAGGAGCGTTTCACCCCGTTCGTGACCTATGTGGACGAAGAGGGCAGGGAGCACTGGCTCTTCGACGGGTTCCTCTTCCTCGAATTCCAGGACAGCAGCCGCCCCGACGGGGGTAAATACGCCTACATGGTAGGCGTGCTGCGGGGCCAGGGCGTTTCGGCCGGCAAACAGCAGTGGAAGGAGCTGATCGACTACTGGTTCGACGGCGACAACGGCGTGAACGCCCTCGAAGCGGCCGTAAAGGAGGCTTCACAGCGGCTGGGCACACCCCCGGCCAAGCGCAAGGTCGTCATGGTAATGCCCGACCCGATCATCTACCGGAAGTACGACGACACGAACGAGTCGACGACCTACTGGGGTTCGCTCGGCGGGCGGCAGATGGATTTCGCCAAGGGAGCCGACCGCGTTGCGGCCTGCAAATGGTATATCGACCAGGTGCGCAGGCGCTTCGACGAAGGAAATTACCAGTATGTCGAACTGGCGGGGTTCTACCCCATCTCCGAAGAGATCGTGACGCCGGGCGACGGCTACTGCCACGAACTGAAAAAGTCGGAAGAGGTCATCCCCCAGGTTGCGGAATACCTGCATGCGATCAACCAGAGTTTCTGCTGGATACCCTACAACCGTGCCGCAGGCTACACCAAATGGAAGGAGATGGGCATCGACTACGCCTATATGCAGCCCAACCACTATTGGGACGACAAGGGCGTAAGGCCGCTGTCTCGCTATTTCTCCGACATCAAGGCGCACGACCTGGCGATGGAATTCGAATTCGACGAGAACATCCTCGAGGGAGAACAGAACTCCGAGGTTTACAAAAAAAGATTCCGCGAGTATATGGAAGGTGCCAAAAAACACGGCGTATACGGACGTAAGCCGCTGAGCTATTACCACGGCACCAATCGTTTTTACGACTTGTGGGCGTCGACGGCGGCAAAGGACAAGGAACTGTTCCATGAATTCTGCCGGTTCGTGATCGACAACCCGCTGCGGCAAAGAACGGCCGCGTCCGGCAAACCCGCCGCCGAGCAGGGCTACCGGACGACCGAAATTCAGGATCTGGCCCTGATCTACCAGGGCGGCAGCCACCGGCTGGACTGGACGGTCGATGAATTCCGTCCCTATGTCGTACACCGGTTTGCCGACGGCTCGAAAGACTGGCTCTTCGACGGCTTCCTGTTCCTCGAGTTCAAGGACGGCTCGGGACGCAACTACACCGTGGGCTACGAGAAACTCAACGCCCGCAGGACAGAATGGGAGTGGCTGCTGGATCGGATTTTCGAGCAGGGCAAGTCGCTTTCGGCACTCGACCGGTGCATCGGCGAAGAGATCGGCGAGCTGGGCAAGCCCGCATTCAGGCACCGGATCGTGCTGGGACTTCCCGAAGCGATCCGCGGCCAGAAGGACTGGGGCGAGATCGACGGCCGGGAGATGGATTTCTCGAAAGAGGAGGATCAGATCGCCGCGACCAAATGGTACATCGGGGAGCTGGTCGAACGTTTCAAGGCCGCCAAATACAAGCACCTGGAACTCTCGGGCTTCTACTGGGTCGCCGAGGACACCCATCACTGCGAGGAGCTCACCATTCCGCTGAGCGAATACATCCACTCCGAAGGCAAGCTTTTCTACTGGATTCCCTACTGGCAGGCCAAAGGCCATGAGGAGTGGAAACGCCTGGGCTTCGACGTGGCTTACCAGCAGCCCAACCACTTCTTCAACCACTCGATCCCCGACAGCCGCCTCGACGAGGCCTGCGCCACGGCCCGCCGCCACGGGATGGCCATGGAGTTCGAATTCGACGAGAAGGCCACGGCGGCGATCCCCAACTCGTCGCACGACCGGATGGCGGCCTATATCAACCACTTCGAAAAGAACGACGTCTTCAACTCTTCGGCCGTCGCCTACTACTGCGGAAACCGCGGCGTACTGACCCTCGACGAGTCGGACAACCCGAAAGACAAGGCCCTGATGGATCGCCTGGCCCGGATCATCCAGGCACGCCGCTACCTGAAATACGGCATCCCGATGAAGAACAAGACCCGCGTGGTCGCACACCGGGGCTTCTGGCACACCGACGGCTCGGCACAGAATTCGATCGCCTCGCTCCTCAAGGCCGACCAGCTGGGCGTGTACGGCGTGGAATTTGACGTATGGATGGCCTCGGACGGCGTTCCGGTGCTCAACCACGACGGCTGGCACGACGGATACGAGGTACAGAGCACCCCTTCGACCGTGCTGACGACGCTCAAGCTCGAAAACGGGGAGCCGATGCCCACGCTGGCGCAATACCTCGAGGCCGCTAAGGATACGAAGGTACACCTCGTTCTGGAACTCAAGCCCCACGCCACGCCCGAGGCGGAAACCGCAGCGGCCGAGGCCGTGGTGAAGATGGTCGGCCGGTACGGGCTTTCGAAACGCGTGACCTACATCTCGTTCTCGCTCCACATAATGAAAGAGCTGGCACGGCTGGCCCCCGCAAAGACGCAGCTGATGTACCTGGGAGGCGGCACGTTGCCCAAAGACCTGAAGGCGATGGGGCTGACGGGCTGCGATTTCAACTACGGCGTATACCTGAACAACCCCACGTGGCTCAACGACATCAAGGCGTTGAAGATGGCCTCGAACGTATGGACGGTAAACAACCCGGCCGACATGATGTGGGCCATCGAAAACCGGGTCGACTACATCACCACAGACCGTCCCGACCTCTTCCTGAAGCTCACCCGCAAGTAAACCGGACGGGCATCGGATGCCCCGGCATACAGGCGATGCACCCGGGATGCGCCCGGATGCATCGCTTTCCTACAAAAACGCAACGATGAAACATTTGAGAATCATGGCCTGCCTGCTGTTGCTGGGATGCATGGTGCCCGCAACGGCACTCTGTGCCGGGGAGGATGCCCCGAAGCGCAGCAGGGGGAAAGGACACGACCGCCCTTATTCCGAAGCGATGTATGTCAAACGCCAGGGCGGCGACCTCTATATTTCGGCCAAGCTGGACGAACGGACGGATATCACCTATTGGTTCAGGCGGTGCATGTTCAACGAGCTCTACACGTTCTACCGCGTAGGCATCACGCGCAACAGGGCGGCGCTTCCCTCCACGCAGCCCGAGGCCGAACCCGCCGTCCTGCTCAACTCGACGTACAGCGACAACATCGGGCCTTTCGCCATCCCCGGGTGCGGGTGGTGCGGGGGCAACCACAAATACAGGGAACGCACGGCGCGCACGGCACGCAGCGAGGGTTACACCCTGCTGGCCGACGGCAACCGCATCGAAGGCGACACGACGCTATGGGCAAATCGGGTGACGGTCGAGGCCGAAAACGTAATCCTCGACCCGACACGCCCTTACCGGAACGCCGCGGGCGGCGAAGAACTGCGCGACACCCTGTGCCGGGAATCGGTGACATACACTGTCCGCCGCAACAACATCGAGGTCACGGCCTCGCACCGGTTCTGCAACGCCGCGCCCGTGACCATCGCCATCTATTACGGGATGCAGTCGATGTTCGAAGGCGAGACGCACGTACTCACCCCGGGCGGGGCCTACACGGACTGGACGGAAGCGGCGAAGGCATCGACGTTCACCAAACAGAAATACCCCCTTTTCCGGCGCTACGTCGAAAAGAACAGACAGGGGTACCAATCGACCTGGCTGCTGCCCGACGGGCTGGGAGACCACGCGCTGCTGGACGGGCAGGACGACATCTTCATCTATGCGCCCTACGGCAAGAGCTACCACAAGCTCATCGGAAACAAACGGATGGAGAACGGCGACAAGACCTGCTGGCGGGGTGTCTACACCTGGTTCGAGACGCCCGTCGCCGACGATGCCGACCTGTTGTGCTACGAAGGCAGCGCCGGGGGACATACGGCCGTTTTCATCGACTGCAAGCGGGCTTGCAAGAGGACACTGGCACTGCCCGGATACCTCGACCTGCGGCATTTCGGAACGGCCGAACAGAACGGCGGCATCCGCATTTCGGCCGCCGGGCGGAATAAACTGAAGATAAAGGCCGACGCACCGGGCAGCTGTGTATTGCTGCTCCGGGAATAAGGTCACGGGGTCAAAATAACGGAAGGCCGCTACGATCTGCCTGCAAGAATAAGAGGGCCGGGGAAATAAGCATTCCCCGGTCCTCTTATAATTCTGCCCCTGCCGGCTATTAACGCCGCCGATACCGTTTCGGATTCTTCAGCACCGCGTCGACGACGGGCGGCAGAATCTTCTCCATCACGTCGTACCCCGCGGCCGTGGGATGGACTTCGTCGTAGGTATAGGCCGCGACCATGCCTCCGTCCGCTTCGGACATCGCCGCGTGGTAATCCACATAGGGGACATTCTCCCTGCGGGCGTACTCGCGGATCATGGCGTTCAGCTCGATGATCAGGGGCGCGGGTTCCAACTCCTTGCGCCAGCCGAATTCACGCGCGGGCAACAACGAACACAGCACGGGGGCGATGCCGTTGGCACGCGCCAGCTCGACCATCGACACGAGGTTGCCCAGGATATGCGGGAGCGATATATAACCGGTATTCCGGGCTATGTCGTTCGTCCCGCCGCAGATGACGACCACCTGCGGGTGCAAGTCCAGCACGTCGGCCCGGAAGCGCACGAGCATCTGCGAGGTGGTCTGCCCGCTGATGCCGCGGCTCACATAACCGCGGGCGGCGAAAAAGTCGGGATGCGTCTTGATCCACAGTTCGGTGATCGAGTTGCCCATGAGGACGACCTTCGGATTGCGCACCTGGCAGTTGGCCTGCCCGAAGCGGCCGAAGTTCGCCCAGTCCTGGGTTTGCGCAGCGGCGCAGAGGAAACCCGCAAGGGCAAGGGCGGTAAAAAACAGTTTTTTCATCGTATCAGCAGCTATTGAATGACCTCCATCGGCATCTCCCACCCCATGATCGTCGAGATGTAGGGGATGACCGCAGCGGCGAACTTCCGGTGTCCGCGGTGGTTGGGATGGTACCCGGCCCCCAGGTCGCCGTCCTGGTTGGTGATGCCCGTAAAATGCATGACGCAATGCAGGTCGCCGTCCTCCAGGCCGGCCATGACGGACTGCATATAGGGATAGAACGCCTCCGCACCGTCGGGGATGACGTAAAGGATCGGCACGGAGCCGTAATGTTCGCGCAGGGCGCCGTAAAGCTCACGGAAAGCCTTGCCGAAGGCGGCCTCGGAGGGTGTAATGCCCGTGCTGCAATCGTTCGTGCCCAGTTTTATCACCACGATGTCGGGCTTGTAGCCCCGGAAATCCCACCGCGGCGAGTCGGTCATGTCGAACGTCCGCAGGATGCGCTGGCGCATGGTGACGTCCGACGTCTGCTTCACGTCGCCCCAGTTACGGACAACGCCCTGCCCCGAATGGGCCGTGAGCACGTAATCGGCATCGAAACAGCGCGCCACGATGCAGCCCCATGCCAGGTCGCAGTTCTCGGTCTCGGGGGTGAAAGGCTCCGAGACGGTTTTCCCCTCGGTACCGTAACCGCACGTGTGCGAGTCGCCGATGAACTCGATCAGCCGCGACGGAGCGGGCGGCAGGTCGAGCAGGGCACCGTCGGCCTCGATGCCGTAGAGCGTCGTGCGCCCCTGCTCGGCTTCGGTGCGTTTCTGCACCGTCACGGTATGCGGCCCCGGCGCAAGCCCTTCGGCGAGGGGCACGCACGACGAGGCTCCCTCGACGGTCGCCTTGCCGTACAAGCGTCCGTCGACGAATACGTTGTAGTAATTACGCCCGGTATCCGCAGCACGCATCGCACAGCGGCTGCCGTCGAAACGAAACGTGAAATGACAGCCGCTCCAGTCGAACGACAGGCTGCCGTCGCCGTTTTCGGCGGCGCGGCCGGTAAAGCGGATCTTGTCCGAACGGGCTTCATAGAAGCGCATGTCGCCGCCGACCATGCAGGCCCCCGACGCCGCGCACAATGCCAGCGCGAAAAACAGACGTTTCATCCGGGCAGCTTATTTGACGTAGGGCCTGATCTTCTCGATCCACACGGCATAACCCGCCGCCTTGAGGTGGATGCCGTCGAACGTGTACTCTTCGGGCAGTTCCCCGTTGCGCTGCATAGCGCTCCAGATGTCGATGAAGGTCAGCCCGCGGCGTTCGGCCATCGCACGCAGCAGTGCGTTGAACTCGGCGAAACGGGCATTCTTGCCCTTCATGAAGGCTTCGTTATGCGCCTCGTTGAGTGGCAACAGGCTCTGGATATAGACCCTCGTGCGGGGTGTCCCCCGGGCGATGATGTCAAGCAGGCGTTCGTACTGCTGCAAGAGTTTCTCGTTCGAAATCTTCGAGAAAAGCAGGTCGTTGGCACCGCCCATGATGAAGATGGCCTTCGGTCGTCCGTCGACGATCGGCTGCACGCGGTTGATCATGCCCGATATGCAGTCGCCGCCGATGCCGCGGTTGAGCACGCGTTTCCCCTGGAAATACTCCGCCCAGAAACCTCGTTCGGTAAGGCTGTTGCCCAGCATCACGATATTTTGCCCGGTGACCGGCACCAGTTCCTCGACATTGCGCTTGGAGAAATAATAGTCGTTGTTGAAGGTCAGCGTATCGCGCTGCGCCTGTGCGGCTGCGGTCGTCGCGACGGCAGAGGCCAGCAGCAGGAGGATGAGTTTCTTCATGGTTCGTTATTTTATCAGGTTTCCTTCGAAATCAATGTCGCGGTCGAACGGATGCAGCGCTTCGTCCGTCATCCGCGCCGCTTCACGCCGCGTCAGGGGCTCCGTACCGTCGGCAGCGACGGCAGCGCCGGCCTTGCGGAGCATGGCGGCAGCCGACGCCGCCGTAAGCGGCACGGGGTCGTCGGACACTTCGACCTGCGGCGCATAGTCGTGCAGGCCGCGGCTGAACTCACCGACGGAGATCCCGCGCTCGGGATAGAACCACGTGCGGTTCGCCCACTGGAACGGCTCGCCCGTCATACGCAGGATGCCCGTCGCTGCGATGCGCTGCAACATCGCGAAGTCGGGGTCGTCGGGTTTCACGTCGTACAACGGCGCGATATACGCATCCTGTGCCAGCAGGGCGGCCTGCAACCTGCGCACCGGGACTTCGCGGGGCATACACCCTTCCCGGGCGGCGATGGCCGCCAACGTCCCTGCGGCCTGTCCCGTGAGCAGGACTACCGGCTGCAGGCGCGTCGAACCGTTGATAAGGTTCGAAACCGATATGGCCTTGTCCGAAACCACCAGGTTGTCCGTCCCGGCAGGGATCATCACCCCCATCGGCACCGAAAACGACGGCACGGGCGGGAAGGGTATCTTCCCGATCTGAGGACGGCAATCGTGGTGGTGGTCGACGGGATAGTCGCCGACCGAAATGCCGGTACGGTAAAGTGCCGACGGGCGGCCGTAACGATCCGCCACGTCATCGAGCGTCAGGCGGATCACCCCGTCCAGGCGCCGCCCCTCACGGTGGTAAGGCAGGTATGCCAATCCGTCTGCGGTGCCGAACTCGTCATCGGCGATCCCCAGGTGGCTGAAACCCAGTTCGTGCTGGATATAGTAGATGAACCGCAGGGTCTTCTCGCGGGCGGGGCGCAGCGCGGCGTCACGCCGGGCATAGGGCATCTCGACGATATTCATGTAGACGTCGTTTCCGTTGACCGGCCAGTTGAGCATGTATTTGCCATTGGGCAGGCGGCCGTAGTTGAGCATCACCTCCGCCGGGATCGGCTGCCCCGCAGCGGTCTGGCAGGCCGCAGCGAACTCCGCAGGATCGTACCCTTCGGGGCGGGGGATGGTCTTGTCGGCACCCTTGCCGTAATCCTTGAGGATGGCGACGAAAGTCAGGTCTTGCACGATGTCGTTCGCCTCGGCAGGCGCCAGCGCCTCGCCCGTATCGGCACGGGCGTCCATGCCGATGCGGTAGGGCGTACCGCTCATGGGCAGCGCATCGCCCAGGTCGGTGGCATCGACCGTGATACGAGCCGAGACCTCGAGCCTGTCGCCCCCGCCACGCGAGAAACGGGCGCCCGTCACGCAGTTGCCGCGCTTGTATACCTTATCGAGCACATACCCGTGCAGGACTTCGAGCCGCGGCTCGGCCGCAGCCATCGCCCTGAAGATGCTGTCCGCCACATGGGGCTCGAAGAGCGTGTTGCTCACCCAGCCCGTGGCAAGCGCTTCGGCCCCGCCGTAATGGGCGCGCAGGGCCTCGCGAAATTCGTTCCACAGCCCCGAGGGCAGGTGGTGGTTACCGTCGGCAGCGGGGACGCCCTGCGCCGAGAACATCCCCCCGAGCATGGGCGTGGGTTCGACGACCAGCGTGGCCGCCCCCTGACGCGCCGCGGCGATGGCCGCCGAAGTGCCCGAGGTCGTGCCGCCGATAACCAGCACGTCGACCGTGCGGCGTATCGTTTTGGCTTGTGCGGGACGTACGTGCCCGATTGCGAGGGACAACACCGCCGAAAGTAAGAATCCTATACGTGTCATGCTTGTTTCGTTTCTTTTAAATATCACGGCACCGTTTGAGGCCGGCAAATCGTTTATCAGGCATCGGGAACGAGCCGCCTATTTGCATTGTTCGAGGATCTGCCATATCTGGTAAAGTCCGCGCGGAACATGGAAACACCCCTTCCACTTGCCGCCCTTGAGCGGGAGGAGCACCTCCCCGCGGCGGTTGAGGTAACCGAACCACTCGGGATATTTCGGGTCTTTGAAGTGCGTCCACATGTAATCGTGCAGTTTCTGGAACCACGCAAGGCACTCCTTGTTGCCCGTCAGCTGGTAGGCCTTGATCATCGTGATCGCGGATTCGATATGCACCCACCACAGTTTCTGATCCCATTCGAGCTGCTGCTGCGGACGCCCGAGGCGATCCATGAAATAGAATATGCCGCCGTACTGTTTGTCCCAGCCGTATTCGATGGTCGCAAGCGCGATCTCCACGGCCTTCCCGATCAAATCGGGGCGGCCGAGTCGCTTGCCCAGATCCATGATGAACCACATCGCCTCGAGCGAATGCCCCGGGTTGATCGAGCGACCCTCGAAGGAGTCGACCAGCGAATTGTCCTCTGCCGAGACATTCTCGACGATGAGCCCGAGGTCTTTCTGGTAAAAGACCTCCATCACCTCGTGCAGGCATGTTTCGATCGTTTCGTCGATGAGTTCCCTGTCGATGAGCTGCTCGATTTCCAGCGACAGGTTGCACAGGATCATCGGCAGCGCGAAATCCTTGATCGGACGCGTCCCGGGATGTGCCTTGCACCACTTGCCCTTGGGGTTCGAACGCTTCTCGAGCACCCGGTCGAAAGTCTTTTTGGCGATGGCGGCATACCCGGCGTCGCCCGAGGCGATAGCCAGCTGCGCGAAGGCCATCGTGGCGAAGGTATACGAGAAAATGTTGTAGGGGTCGACCAGCGGCCGGCCGTCGCGCGTGAGCGAGAAATACCAGTTGTAATTGCCGTCATGGCCGTATTTCTTCAGGAACTCCGCACCCTGCAAAGCACACTCGAGCCACTCGGGGCGTTTTTCCACCTTGTTATAAAGCATCGAGAAAAGCCACACTTCACGGCCTTGCAGCCAGATGAACTTGTCGGTGTCGTAGACGCTGCCGTCGCGTTCGAGGCAGGTGAAATACCCCCCGTATTGTTTATCCTGGGAGTGTTCGAGCCAAAACGGCAGGACGCTGTCCAGCAACTCCGACTTATACTTGCCGGCCAGTTTCTGAAAATCCATAGTGTCGGTTGTTAGATTAATGTCCCGCAGGTGATCCATACGACGGAGGTCTCCGGTCTGAATGCGCACAGCACCGGATTCATTATTCGTGTTATTCATTTTTTTGCCAGTATTTCTCTATTTCTTCAAGCGAACGCCCCGTGGTTTCGGGAACGGCACGCCAGATAATCAACATATAGGGGACGCACATCGCCGCAAAGAGGAAGAACGTGCCGGCGGGCGTAAGGTTTTCGAGCATCCACGGCGTCAGCTGCCCGATGAGGTAGGTGCCCACCCACAGCGCAAGTCCGGCGATCGACATCGCCAGCCCGCGCACCCGGGTGGGGTACATTTCCGAGAGCAGCACCCACACCACGGCGCAGATCGAAACGGCGCAGCAGAAAATATAGGCCAGGAAGAATATCAGCAGGAATACGTTGGGCAGCCCCAGCGCCGCACCGCACATGAAATAGAGCCCGATGCAAAGCAGCGAGACGATCATGCCCGACACACCCCAGTAGACCAGTTGTTTGCGTCCCACGCGGTCGATGATGACAAGCGCCAGGAACCATTAAAGCTAGGGGGCGACGCCCACGAGCACCTGCGAGAAGAGCGAATCGCCGCTCGACAGCCCCGCATTCTCGAAGATCGTCGGGCCGTAGTACAGCACGGCGTTCACGCCCATGAACTGCCCCAGGATGGCGATGAAAACGCCTATGACGACCGCCTTGCGGATACCCGGCTCGAACAGCACGCGCCATTCGGACTTCGACGAAGCGGAGGCCGTGCCGTGAACGGCAGCGATCTCCTCGTCGGCGGCTTCCGACGAACGGTAGATACGCTGCAACACGGCATGCGCACGCACGTCGCGGCCGCGCAGCACGAGCCAGCGGGGGCTTTCGGGAATGAAGAATATAACGGTGAAGAAGAGCAACGCCGGCAGCGTTTCGGCACCGAACATGCCGCGCCACAACTCCGTAACCCATATCTTCTGCATCCACGGGGAGGCGTAGACGGCCGTTTCGGCCGATTTGAGTATCTGGAAGTTCACGAGGTAGGCCGCCAGGAACCCGACCGTGATGGCCAGCTGGTAAAGCGACACGAGTGTCCCGCGCCAGCGTGCCACGGCGACCTCGGAAATATACATCGGCGAAACGATCGACACCACGCCGATGCCCACACCACCCACGATGCGGTAAACGACCAGTTGGATGAAGTCGGCACTGACGGCACAGCCGACGGCCGAAACGGTGAACAGCACGGCCGACAGCAACATCGTCAGCTTGCGCCCGAAACGGTCGCTCAGCACACCGGCCACGGCCACGCCGCCGATCGAACCGACGAGCGCACACCCGACGAACCATCCCTGCTGCATGGCGTCCAGCGAGAACTGCGAGGCCACACCGGATATCGTACCCGAAATGACCGCCGTGTCATACCCGAACAAAATCCCGCCTATGGCGGCTACCAGTGACAGGAATGCCACATATCCCGTATTCGTCTGTGATTTCATCGGCTAACGGATGTTAAAGTATTCCTTGTAACGGTCGAAGAGATGCCCGGCCTGCAGGTATGCAGACTGGGGGCTCATGAAATGCGAAAATTCGAACGTGATGGCCTTGTCGTAGCCCGCACGCATGGCGGCTTCGAGCTTCATGCGCAGCTTGTCGAACTTGATGGGCAGGAACTTGATGGGCATGTCGCGGTCGAACGACTCGGCGTTGGTCCAGCACTGCATGCCGTACTTGTCGGCCAGGCGTTTGTTGACCGCGAAGAACACGTCCAGCTCGTCGTAGTCGATATGCCCGTCCTGAAACGCACAGGCATCCACCACATCGTGAATCCCGTCGAATATCTCGTCCCACTCGCGTTCGTGCTGCTCGACGGAAACAGCCTGCTCCTTGGTCAGTTTGCTCCCGCTGGCCATCACCGCCTTCTTGCCGTCGATCCACGGCGAGATGAAGGTGGGCAGCCCGCCCGAAACTTCCTTGCACTGTTTGCCCAGGGCATGGAACGTCCCGATGGCACCCTTGGTGGCACGGCTGATCTCGCCGCTCAGGTACCAGCCGCCGAAACTCTCGTATTTGCGGCCGTACATGTTCCACACCTCGTCGATTACATATTTATTATGCTCCACCTCATGCGACATGTCGCCCGTGTCCCAGTATTCGCCCGAGTCGTAAAGCCCGAAGTAAAACTTCATGCCGTACTTGCCGGCCAGGCGCAGGAACAGATCGAGCAGGTCGACCGACGGCATGTAACACCCTTTTTTGAGCAGGTAGGGCGAAGGGTAGGTGATGAACTTGCGGTAGCCCGAGCGAATCCCGATCACCGTGTCGATGCCGATCGACTTCATATGGCGGAAATCTGCGTCCCACTCCTTCTCGCCCCAGTTCTGGTGCGGGATGTCGTGCGAAATTTCGTCGAGGAACGTACCCGTGATGCGCAGCCCCTCCCCCTTGGGGACGATCAGCCCGCCATACCCCGGAGCGGATGCGGCCAGGGCATCGTCCGTGCCCGTACCGCCGAACTCCGAGGCCGCTTTGACCAGTCCGGGGACGGCAACTGCCGAAGCCGCAGTCACAGCCACTTTTTTAAGAAAATTCCTTCGGTTCGAGGTTTTCATATCAGACTGGATTTTATAGTTTGCATAAAATAAAGTAAATTTTATCGTTTTTCTATGCAAATATAATAAATAAATTTACAATGAAGCAATATTATAGTCTTTTTTATTCTAATCGACCAAAAAAAAGATTTTGCGGCTGGTAATATCGGGTAATAACGGGTACAAAAAAAGTCCGTAGGGCTACGGACTTCTCTTTATGGCTATTTTATCGATCCGGGCTACATCAGCCCCAGCATCTTGCTACGGCTCAGCATACAGGCGCCCACGGCCCCGGCTTTTTCACCCAACTTGCTGAGTTTTATGGTTGTATCCTTATTCACGAGTTGCAGCGAATATTTGTTGATGGCGCTCTTGAGCGGCAACATGATATAATCCTTGGCCACGGCCAGCGTCCCGCCCAGCACGATGAGGTCGGGATTGAAGAGGTTGATGAGCCCGGCCATGGCCTTGCCGAGCGTATGCCCGACGGTTTCCATGACTTCGATGGCAAGCACGTCTTCCTGCCCCAGCGCTTCGAGAATATCCTCCAACAGGATCTGCTCGCCGCGATTGTACTTGTCGGAAAGCATCGAAACACGTTTCTGCGCCAGCTTCTCCATGAATATACGGTGTACGGCCGAGCCCGAGGCGCCGGTTTCGAGGCAGCCGCGCTTGCCGCACCGACAGATCACCTCGTTGTCGAGCAGCGGGAAATGGCCGAACTCGCCCGAGAATCCCGACCGGCCGTAGAACAGTTTGCGGTCGATGACCAGCCCGACGCCCAAACCCCAGCTGGCATTGACGAATATCATCGTATCCTCGTTGTTGCCCACGCCGCACATGTACTCCCCGTAGGTCATCGCCCGGGTATCGTTCTCGACATAGACCTTGCAGCCCAGGCGTTTCTCCAGCAGCATCGTGAGGGGCTCCTCCTCGACGAAGAAATAGCTGTAACTGTACCCCGTCTTGGAATTGACCCGCCCCGAGAGGTTGAAGCCGACCGAAAAGATCTTGGTCCGGTCGATCTTGCTCTTGGCGATGAACCCGTTGACCACGTCGCACAGCCGGTCGAGCGCCTGTACCGAATTTTCCATGACGAACGGCACGCAATCGCGCATGTCGACGACCTGCCCCTTGAAATTGATGATCGCCAGGGTGATGATGTCCTTCTTGATGTCGACACCGACAAAATAACCCGCATAGGGGTTGAGCCCGTAGATGTTGGGCCGGCGCCCCCCGGCAGTACCCTGTTTCCCGAAGTCGTGCACGAAGCCGTCTTCGATCAGTTCGCTGACCAGTTTGGTGACCGTCGGCACCGACAGATTCATTTCATGGCTCAGATCCGTGATGCTGAAATCCCCACCCATGATGTAGTGCCCGATCAACTGCAGTTTGAGCAGAGCGGTTTTGTTGCCTTCCTCGGCTTGTCCCAAAAAAGAATCGACCATAATTCGAAATGATTATTTGGTGCTGTACTCCTGCAAAGATAATAATTTTTACTTTAAACAAGCGTTTTTCTACGGTATTTAGCCGTCTGAAATAGGCAAAATAAATAAATACGGAGAAAGCCGGGGAAAATGCAAATTTTATTTCTTTTCGACAGCCGCCTGCCGCCGCCAGACCGGACATTTCCGTCCGGGTAAACAAAAACGCTGGAAGCCGCAGGCGTTGTGCCTGCAGCTTCCAGCACTGCGGGGGTAGGCATTCCGGCAGGATGCTATGCCGGCAAGAGGATCGAAAAGCGGCTTCCCCTGCCGATCCCGCTTTCGACCGAGATCGTGCCGCCGTGCGCCTCGACGAACTCCTTAGAGATGGCCAGCCCCAACCCGCTGCCCTGCACCTTCGTACCCGGCACGCGGAAATATCGCTCGAAAATGCTCTTATGGTAACGCGGGTCTATGCCACGGCCGAA
>OGNY01001261.1_pt1 | contig 17378 bp, 17 predicted proteins | sample 1573551 | NCBI WGS metagenome assembly OGNY01 (sample SAMEA2581885, study PRJEB24529) | metagenome | biome: Human gut stool | place: China | collected 2011
GCGGCCGCAAGGACATCATCAAGGTAGAGGGCGATGCCTCCTGGCTGAACCTGGATGTGCTGGCTTATCTGGACCCAAACATCAGCGTGACCATTATTGAAAACGGCAAGGCTGTCCGCAAGGAGCAGCCCAAGCCCCCCAAGCGTCTGGTGAACATTGTACGCTGCAAGAACCCCCGCTGCATCTCCAGCATTGAAGAGGAGTGCGACCAAATCTTTGAGCTGAGCTCCAACGGCAAGTACCGTTGCATCTACTGCGAGCAGGAATTGCAGGTAAAACCGGAATAACTGCGTTTTTGCTAAAGGCATCGCATTTTAGTTTTGTAGAACAGTCAAGCCTGCGGGCTTGGCTGTTTTACTTTTTCATGGGAGGGACGCAGAGGGAAACCGCAGCTGCCGCGCTGGTTTTCTACCGAAACAGTCGCGCGGCGGGTCGGCTTTCTGCTGACTGGCAGATACGATGATTTAATAGATAAAAAGGACTGCTATACTGGGCAAAACCCATGTACAGCAGTCCTTTTTGGTGCAAAAGAAAACTGACGGGACTCTTTGCAGCGCACGATACCCCGGCTTGCCTATGCCATTCCCGTACAGCAGGCAGCGCCGGAATTGCGACACATCGAGAAACTTTATCGACTGCAACCCCCAAAAGGCCCGCGGCAGAAAGCCCCGTCAGCAAGGTACTGTGCATTCCTGCACAATCCAAAAAAAGCAAAGGTAGGCAGCCTGCTTACACGCACCGCAGGCTGTTTTTCCATCCAGCAACAAAGCTTTTAAAAAGAAGGGTATTCCCCCCTCCCACCGCAACGTGACCATGTCCGCACGGAAGGCTTCCTTTACTGACCACAGTATAGCAGAGTTACGCTTCTGTTGCACAAAAATTGTCATATTCTGACGGTGCAGATGTCATGAATTGCCGGTAGGCACCGCACAGGTAAAGCGGAACCAATTGTCCCGGCAGCTCAGGGTATACTCCGCACCGTGGCGCAGCAGAACGTCCCGCACATTGGAAAGCCCCATGCCGTGGCCGGGCTCCTTGCGGGTGGTGCGGGGTAACTGCCCATCCGGCGGCAGCTCCACGTCCCGCTGCACCCGGTTGCGCACCGAGAGAAGATATTCCTCCTCCGTTTTGCGCACTCGCACGTAGACCTCCGGCGGGTACGCCTGCGCTGCGGCACAGATGGCGTTATCCAGCAGATTGGCCAGCACGGTGACCATATCCACTCCGCTTAAGGGAAAATCCCGCAGGTCGCAAAGATCAAAATACACGCTTACGCCCTGCCGGGTGGCCTCCTCGTACTTGCGAGTCAGGATGGAGTCCAACAGCGGGTTGTGGGTATCCATAATGGTAGTGCTGGCCGCCACAGCCTTATCCACACCGGCAATATAGTCCTGCGCACCGGCCACATCTCCCTGTGCCAGCAAGGCACGCAACGCACCGATATGGTTGGTGAATTCGTGGGTCAGGCGGCGCTGGGCGGTGTAGGAATCCAGCAGAGCCGAAGCCCGCTGCTGCTCCAGTTCGGCCTGAAAATGCAGGCTGCGACGCTGCATGACCTGATCATTGAACATTGCCACGATGCACAGATGCACCATGACAGCCACCGTAAGCCCCACTGTCATCCCCATTGTGGCCATGGTGGCCCTTTTGTTGTTATCTGTGAGCATGAGCAGGATGTTCAGCACCACGACCACGCCCGGAAAAAAGCTCATGGTCAGCGCCTGCAAAGGCTCCAGCGCATTGTATCTGCGCCACTTGCCCACAAAGAACGATACCCCGGTGCTGACTACCAGATTTGCGAATGACATTATGATCAGACAATCTGCGCGCTGGATGACCTGCTGTAGCTCACACTCCAGCATCCACGATATGACATACCGCACACTGTTTTCAACCAACAGGCACATGGTACCGTTGATCAGACAGGCGGTAAATTTCTGCCCCGGCGTGCCACCAAACAGCATAACTGTGATGAACAGAAAAAGAAGCGTGTAAACCACTGCCATCGGCGTAAAAAAGCCATGGTTGCGCATGACCGAGAGGGTCATCGTAAGCATGGTTATAACACCGGACCACACCAGAGGGTGCTTTACCCTGCCCTTGCCAAGGTAAGCATATTCAACCATGATAAAGCCGAGCCATTGGGTCAGGCAGACCCAGTGGCCGTACATATACCAGCGCCAGAATTCTTCATTCATCACCGAACTGCCCCTTCCATTCCAGCCATGCGCTGCGGATGGCTGTATAGTACTGTCGGCTGACGCTCAGTTCTACCCCGCTGCGCAGCTCCACCTTATAGTTGCGGATGGAGCGCACATATTTCAGATTGACCACATCGCTGCGCCCTACCTGCAAAAAACCGTTTTCGTACAGCATGGCGGGCAGATCAGCGATTTTGCCGTAAAAGGTGCAGATGGGCTGGTGCGGGATATCGCCGTAGACGTTGATCTGCCGCAGATCGCTTTCCAGATAATAGATCTGATCCAGCGGAATCTCACTGGTGGTGCGGTTATGGTGCACCTCCAGCGTTTTTCGGAGGTCGGACATGCCGGAAAAAATATCCTCCAGACAGCTGGGCAGCTGGGCGGCAATATCCCGCTTGAGTAGGTAGCGGTAAGCGTTGACCGTGTAGCCCTTTGGGGCAAATTCCAGATAAGCCGAAATGTACACCAGCATGATGTCTGGGGCGACCTGCCGCAGCTTGCGTCCCAGTGCAATGCCGTCGGTGGTTTTCAGGTCTACATCCAGAAACGCCAGCTGGTAGCGTTCCAGCTCCGGGGTAGCCAGCAGCTGCTCGCCGCTGGTGCAGACGGTGCTCTGCACCTGAATCTCCCGGGCGCGGAACCATTCCGAGATGTACTCGTCCATCTGTGCAGCGAAGGCCGCATCATCGTCACAGACCAGAATGTGCATGGGTGTGTTTCCTCCTTTTTGAATACAAAAAAGCATATAGCAGTGTTCCCCGCCGGGAGAAGCACCCTATATGCTTTTATATTACACTTGTTCCGCCTGTTCGTCAATCAAAGACGGAGCAGACGCTGGGATCACTTATGCAAGGAATTTGTCGTAGAGACCAAATGCAAAGATGAACACCACGATGAGCGGCAGCACATAAGTCAGGTAGCCGCGCATCCAGTCCTGCACCTTGAGACCCTTGCCGGTGTTGACCTCTTTTTTGTAGTTCTGCCAGCCCCAGCCGTAGCGGGTAACGCAGAACAGCAGATATACCAAGCTGCCCAGCGGCAGGAACAGGTTACTGACCAGAAAGTCCTCTACATCCAGCACAGCACCGCCGAACACTGCAAAGCCATCCCATGCCCACAGGTTATAGCCCAGCACACAGGGCATGGACAGCAGGATGATGAGCACAAGGTTCACCAGACTGGACTTTTTGCGGCTGCAGCCAGTCAGTTCCATGCCACAGCAGATGATATTCTCGAACACTGCCAGCACGGTGGACATGGCTGCAAAAGCCATGAACAAAAAGAACAGGCTGCCCCACAGCCGACCCATGGACATATTGGCAAAGATGTTGGGCAGGGTGATAAAGATAAGGCTGGGGCCGCTGGTCTGGTCCACATGGTAGGTAAAGCAGGCCGGGAAGATGATCAGACCGGCGGTAATGGCTACGAAGGTATCCAGCACCACGATGCGGACAGACTCGCCCAGCAGGGAGTGTTCCTTGCCGATATAGCTGCCGAAGATGGACATGGCGCCGATGCCAAGGCTCAGGGTGAAGAAGGCCTGATTCATAGCGGAGACCAGCGTGTTGACCACGCCCACCTCCTGCATCCGGGCAAAGTCCGGCACAAGGAAGAAGGAAAGGCCTTCCTTTGCCCCGGGCATGAACAGGCTGTTGACAGCCAGCACCACCATAATGAGGAGCAGGGCGATCATCATGCCCTTAGTCACGCGCTCCAGACCGCTTTGCAGACCCTTGGCGCACACCAGAATGCTCACTACCACCACAAATACCATCCAGAAGGTCATAGTAGCGGGGCTGGCCAGCATTTCAGTAAACTTATCGGCCACCTGCTCGGCGTTGAGCCCCGCCAGTTTGCCGGCGGCTGTCATGTAGAAATAGTGCAGCATCCAGCCCGCCACGGTGGTGTAGAACATCATCAGCAGGTAGCAGCCGATGAGGGTAAAATAGCCGTGAATATGCCACTTCTGCCCCGGCTTTTCCAGCGCCTGATACGCACGCACCGGACTTTTGCGGGAGGCGCGTCCCACGGCGAACTCCATGGTCATGATGGGCAGACCCAGAATAACCAGAAAGATCAGGTAGAACAGTACAAAAGCACCGCCGCCGCCCTGACCTGCAATATACGGAAACTTCCACACGTTGCCGATGCCGATGGCACAGCCTGCGGAAAGCAGAATAAAGCCCAGACGGGATTTCAGAGTTTCTCGTTCCATGATCCGATAACTCCTTACTTCTGCTTCCGGGGTGCGTTTTTACCCACGGGGCCGCGAGGACGGCGCTCGGCAGCCTTGGACTGCTGCGCAGCAGAACGGGTCTGTGCACGACCCTTGACCGCTGCGGCACGCAGACCGTTCACCTCGGCCTTAGTCAGCTCGCGGTAGGTTCCGGGCTTGAGCATGCCCAGCTTCACCACGCCCTCGGCGTTGCGCTTCAGGCGCACCACCTCAAGACCCACGCTCTCGCACATCCGGCGAATCTCGCGGTTCTTGCCCTCTTTCAGGGTCATTTCCATCACGGTGCGGCCGGGCTCGTCTGTGACCACGTTGATGGCACAGGGCATGGTCTTGGTGCCGTCGTCCAGCACGACGCCGCTGCTCAGCTTGAGGATGGTAGCCTCGTCGGCGCGGGGCTGCACGGTAACGCGGTACAGCTTGGAGATACCGCCGGATGGATGGGTAACGGCCTGTGCAAAGGCGCCATCGTTGGTCATCAACAGCAGACCCTCGCTGTCCTTATCCAAGCGGCCCACCGGGTACAGACGGGCGGGGATGTCGCTGACCAAGTCCATCACGGTTTTGCGGCCCAGCTCATCGCTGGCGGTGGTCACATAGCCACGGGGCTTGTACAGCGCCAGATAATACAGCTGCTGGTTCTTTTGGATGTAGATGCGCTCGTCATCCACATGGAGCACGTCACGGTTGGGGTCCATTTTGTCGCCCACCTTGACCGGGTGGCCGTTCACCTTGACGCGGCCCTCGGCAATGATCTGCTCGGCGGCGCGGCGGGAGCACAGACCCTGCTCGGCCATGATCTTCTGAATACGTTCTTCTGCCATAATATTACTCCTTGTGCGCCTCACGGCGCTCAAAATGCGCACCGCTCCCCTGCTTTTGCGGGGCACGGTGCGCGGCTATATAGACCGCAGACCAAAAGATCTGCGGCTGCGGCTTGATTTGTATAAAAGGTTACTCTGCCTTGGGCTCCTCTGCGGGTGCCTTGGCGTCCTTTTTGACCAGAGTGGTAAGCTTTTCCACCAGCTCAGGCAGCATGGTCAGGGCACGGTCGATGCTGTTGGAGCTATCCGACAGCTGGATGGTGCGCACGCAGCCATCCTTGATGACCAGAAATGCCACCGGCTGAATGTTGACACCGGCACCGGAGCCGCCGCCAAACAGATCCTTGTTGGCAGCGTTCTTGCCGTTAAAATCGGTACCGCCGGAGGCGAAACCAAAACTCACCTTGGACACCGGCAGGATGGTGATGCCATCCTCGGTGGTGATGGGCTTGCCGATAATGGTGTTAGAGTCCACCATCTGGTGAATTTTCTCCATCGTAACGTTCATCAGGCCCTGAATAGGATGCTCTGCCATAAAACAACTCTCCTTTATTCATCCGTGCAGGCAGCAGGCCGCCGGAAAGCATTCTGAGATAGATTTAGTGTATCATCTTCAAATAAAAATGTCCAATACTTTTTTACGCCAGAACTCGTACAGTACCCGCACAGCGGCAATGACGATGAACAGCGCCTGTGCGCTGACCCGGAAGGACACCTTGTCCTGCACAGTAGGCTGGGCGCTGCCGAAGTCCGGCAGAACGCGCAGCTGGTCAAATTCCAGAAAGAAGAAATGGTCCAGCACGCCAAGGGTCGGGTACAGCCACGCTTGCAGCTTGCCGTAATTGCGGGCAGCTGCGGCGGGGTCGTCCCCGCGCACACCAAGGCAGACCGAAATCCTTGTAAAGCGGAGCGCGCCAAACACTGCCCGCAGCAGCGTACCCACGCCCCGCAGCATGGTGCAGATCACATCCAGCGTGATCTTTGCCTTTTGGCGGGGCGGCTTTTCAGCTTTGGGCTTTGCGGGCTGCGCAGCCTTTTTTTCAGCTTTTTTGCGCTTACGCTCCGCGCGCCATGCGCGGAATTTTGCTTTCAGTCTGCCGGTAAAGCCCTTGGGCTCCTCCGGCTGGGCGGGAGGTTCCGGCTTTGGGTATTGGAACACCGGAAAAGTGATGCCCAGTGCCCCGGCCTTTACGGTAAGCGTATCGTTTTGCCAGCAGACATCCGCGCAGAAGGGGCACAGCAGCAACAGCGCCGCCAGCACCAACAAAATCAGCAGCAGGATGCCCACCACCTTGAGGATGAACAGCAGACAAGCGCCCACTGCGGAAAGAACCATGCCCATGGATCAGCCCTCACTTTCGGTCGGATCATCTGCCGGTGCATCGCTGTGCACCGGCGGCAGGTCTGCCAGACTGGACAGGCCGAACACGCGCAAAAAGGTATCGGTGGTGCGGAAGCTGACCGGGCGACCCGGCAGATCCAGACGTCCGGCTTCCTCGATGAGCCCCTTTTCCAGCAGACCGGACACGCTGGAGGAGGAATCCACACCGCGCACCTGCTCAATAAAGGCGCGGGACACCGGCTGATTATAGGCGATGACGGTCAGGGTCTCCATGGCCGCAGGGCCAAGCGGCACAGCGCGGCGGCTGTCCAGCACGCGGCGCACACAGTCTGCCCACTGGGTCTTGGTAGCCAGCTGCCACCGGGCATTCAGATGCAGCAGACACAGGCCGCTGTCCTCCCGCTGATAGCGGGTGTGCAGGGTCTCCAGTGCGGCATCCACGCTGGACTGGGGCAGCTGCATCGCCTGTGCCAGCTTATCAGCACCTATGGGGTCGCCGCAGGCAAAAAGCATAGCCTCCACGGCGGCAAGGGTTTGTTTCTGGTTCATGGGTTCTCCTTATTGCGTTCCGGGCGGGTGCGGCGCATGGTCAGCGCTCCCCGGTCGTCCAACGCGATGCGTCCGCCGCGCACCAGTTCCAGCAGCGCCAGAAAGGTAGCTACGTTAGTGCTGCGGCTCTGGCTGCGGGAAAACAGCTGCTCCATTTTTGCCACAGTGCCACCCAGCATCCGGCGCAGGATGTACACCACCCGGCTGGTGACCGATACCATGGGCGCGGTGACCAGCGGCTCAAACTGCTGCTGAGTGGGTACGCGGCGGGTCTTGGTGCGGCCTGCCAACGCCTGCCAGTAGTCCGCCAAGATCTGCGGGGCATGGTGCAATGCGTAGGTGTTATCCCACTCCACTTCCATGGGACGGCGCACGAATACCGGAGCAGCCTCTCCTTTTGCGCGCAGCAGAGCCGCCATGCGGCGGCACTGGTCGTACTCGATGAGCTGACCGGTGAGTTCCTGCTTCATGCGCTCGCCCTCTTCGCTGCGGGGCAGCAGCAGAAAGCTTTTCATTTCCACCAGATGCGCCGCCATCTCAATGAAGGCGCTGGCGGTCTCGGGGTCAGGGTCAGCCTGCTCCACGGTGCGGGTGTACTGGTCGATCAGCTGCAGGATGGGGATATTATGCAAGTCCATTTTATGTTTGGCCACCAGAGCCAGCAATAATTCCAGCGGGCCGTCAAAATCTTCCAGATGGAAGGTCAATTCCTCTGCCACTCAGATCACCGCCCCAAGGCTGCTTGCATAAACGGTGTAGGCGATCTTATCGATATAGCCGGTGCCTGCGCCCAAAAGCGACCACACCACGTTATTCAGGTAGTAGAGCGGCGTATCCAGAAAGCCGCCCCAAACCGCTGCCAGCATGACGATCATGATATATTTTTCGTACCGCATCAGGCCAAAGTAGATGCGCTGCGGCAGCACCACCAGCAGAATGCGGCTGCCGTCCAGCGGCGGCACCGGAATCAGGTTGAACACCGCAAGGCTGACGTTCATCAGCACCAGATAGCGCAGGAACATGGCAATGTAAATGGTAGCGTTATTGACCGGCGCCCAGTAGTACATTACCTTCCATGCCACCATGCCAAGGTAAGCCAGCACAAGGTTTGCCACAGGGCCTGCCAGTGCCGTAAGCGCCATGCCCCACTTAGGGTTTTTGAAGTTGCGGGGGTTGGTGGACACAGGCTTTGCCCAGCCCACGCCTGCAAACACCATGCACAGGGTGCCCAGCAGGTCAAAGTGCGCAAAGGGATTCAGCGAAAGACGCCCCTCGCGTTTGGCGGTGGCATCGCCCAGCAGCCATGCTGCCAGCGCATGGCCAGCCTCGTGGAACGGAATGGCCACCAGCGCCACCAGTGCGCGGATGATATAATAGGTTGCCTGTGTGGTCATGTAAATCTCCTGTCAAAACGAATTTCATTCTTTATAATACTATTTTTTTGTGTCCTGCACAAGCCCCACAGCACCGGGAATGCAAAAAGCTACAGAAAATTTAAAAAAAGACTTGCTTTTTCTTTGTATCTCTGGTAAAATAGTCAAGCTGATTATTTTGATTCCATACTTCACTGTAGGAGGTGCAATTACCATGGCTAAGTGTGAATGCTGCGGCAAGGGTGTTACCTTTGGTATCAAGGTCTCTCACTCTCATCGCCGTTCCAACCGTACCTGGAAGCCGAATGTCCGTCGTGTCAAGGCGGTCGTGGAGGGCTCTCCCAAGTATGTCTACGCATGCTCCCGTTGCCTGCGCGCTGGCAAAGTTACCCGCGCTGTCTAATTTGGTGTATGTGGCCGGTCACTTTGTCGAGTGGCCGGCTTTTTTATTTGCCGCAAGGAGAGAAATAAAATGTCTTTGCCTGTTGATCCCATCATGCTGCTGAGCGTGGTGAACCTGAAACTGCGGGATCAGTATAAGGATCTCGATGCACTGTGCGAAGATCTGGAGGCCGACAAGGCCGGTCTGTGCGCTAAGCTGCACGCTGTGGGCTACGATTACGACCCGCAGCGCAACCAGTTTGTCTGATTATAGCTTCCAAATCCGGCACCGGTGCGCAGCGACTGTGCCCGGGCCGGTGAATGATAAAATAAGGAGTGCTTGATTTATGATCCAGGGTACCTATTACAAAGAGTGGAGCACGGTTCTGGGCCGTGAGATGGAGTTTAAGGTGTACGGCCATGCCGGTGTGCCGGTGCTGGCACTGCCCGCCCGCGGCGGCCGTTTTTATGACTGGGAGAACAACGGAATGCCCGACGCCATTGCCCAGCTGCTGAACGAGGGCAAGGTGCAGCTGTTCTGCGCAGATGCCATGGACGGCGAAGGCCTTTTGAACGGTGATCTGCCCCAGCGCCGCCGCGCCGAGCTGCAGGAGAAGTATTTCGTCTACCTGACCGCTGAGCTTGCTCCCCGTATTCTGACCCTGAACAACGCCAAAAAGGGCACCCGGATCTGGACTGCCGGTGTAGACTTGGGCGCTTACCACGCCGTCCACTGCCGTCTGCGCCGTCCCACCTTGTTTGCAGGTGCTGTGGGCATGGGCGGCATCTACGACCTGACCCGCTTCTGGGGCACCGACAGCGATGACATGGTGCTGCGCTGCGCTCCCCTTGCCTATTTGCAGGAGAACGGCATTGCCAACAAGCCTGCGCTGGCCAAGGCTGAGGAGAACAGCCTGATCCTCTGTGCCGGTCAGGGTGCCTACGAGGGCGATGCACTGGATGACACGCAGGCACTGGCTGATCTGCTGAAGGATCAGGGAATGCCCGCACATCTGGAGATCTGGGGCGGTGACGTCTCCCACGACTGGTACTGGTGGGGCAAGATGTGGAGTCTGTTTGCACCGCGCATTCTGGAAGTAAAGTAAGAGCTTACAACGAGGGAAAGCCTGCGGGCTTCCCTCGTTTTTTTATATGCAGCAGTTTTGAATGGCCTCCGCGTGCGCTCTGGCCATGTTCAGTGGAATTTCATCTTTTAATTTATGGTTCAGAAACGCCTGCGGCGTTTCTGAACCATTTTTTGTCAGCTGTACTATTTATATTTCATTTCCTACTTGAATTGTCGGATATTATGTGCTATACTGCTGTTGCAAGAAAATATACCCCATGGGGGTTTATGAAAGGAGCGATTCCGATATGGAAGAGACCAAAAAGCACTGTTGCTGCTGCGTTGATACGCCGGAAGCGGACGCTGCGGCAGATACCGCTGTCCCCTGCTGCTGCCGCCACAAAGTGCGCAGCCCGGAGGAACACAAAGCCCTGCTTAACCGGCTGAACCGCATTGAAGGACAGGTACGCGGCATCCGCGGGATGCTGGAAAAGGACGCCTACTGCGTGGATATTCTGGTTCAGGTGGCCGCAGCAAATGCGGCGCTGAACAGCTTTTCCCGGGAATTGCTGGCGCAGCATATCGGCAGCTGCGTGGCGGATGACCTGCGTGCCGGCAGCGACGAAAAGTTGGAGGAACTGCTCCGGCTGCTGCCCAAGCTGATGAAATGACCGCCCGCCGGGCAGACTGATCACAAGGAGAAATAGCAATGGAACAATTCAACGTTACCGGCATGAGCTGCGCGGCCTGCTCTGCCCGGGTAGAAAAGGCCGTAAAGAGCGTGCCGGGCGTCACCAGTTGTTCGGTAAACCTGCTGACAAACTCCATGGGCGTGGAAGGCACAGCAGAAGATTCCGCCATTATCCGTGCCGTAGAGCAGGCCGGTTACGGCGCAAGCCCCAAAAAAGCCGCCGCAGCGGCCAGCACCAGCGCAGAGCTGGATGCTCTAGCAGACCACGAAACGCCCAAGCTGAAACGGCGGCTCATCGCCTCGCTGGGCTTTTTGCTGGTGCTGATGTACTTTTCCATGGGGCACATGATGTGGGGCTGGCCGCTACCCCGCTGGTTTGACGGCAACCACATTGCCATGGGACTGGTACAGCTGTTGCTGGCAGGCATCGTGATGGTGATCAACCAGAAGTTTTTCATCAATGGCTTCAAAGGGCTGGTACACCGCTCCCCCAACATGGATACGCTGGTGGCTATGGGCTCGATGGCAAGCTTTGTGTGGAGCACCTACGCCCTGTTTGCCATGACCGATGCGCAGCTGCACGGCAACGAAGAACTTGTCATGCACTACATGATGGAGTTCTATTTTGAGTCTGCCGCCATGATTTTGACCCTCATCACGGTGGGCAAAATGCTGGAGGCGCGCTCCAAGGGCAAGACCACCGATGCACTCAAGAGCCTGATGAAGCTTGCTCCCAAGACCGCTACCCTGCTGCGGGACGGCACCGAGGTGACCGTACCCATTGAGCAGGTACAGAAGGAGGACATCTTTGTGGTGCGCCCGGGCGAGAACATCCCGGTGGACGGCATTGTGCTGGAGGGCAGCAGTGCCGTGAACGAGAGCGCCCTGACCGGCGAGAGCATCCCGGTAGACAAGGCCGTGGGCGATAAGGTAAGCGCCGCCACCACCAATCAGTCCGGCTATCTGCAGTGCCGTGCTACCCGCGTGGGCGAGGACACCACGCTGGCGCAGATCATCCGCATGGTCAGCGATGCCGCTGCTACCAAGGCACCCATTGCAAAGATCGCAGATACCGTATCCGGCTTTTTCGTGCCTGCGGTCATCAGCATTGCAGTGGTCACCACCCTTGTTTGGCTGCTGCTGGGGCGGGATGTAGGCTACGCGCTGGCGCGGGGCATCTCGGTGCTGGTCATCAGCTGCCCCTGTGCGCTGGGTCTGGCAACGCCGGTAGCTATTATGGTGGGCAACGGCCTTGGTGCGAAGAACGGCATCCTATTCAAGACCGCTGCGGCGTTAGAAGAAGCCGGGCGCACCCGCATCGTAGCGCTGGACAAGACCGGCACTATCACCTGCGGCGAGCCTACCGTCACCGACCTTCTGCCCGCTGTGGGCGTGACCGAGACCGAGCTGCTCACGCTGGCAGCCGCGCTGGAGGGCCGCAGTGAGCACCCACTGGCGCGGGCAGTGCTGGCCTATGCGGAGGAAAAGCAGCTGGAGCTGCCCTCTGTTACCGATTTTACCGCCCTGCCGGGCAACGGCCTTACCGCCAAGCTGGAGGGCAAGGAGATCTTTGGCGGCAGCGCTGCATTTATTAGCACAAAGGTCGCTATCCCTGCTGCGCTGCAAACGCAGTCTGCCGCACTGGCTGCGCAGGGTAAGACGCCCCTGTTCTTTGGCGGCGCAGGTCGTCTGCTGGGCGTTATCGCGGTAGCTGATACCATCAAGGAGGACAGCCCGCAGGCCATCCGGGAGCTGCGGAATATGGGCATCCGCGTGGTGATGCTGACCGGCGACAACCAGCGCACCGCCGAGGCCATTGGCCGACAGGCCGGGGTGGATGAGGTGATTGCCGGGGTGCTGCCCGAGGGCAAGGAGGCCGTCATCCGGCAGCTGCAAAAGTACGGCAAGGTAGCTATGGTGGGTGACGGTATCAACGACGCCCCTGCCCTGACCCGCGCTGACACCGGCATTGCCATTGGCGCAGGCACAGACGTAGCCATTGACGCCGCGGACGTAGTACTGATGAACTCCAAGCTCTCGGACGTGCCCGCCGCCATTCGGCTGAGCCGCGCTTCCCTGCGCAACATCCACGAAAACCTGTTCTGGGCGTTTATCTATAACATCATCGGCATTCCGCTGGCAGCCGGTGTGTTCATCCCCTTGGGGCTGACGCTGAACCCCATGTTCGGCGCAGCTGCCATGAGCCTTTCCAGCTTCTGCGTGGTGAGTAACGCCTTGCGACTGAACCTGTTTGACCTGCACAGCGCAAAGCGTGACCACCCGCCCAAACACGTCCCTGCCCTGCCCGCTGCCCTTGTGCAGCCCGCAGCGGAGGAAGATACAACTCAAAAGGAGGAGACCGCTATGAAAAAGACCCTGACCGTAGAAGGCATGATGTGCCCCCACTGTGAAGCCCGCGTCAAGAAGGCGCTGGAGGCTCTGCCGCAGGTGGACGAGGCTGTTGTCAGCCACGAAGCCGGTACTGCCATCGTTACCCTGAACGCAGAGGTGGACGATGAGGTGCTGAAAAAGGCCGTGGAGGCACAGGATTACCCCGTTACCGGTATCCAGTAAAGGGTATCAGCCACCACAAAATGCAAGAGGCAGCTGCGCAAAAATCTGCGCAGCTGCCTCTTTTGTAGCGGGACGATTTTGAATGCGCGCCGCGTTCACTTTGCGCATCTTTAAGATCATTTTGTTTCGGAGTACCGGAGCGCCTGCGGACGCTCCGGTACTCCACTTTTACGAAAGAAGTCGTCACCACGATTAAAACGCAAAAAGCCCGCTGCAAGGCGGAATGTCCTTGCAGCGGGCAGCATAGATAACTGGGGAACCCTTATCAGACTTCGGTGTTGAAGTAGCGCTTCAGCAGGCCCTCGAAGCCACGGCCGTGACGGGCTTCATCCTTTGCCATCTCATGGACGGTATCGTGGATAGCGTCCAGATTCAGCGCCTTAGCCTTCTTGGCCAGGTCCATCTTACCGGCGCAGGCACCGCACTCGGCCTCGGCACGCATCATCAGGTTCTTCTTGGTGCTGTCGGTCACGACCTCGCCCAGCAGCTCTGCAAAGCGGGATGCGTGGTCAGCCTCTTCGTAAGCATAGCGCTTGTAGGCCTCGGCGATCTCGGGGTAGCCCTCACGCTCTGCCACGCGAGCCATAGCCAGATACATACCGACCTCACTGCACTCGCCCTCGAAGTTTGCGCGCAGACCATCAACGATCTCCTGCGGCACGCCCTCTGCCTTGCCGATGCCAACAACATGCTCGGTGACGTAGGTATTGCCGGTCTTCTCCACAAAAGCGGAAGCGGGAGCCTTGCAAACGGGGCACTGAGCGGGGATCTCACCCTCAGCGATATAACCACAAACGGTGCAAACGTATTTCTTCATAAGAATTTACCTCCATTCGATCTGTTAAAAATGATACAGGACGGAAACCACCCGCCTGTTGCTTCTATGCTAAGCAGCCGCGCTGCCGGGTATAGAAAGAGCCATGGAAGGGGGCTTTGTGTACTTCCCTTTCCATGGCTCTATTATAGCGAATAGTTCCTAGTTAGTCAAGTATATTTTTAAGAATTATTCCTATTTATTAAAATCTGGCAGGATGCCCAAATTTCCTTATGGAAAACTGGACGCATTACCGGAATCAGACCTGCAGGTTGCCGCTGGTAGCAGCATCAGAACCGGCGGTAGCGTCAAACTCGTAGTCGTTACCAGGCAGGATGGCGTTGAGCAGAATGCCTGCAATCGCAGCCACAGCCAGACCGGACAGGTTGATGGTGACACTGCCAACGGTAAAGCCAACGCCGCCCACAGAGTTGAAGCCCAGTGCGCACACCAGAATGACGGCGGCAACGATCAGGTTGCGGCTGTTGGTGAAGTCCACGCGGTTCTCCACCACGTTGCGCACACCGATAGCGGAGATCATTCCGTACAGCACAAAGCTGATACCGCCGATGATGCCGGTGGGGATGGTGTTGATGACAGCCTCAAACTTGGGGCTGAAGCTCAGGATGATAGCCAGCACAGCGGCAATGCGGATGACCAGCGGGTCGTAGATCTTGCTCAGTGCCAGCACGCCGGTGTTCTCGCCGTAGGTGGTGTTGGCGGGGCCGCCCAGCAGACCGGCCATGGTGGTGGCCAGACCATCGCCCATCAGGGTGCGGTTCAGGCCGGGGTCATTGATATAGTTGTGGCCAACGGTGGCGCTGATGGCGGCAATATCGCCAACGTGCTCCATCATGGTAGCCAGTGCGATGGGGATAATGGTGAACAGAGCGCTGATGAACTCCGGGCTGCCGTCAATGGCAAACAGACCCATAGCCTCCTTGTGCAGGGGGATGCCCAGCCAGGCGGCCTCGGAGATTTTCTGGAAGTCCACTGCGCCGGTGACCAGTGCCACAGCGTAGGAGACCAGCACACCGATGAGGATGGGCAGGATCTTGACCATGCCCTTGCCCCAGATGTTGCACACGATGACAGTGCCCAGTGCCACAAAGGCCAGCAGCCAGTTGGACTGGCAGTTGGTGATAGCAGAGGGAGCAAGGATCAGACCGATGGAGATAATGATGGGGCCGGTGACCACCGGCGGGAAGAACTTCATGATGCGGCGGATGCCAAAGGTGGAGATCAGCAGGCTGGCCACCAGATAGACCAAACCCGAGAATGCAATGGCAGCGCAGGCATAGGGCAGCATCTTGGTGTTGGCAACGGTCAGGTTGCCATCGGCATCAGCCAGCATGGGAGCCACGATGGAGAAGCCGCCCAGATATGCAAAGGAGGAGCCGAGGAATGCCGGGACCTTCTTTTTGGTGATGAGGTGGAACAGCAGCGTGCCCAGACCGGCACACAGCAGAGTGGTGGAAACGCTCAGGCCGGTGAGCAGCGGCACCAGAACCGTTGCGCCAAACATAGCAAACATATGCTGCACACCCAGAATAAACATTCTGCCGGTGCCCAACTTTTTGGCATCGTATACGCCCTTGGAGTAATCGATCTTTTCGCTCATAGAAAACCTCCTATCCTGTTATTCCCAAAAAAAGAGGCATTGCCGTTGAAACAGCAGTGCCTCTGAATTTCAGGAACAAGACCTCCACACAAAAATGGGAAAGAAACCACTATGCAGTCGCTCACGCTTGAACATTGTGCTCCTCCCCTTCTTTTTGTGTTCTTTCCAACAACCGGAATCGCTCCGGCAAGGCAGCAGCAACGCTGCGGCCTTTTTGTTAAGTATAGCAGATTTTGGGCTTTCCAGCAAGGTGTTGACAGCTTTTTCTTGCCGGTTACACTGCGCCGTGGGCTGCGGGGGTTGCGCTTTTGGACGGAATGCCCTATAATAGAGCCTGTTCTTATTTCCTACCATTATAATGTGTTGATATTACAGGAGGCTTTATGCTCTATCTGGATTACTCTGCCAACACCCCTGTGGACGAGGAGGTGCTGCAATGCTTCTGCGAAGCTGAGCGGCGCTACCCGGGCAACGCCAACGCCCACCATCAGGCAGGCACTACCGCAAAGGCTGCTATAAACGAGGCGACCGGCAGCATTGCCCGCTGTCTGGGCGCACCGCCTGCGGGCATCATCTATACCTCCGGTGCAAGCGAAGCCAACAACCTTGCCGTAAAGGGGTTGGCAGCGCTGGGAGGTGCAGCAGGCAGGCACATCCTCTCTACCCCGCTGGAGCATTCATCTGTCAGCGGCAGTCTGGAGGCGCTGCAAAAGCAGGGGTACGAGGTGGAGCTGCTGGACATCCTGCCGGACGGCACGGTGGACCTCGCTGACCTGAAACAGCGGCTGCGCCCGGACACCGTTCTGGTTGCTGTGACCGCTGTGGACAGCGAGTTGGGTGTAGTACAGCCCATTGCAGAGATTGCAGAGCTTTTAAAGGCATACCCCAACTGCCATTTCCATGTGGACGCCACGCAGGCTGTGGGGAAAATTCCTGTGCAGTTTGAGGGCATGGACACCATGAGCCTGACAACCCATAAGTTTTACGGGCTCAACGGCATCGGTGTGCTGGTAAAGCGGCTGGGGCTGGCACTGCCGCCCCTCATCCACGGCGGAGAGAGCACTACCCCCTACCGCAGCGGCACACCTACCGTAGCCCTTGCCTGCTCGCTGGCGCTGGCTTTGGAAAAGGCTACTGCGGAGCTGCCAGCCCGCGCCGCAACTGTGCGCAGCCTGAATGACCGGCTGCGTGCAGAGCTTTCCCGCTATCCAAAAGTACGCATCAACAGCCCGGCAAACGCTGTGCCGCATATCCTGAACCTGAGCGTGCAGGGCGTAAAGGGTACCGTGTTCCAGCGAGAGCTGGACGCTCACGGGGTATGTGTCTCAGTCAAATCCGCCTGTTCGTCCGATGGGTTGCCCTCCCGCGCGGTGCTGGCAGTCAGTCAAGACCGGCGCAATGCCCTTTCCTCCTGGCGCATCAGCCTGAGCCATCTTACCACAGAGGAGGAAGTGACCGCCTTTCTGCACGCCTTTGCAGAATGTTACAGCACCCTGACCCGGTAAAGGAGCTGTGAAACAAAGCCGTTTGTAGCTGCCATAAACAAACAAAAAGACCTTCCCGCTCTCCGGAACGGGAAGGTCTTTATAAATTGCTAATTAGCCTTGGAACTTACGTTCAAGGACAAAATCACTCAATGATCTTGCCAACAACGCCGGAACCAACGGTACGGCCACCCTCACGGATAGCGAAACGCAGGCCCTCTT
>OGNY01001265.1_pt1 | contig 17292 bp, 16 predicted proteins | sample 1573551 | NCBI WGS metagenome assembly OGNY01 (sample SAMEA2581885, study PRJEB24529) | metagenome | biome: Human gut stool | place: China | collected 2011
CCGGCAGCATCTTTTTGTTTTGCGGTCATAAAAAAGACCGTATCAAAGCCCTGATCTTTGAGGGAGATGGATGGCTATTGTGTTATAAACGCCTTACCGGAGACTGCTCCTACCAGTGGCCACGGGATGAAAGCGAGGCCGGGAAGCTGACAAAACAGCAGTTTCGATGGCTCATGGAAGGTCTTTCCATAGAACAGAAAAAAGTAATAAAAGATACATATGACAATGGTTCCAGATCTGCGGCAGTCATAGACAGATATCTTGAGGGATACAAAGGAATCCTTGTCTCAGACGGATACGCCTCCTATCACACCCTGGATAGAAAGCATGACGACCTGAAAGTTGCCGGCTGCTGGGTTCACTGCAAACGCAAATATGCAGAAATCGTAAAAACAGCAAAAAAGGGCGCTGCATTATCTCCTGCACAGCAGATTGCCAGGGAGGCTGCGGAAAGAACCGCCGTTATTTTCCATACGGACAATCTCAGCAGGGGCAAATCGTCACAGGAGATTATTGATAACAGACAGCAGTCAGTAAAACCACTGGTTGATGCTTTTTTTGCGTGGGTAAAAGATATCCTGGATAATAAGATCATATCCTCAACTGACCTGAAAAAGGCACTGACCTATTCTGTGAACCAGGAAAAATATCTTCGTGTCTTTCTGGAATCAGCGATTATCCCACTGGATAATAATGACGCTGAGCGCAGTATCAAAAAATTCTGCGTGGGAAAACACAGCTGGCACATCATAGATTCCAAGAAAGGAGCAAGGGCAAGTGCAATCCTGTATTCTATTGCAGAAACAGCGAAAGCCAATGGGCTGAATCCTTTTGAGTATTTTAAGTTCCTGATGGAACAACTGAAAGAGTATCCCCGAAATGATGTTCCAGAGGAAGAACTCAAAAAACTTATGCCATGGTCGGAAACGCTTCCTGATTGCTGCAAACAATTGAAGAAACAGAGTTAAAAATGCCATCTGATTTCAGGCGGCATTCATTTTTAGTTAGTGCGGGTTATTTATCTGATACCATCATTTCTCTCATTGCTGCTTTTTGTGGGCTGTCTTTTCTTCTTGCCATAAAAATAACCTCCAAACTGAGTAATTCTATCTTACATCAGTTTGGAGGTTTACACAAACTTTGGGATACTCCCCACTACACTATCAAGATCAACACACGATAAGTGGTGAGCTTTTAACTAAAAATGGGCGGCCGTTGGCTTCGGAAAACGGCCGTTCTAAAACAGAATGGAGACCGCCGGGCACCGTAAACTGCAGCAGCTTTCTCTATGCCTGAAAAGTCTTCTTTAACAACTCAGTTTTTGAGAACTTCTTTTCCCCGTATTCTTTTTCTGGTTTATCCGCAAAGGTACGGAACGTGTTGGCAATCTTCTGTCCAGCTTCCCTCATGCCCTTGCCAAAAGCATCTATCTTCCCGATACTCTTATCCACATCTTCTATAGACTCCTGCACGTTCTGACGGATATTTTGCAGTTTCTTCTTAACCCCAAGAAACTCCGACACCCTGTTCAAAGCAGCTTTTCCTTTCTGCTTTGCCGCCGTTACAATCTCCACTGCCTTTGCCTTGATCTCTGCCTTGACTTCTAACAGCTTTTCTTTCATAGCCTGACAGTCCTCTTCCAGCTTGTTTACTGCCCTTTTGAGTGTCTGCTTCAGCCCTTTCTCTGCCTCACGCTCTTCCATCTTATGGAGTTGCTCTTTTACCGTCCCCAGTTCTTCTAAGACCGAATCCATCTTTTTCCCATGACATCGACATACGCAGCCATTTCAAAGATATTGTTGGCGGCTTCCTACATATTGTTCCTGTGGAGCCGATCAATCAGTTCCGTAAGATTTTTTTACTTTGTAAGTTCTACATTTTCGTACATTTTCTACCATTTCCATTTTTCTTTCCGTATTCGGTAATCCATGTTACCATTGTTCATACCAAACTCTAGTATACAGATAAATCCACGTTGTTACAAATGTGGGGACACTTCATATTATCTAAACTAAACACTACGCACTTTACCTGTTTTCCAGTCCAGACAAAAGTATTTCTGTGCTTTCTCTGTTTCTTCTATATTTTTAAAATCTCCAAGAACTTTTCTGCTGTACACCCCCTTATACGCTCCGTCTCTACCCATTAATACCTGTAAACTTGTTAATTCGGCACAGTCTGCAAGTGTTGTAATATAACGATTTGCTGGCATACAATTACTTCGAATATGTCCTGTAATACTACCATGATGTGATATACAGTAATACGTTGTTTTACATAAATTGGGCATACAAGTTGATACATTCTCCCAACCTTCCGTCTCAATATCTCCTGTAAATAGCATACTATTTTCCCCAAAACATATCTGATATAAAACAGATGCATTATTGATATTGTTATTTGGTGCCTTGTTTTTTTTGTTGAAGCTGACATCCGGATACAAAATATGGATATTTTTTGTAGAATTACCAATAATCGGATCTATAAATTTAACTCCTAATGCACTTAATTGTAATAAAATACAATTATATGTAGGCTGTTTCCAAGGATATTGTATATTCATCCATACTTCTGTATTGGCATCAATCCATCCTCTTTTAATTAAATATTCGATTCCGTTAATATGGTCATAGTGCAGGTGTGTAATCATTAATTTTGATATTCTGGCTATTCCAAACTTATTGAAAATAGACTGTAAACAATCTTCCAAATTAGAACTGTAATTATGCTTATTGGTAAAATCAAATACCGAGCAGTCTACCATCCACATATTGTATGAACCATTTTCGCAAAAAACGATAATGCTACAGTTTCCATGTCCAACATTTATATGATATGAGCATACGTCTGATATATCTTCATTTACTTCCTTGGGCTGATTTCCGTAATTTTGAAATCCAATCGTTCTGATTAGCTGCTTATTAAGTTCCGTATGCACAACGGACGTGGGATTATCCTCTGCTGTTTGAAATTCTCTACCATCGTAATACACAAACTCTCCTTCCGGAATCATAATTTGATTTTCCATACGCATTTCTCTCAGATTTATATCATAAGCATCAATACCATATATGTCATCCATGCTGTCTTGCATCAATATCATCTGGTCACGATATAACTCCTCTATATCATTCTCTCTCCATCCACTTAGATAATACCCATGAACAAAGTATAATCCTTCTTTTAATTCAAATTCTCGCTTCATTCTAAACTTATCATCCATATTGGAATCCCCCCCGTATTATTATTTCAGCCACGCTATAACTTCATCAAAATTGTTTACATATAACTTTTCGAAACTCTTACCATTTTCATCAGACAGAAAGTCCAGAAACTCACTCATATCTTTACGGAATATCTGCCCTATTATTTTTAAATCCACGGAAGCCTTACTAACCGCCTCAAGATCATTGATTTCTCTCATTCTCTTTTCTAAATTATCGTAGCGTCTCTTCCAATAATCTACATATTCCAATCGTTCTTCTGCTCCTTTATAAATAGCTGGTCCTATCTTTTCTGGTGCATCCTCACCATAATATTTTCGTTCTTTTTCACTCAGCACAACAAATAATAGCCTGTCTTTATAATGATGGTCCTTAATAATCTCTCCAACTTCATACATACATGCCTGACGTCTCAAATATGTATCACTAACAACAGTCAATACAAAGTCATGATCCTGTATCGTGTTCATAAATGCCATAAAACTGTCTTTGTACTGCAACTCTGTATATCTGGATATCTTAATCCTATCTTTCAGTCTTTCCTTTATTTTATTTTCAATGATATCCACAATTGGTGCATCACACTCCGTATAGGAGATAAATAATGTTATAGGCTCATCATTCTGATTGACAACCTTTTCCTCAACATCATTGTTTTCATATACAAAGTACTTTCCTTCCAGCCAAGTCTTTTTGTCACTTTCCTCAACTTCAATAGCAAATATATCAACACCACCTACCGATACAAAGCCATAATTCATAGATATTTCATTATCTAGCTCAGCTTTTACCATTTCTATTACACCATCCACATTAAAAGTTTTTTGACACCCCACCTTCTTCATGCGTCCATTTTGTTTTTCAACTCCAAGAAATATGTATCCTCCAGTATTATTGGTTAGACCACAAATATATTTTGCAAGTTCTGTCGGGCGAAACTCCAAAGCTCTGCATATCACATTATCCAGCACATTATTCTCAACTATGTATGACACTCTATCCTCATTAACACCCATATTTTTCACATTCCTTTTAATGGTATTCTGTTAAGACCAGTTAATTTAATGATTTTACCGAAAGTAATCTTTTGTGGTTCCTTTTTTCCATCTTCCACCCAAAGTTCCCAGTCCATAGAATAGTCTAAAATATCCATTTCTGTTCGGTAATAAATTCTGACTTCCCAACCATCGGATGGTCTTGCCAACACATATATCTGCTTTCCATTCTTTTTTACAACAAATATTGTGTCCGCAATCTTCTGTATATCCGAAAGGTCATATTCCTCCTGCTCATTCAGGTATGAAAGAACATTTTTCTGAGCTCTATCTAGAATTTTCTTTACATACTCAAATGTGCTTATTTCATGTCTAGATTCCCTAATAAAAAGGCTCGCAAATTCTGAATCAGAAAATGCCATATCTAATGCTTCTTTCGAATCAATTCCATATTGCAATAGAACTTCCTCCGTGACAGCTTCCTTTGACAAAGCCGTATTGACCACAGCACCCTTAGTGCCTTGCCTGATGATTGCTTCCAACTGTTCAGGAGAATCAATATCATACTTACTCATTATATTTGTAAATGTCTCTGCTTGCCTAATATTATTGGCAATGTCGTCGTCATCATACAAATAGTGTTTATTTGCATAAAGAATTGGTAAAATATTTTCCGCCTCACTTTGATGATCCTTTATCCAAAGCAAAAGTTTATGGAAAGCATTACGTATTTCCGGTTCCTTTGTATTTCTATTATCTTGCACAAATTCGGTAATATAGCCGGCTATATCCTTATTTGTTTTCTGACGATTCTCTGGAAGTTCCAAATATATCTCTTTCATCAACAATTCTTCTCTAATATCATATCCAGCAATACAGGCTATCTCCTTTAATGTTTCATCCATTTCATTATCAAGAAAGATTTTTTCCTTAATTGTAAAATTACCATTCTGATTTGGAAGTATTGGTTTTGTGACCTTATTAATAAGATTATCCCATCCCTGCTTAACTACAAATTCTATAAAATTTGTCAAATACATAGCAGCTTCTTCCTTAGAAGTATTCAAATGTTCAGCCAGTCCAACCACAGTACTGTATTCGCTTATTCTATCTGCAACCATAGTTATCGTGTATTTTAAAGCTTCATGCAACAGTTTTTCAGAAATTGCTTTAACCTCATGCATCTCCAACTCTAATTCCAATACACTACTCGCATAATTGCATATCTTTTTCTGTGAATCCAAACCGTCGAAAGAATCGTTATACATAAAAGCTATTTTTTGATAAACACGTTCTTTTTCTTCTTTTTCCGCCTGTTCTAACTGTTTTTCAATCAGTTTTAACATTTGACCATTATTGATCTCTGCACAATGAAACCATTCACTACGCTCAAAATCCAAATGTAATAACTTTGCTTTTATGTCTTTTCCTAAATCCATTAGAATATCTTTGTATTCTTCCAGGATATCAACGTCAAAACATAGACTAGCTACACTACAGAAGTCTCCTCTTTGATTTGGAAGAATACTTAACTGATTATTTTTTACATATGTCTGCCATTTTTCATTTTCATCAATAAGAACATAGTATTCATCTAACCAATCCCTCCAATCAATATGATCCAATTTGGTCACTAATGTATCTACATTTTCGAAATTACTCACTTGTTCCGATAATGTTTCAAATGTATAACTGTTGCATCCTGACCATAAGGAATGATACCATTCATGCAAATCTTCTTTCCGAGGGATCATACCCGGAATTATATGACTTAATAGTTCCCATATTTTTTCACGTGTTTCTGTATTTCTATCGGAAATAATAAACAACTGTTGATCATCCCAATCATCTAACAATGCTTTCATATCTCCACATGCTGTGTGAACAATCGGGATATGCAGTATTACATCTTTACACTTTGTAATTATTTCTTCCAACCATTCTTCGTCATACCATTCTTTCTTACTGTAAGAAGTCACTTTGGTGATATTATAAATTCCGTCCCATTTTTTCTCTGTTGCATATTTCAACAGTTGCTTATACAAACCACATGCCTTCTCTACAATATTACGATTAGTTTCTATTTCTTCATCAATTCTCGCCATATTTTTACATGTCAAAAACACCCCATCTCTTGGTTCTGTGGGATTAAAATCTGGAGAACTAATTAATACAGGAAATGAGAAATCCTCCGTTCCAATCAAAGGGAAATCACAAAACAATTTGGATTGATTCTCAGAAAATGGAAGAATCTTCATATTATCATCCATATGCTCCAATGCTATATAAATAGAAACATTGTCCTCTGTCATTCCTAATACATATTTATTACAACAATGACCTTGCTGCTCCACTTCAATTTCAGATACAGTTGCATTTTCTAATCCACATTTCACTTCTCTCTTATACCGAAACTTCTCTCCAGTATTTTCAACAGTAATTTCCTCAATATCAGGAAGCATAGCAAGAACATATGCTGCTGATACTCTCAAACTCTCCAACCCATCTCGTGCCGTCTTCATCCCGTACTCGTCTAGCTCATACTCGAATACAGTATTATATTCGTCTTCATCAAAATCTAAGAAATCAACAGGTGTACAACTTCTCAAATCACCAACAGCCTTCTCCATAGCTGCTATAATTTCATTTTTTTCCTTTCCTGTGCGGTCTAAAGAAATAGTAAACTTAGAATATTCGCCACCAATTTCTAGAAGTCCGGAAATATTAACTACTTCTGATAACAGATGTGTAGTAATAAATCCCGTTCCAAACTTTCCGCTTTTTCTCTCACTACCATCATTACGATCCTTAGAAGAAGCCTGATTGATAAGCGATAATATATTATCCATTGAAAAAGCCTTACCATTGTGTCGAAAAAACACTTTTCTCTGCATTTCATCATAATTAATGCTTATTTTTACTTTTCCTGTAGAATTACAGACATCTTTGGCATTCTGGCATAACTCCCATATCCATCTTTTCGCACTATTCTCATTATTACTGTAGCGAAGTTTCTGCAAGAGCTGAACAATTCTGTTTGCAGCACCAATTCTCAAAGAATTATTGTCTGCTGCTTGTATATCCATATCAAATTGTTGCTTGTTCATCCGTACCTTCTCCCCCATTCTTCTTATCAAATTTCTTTAATAATTATGTCAGTATATTAACATGTGTTTTTATATAGTCAGCAACATCATCTATTTCCGGATAAATCTTTGCTTTATTTATCCCCAAACTTTCCAACTCATTTAGTAACTCAGCTTTTTTATCAATAATGCAAATTGTAATTTTTTTATTATCTAACTTTAATCGCAAATTTGATAATGTATTATATTTTTTACCACCATATATTTCCTCAAGCAGTCCACAAACAATAAATGCACCTTCTTGATTATCAATTCTTCTATTCTTCCTTGCAGGAATGCAAACAACAACATCTCTTATATCCTCTGCTCTTATTTCCTCTGCTCTTATTTCCGATTTAAAACCAGAACGTTCCATTCTCACCTCGTGAACAAGGCGTTCAACTTTATCATTAAAATCATTCACATTTGAAGACTTGACAAAACTTGAATGGTAAAATTGCATTTGCTCATCTTTAATAAACAAAGGAAGGGATGCTAGCATTGCAACAGTATCACTTTGAAAATATTTTATAGAAACCAAACTCTGTGAAAAAATTATTATTTCGCCATGTTACGAATGCTGGGATTCACATGCAAAATAGAGTGCAACCAATGGATTCTGAGTGACATCTAACAACAACCTCTACCTACTCCACAAACTCCCTGGCCTTCTCTTCAGTCATTGAGAACTTCTCCATAATTTTCTGTACAATAACCTCTTTAGGAGTCCCCATATCACTCAATATATCAACAAGACCTTTAATCCCCCTCTGCATTCCATGTTGTATTCCTAATTCAATTCCGCGTTCTACAACCACGTCACTCAGATTACACATTCTGTTTATCCTCCCTTCCAGCTCCAGCGTCATCTTCATAGCATACTTCTCGTCAAGCTTCCGCTTCTTCACATCGGAGTCTTCACGCGATAAGACGTCCTCAAGCATCGCAATAAGCCTGTTCCTCGACTCGGTGACATTACGGCTGTTCCTTATGCGTATGACCATACCACACATCTTATCAAGCTCCGGAAAGCCGTAAGGCATTCCAAATAATGTGTCCTGCTTAAGGGAAATCCGGCTGATTGAATCTCCATCATCATCCGCATCCATACATATCCATATACTATAGACCTTCTTAATCTTATCGTAATCACTATTTACAAAGTTTATACCCTTTTGTGAGGATATAAGCCTTGACAGATAGAATACCATACGGTTCTCCAAATGATATCCAAGGGTGCTATATGCCATGCTCCGCTGTGCCTCAACATTGATAATTATTTCTAATTCAAGTTCCACAACTATAAGCATAAAGCGGATATCGTATGCCACATAACCCTCATTAGGTACTGCGTCCTCTGTCTGTACACTATCGACCCTGCCCATATTGGTCAGACCCGGCTCCACGGGAACCATACCAATACAGATACTGTCATGGTCAATGCAGACCATTATCTGCTCTATGCTCAGATTCTCCACTTCAACAACTGTGTGTTTTACAATCCGTGCAAGCACCTGTATGTCTGCCAGCAGCTCCTTCACGAATTACGACAGTAAGCGCAAAATATCCCCACGCCGTGACATATCATTAATTTAGCCTCATAATACCAATACACCACTTTACAACTTTTTCATAAAAAAGATATCGTACAAAACTTTCTGATGTATAATGGACTTGCGAAAACATTACAATGGAAAGTGAGCCTGTATGGCAAAAATATTATACAACAAAAAGTATAAGGTAAGCCCCAATACATACTATTCATTAGACATACTTTTATAATAATCAATCACATTAACAAACGGAATTGTGATTTTACCATTATTAAATATATTTCCAGAAATAGCTTCAATTTTACCACGCGCAATCCCAATAAGTGCCGCAGCACCATTTATTATTACTATGTTCTTAAATGATTCCACATCAATTGTCCCATTCGATACAAATGCTCCCTCCATTGTCATCTGTATCTTACATGACTGCTCACCATAACTTATCTCGATTTCAAAATCTATGAGCATATTAGCCATCACGTAATCAGATCCTGTTTTAAATTCCGGTTCGTTTATATTAAAACCAAAATTATTTTTTCCATTATACCCAATATCAGCAATATTATTTTCTATATTCAATTTTTTTATTGCAGTACCGACCAGACGTATTCCATCTACAATACAGTTTAATTCCATCAGGCTATTGCCCCCTCATAATCATATTTTTTAATCCAACTATTATTTTTTGTTCCAAATTTTATTTTATCCATATTATCTTTATCCCACTTAACGTCTATATATTTTTTCTCATAATCTGTGGATATTTCTACAGTCATATATAATTTCAATTTTTCACAAATTTCATTAAGTGTTTTTACTGTAAAATTATATTCTCTGCTCTCCCACTTAGATACCATTCCCTGTGATACTCCCATATAAGCAGCAAACTCCTTTTGTGTCATTCCCATATCCAGTCTACACATTTCTATTTTTGCAGAAATTTTTGCTAATTCTACAGTTGTCTTGATGTCAGATTTTGACATTCCATCTGCAACCCATTGTGTTTTTTTTGCGTTTGCAATTTTCTCATTAATTCCCATTTAACTACCTCCGTATTATCAGCTTTTAAGCCACTTCAACCTGCTAGAAGCAGTTCTCATAGCATTTTGATAGTCCGATGTACTCTTTTCCAAAAAAGCAACCAACAATACCACTTCTAAACGCTCTGTAAAAGTATACAAAACACGCACGTTCTTTTGTGTCTTTGGATGACGTATACTATACAAATTTTCCGTTCCCGATAGAAGCTCAAATTGTTCAAAAACAATTGCTTTTTCCTTTTGTGCATCCAAAATCGCCAGATCTTGAAGAAGTGTTTTCTGGTATCTTTTCCACGGCTCTTCATCTCGCCATGGTTCGTCAACAGCCTTTTTAAATTCCTTTTTTACAACCGAAAGAGCATAAACATCATTCAACCCCTCTATTTCCAACTTCTCTAGTTCCACATGATTCCTCCTCATTAGCATGATTATATTACCTATAAGTAATATTTTCAAGCATATTATATGTTCTTTTTTATTTTTAATGCATAAATTTTCAGATTTAAATGTTATCTCATAAGATTCTTCAATTACAAACCATAATCATCAAATAAACTGTATGTTTCTCCTATATTATAGTTCTTTGTAATATCTACCTTAATATTACCAATCCTGTGACCAAACAATTTAAAATCATCAGCATTAGGGCAACTTAAAATTATATTTTTCTTATCTCGATTCATTCTGTAATCTTTACGAACTTGCTTAAGCAATAAACCTAATATATTATATCCCTCTGCATAGCCACCCTTTTCAAAAGCACCCCAAAAATCGTCTTTAAAAGACAATTCAACTATTTCTTTATCCATTGTCTTCTGCAATAAATTACCCATCTTCTTCCAATTATATAATAACTTTAAGTGGATACACCAATTCATAATCTGAACTCTGTTATTAGTCCAATCTTTTCTTGTCATATTATCATATCTTCTACTTATTGTCTTAGCTGTCATAGGACTTCTTTGTTCTATGATCTCCCGCTGTATATCAGGATATTCTGGAAAACGACATGCCTGATATAAAGCTTCCGATGTAGGTATCTTAATACCTTCTATATAAATCGGATATCCACCAGCCATGTTCGACAATCCACCATATTCTTCTTTTGTTTTTCTGAAAGTTATACACTCAGTAATTACATATCTTTTTTTACTATAATTGTACACCCCTAGTCCCCTCTCACTGTTAATTTATTTCTCTTGGCAAAAGCGGATACCACTTACCCAGTGTTTCCGATGAGGAGTTAAATATATCTCCCCACCAAAAAACCAATGGGCAATTATTGGATATGTTATAGTATGTTGCAAAAAAAGCACCAAATCCCAATGATATTCCTTGGCTATATCCCATTGGCTTCATCTTTTCATTCCCATTTTTCGATAAAGAGCATATGTAAGCACCTTTTTTTAATAGTGCCTTTTCAAAAACAATACGATTTTGAGTACATGTGAATAATTCAGACTCTTTCTCTTGTTTACAGGAATTTCTAAATCCAATACCTCCTTTTTCCTCACTTAATTTCTGTTCTTCCATTTTTTTAATATAGTTATTAACATATTCGTCATTGTCAATATATTGTGGCCACAAAATATCATATGGTGGCTTATTTTCTTTTATATCATTATTATATTCATGCATTTTATAAAATTTTACACTAATTTTTCTTTGCTCACATTTTTTCTCTATTATATTTTTTATATAATTGAAGTTTCCATTATACATTCCAATAAGAACAATATCTAATTGAGTATAAAAATTAGGGCTCATATTTTGAATCCAATTACTTATATCCTTTATAAGTGTAAATCCTGTGTACATACAATCATCCAAGTAAACATATTTTTTTATATTTACATCATTACACGTATTAATTGCAACTTCCTTTACTTGTATATAATAGTCTTCCAACAGTTTAATCAATCTCTCTTGGCTATGCCCCTTCGTTTGAATATTTAAAAACTGAATTTGCTTTATGAATTCCCTTGGATATTCTCCCATAATTTTCTTTGTATTCCATATACATTCAAAAAATTCATTTATTCTATTTTTCCCAAAGTAGTTATGTCCTAACAAACTATCTGTTTCAGTTAGAACAATCTCTCTTTCCTCTTCTGGGAATTGTTTTACCCACGTATCAACGTGCTTTTCATCAAACTCACATATATTCGAATCTTCCCGAAAATTTTTAATTTTTTCTGCAATACTTTTCTCTAATATCTGAATTGTTCCTGTCATACCAATCTCCTCATATCAAGTTTAACTATTTGTATTTTAATCATCATATTCAATTTCGCAGTCAACACAATACTCACCTGAACTTCCCAAATGTTCAAATGGATGCTTAAAGCCACATCTTGGGCATATAAATCCATTTCTGTTTGTCACTGCACATTGTGAGCATATAGGTTCTCCATCATAATTGTGATAATTTCCTATATCATTATACCCTAGAACTCTCCCTCACTCGCTACATCTAACCATTATTTTGAACCTCCTGCGTTCTACAAATAAAATATTGTTAAATTGTTCAAGCTATGCCTAAACCATTTCTAATTACAAAGAATCATTTATAACTTACTTAATTCTCCTAACTTTTAAATATAAAATATGTACTTTTCTTATTTCTATAGTATTTACATAAATCTAATTTTATTATGATTGAATAAGTATATTATCATCATACCCAATATATCATAAACATTTATAATGCTAATTGAGTCACATTATTTGCCTCAAGCAATTCTTTTGTTTCATCATCCTTAAACACTTTAAAACACAAATACCTAAGCAATAATGATACCTCCTCTACATTTTTAAAGATAAACTTTTCATCATCACTCATTTCTATTTTTAACATATTTGCAACCTTTTTTCGTTTTGCTTTATTTTTAATTCGTTCTACGCGTTCACTTTTTAATGTTATAAATGTTCTAGGCGACTTATATGCCCTCGCCATACGTTCAAATTCATCTTTATTTTCGTATGCATCAATTGCAACAATCTGTTCAAGTGCTTTATTTTTTACTTTCTGCATAGTCTTTTCAACATTTAATAAATCCTCAAATTTGTAATTAAACGAGTAAATTGTTTCATCCACAACTATACAATCTATGTCCATACGCAACTTGCAAACTTCGTCTGCCATTTCAGCCAATTCGCTATCATCATCAAATGTAAATACTGTGCTACGCTTATTTTTTAAATTAATAATAGGATTTACCATTTTTAAAAACACTAATGAGCCACAATCGTCATCGCTTGATGTCCCTTCAAGTACATATCCATGATATTTTCCCTCAATCTTTTCATCAGAAGCATTGGCAATATCTTGGACAAAATAATCCCATTGCTCTTTAACAAGTTCATTATTTGTCTCTATCTTATCACAAGAAACTTTTGTATTTTCTCCAGTATAATCTTTTATTTCATCTATTTTTTTCAATTGAAACTTAATGACCATATCCATTAATGATTTTGCATATTCAGGAAGATACCTATCATTCTTAAACCTAATTTTATATGCCTTAAACGGATTATTGTCTCTTCTATCTATCTTGAAAAAATACAAGGACCAACTAAATTCACCTGTCACTACATTCTCCAACGTCTTAATAAGCATCTCTTTATTCATATAATATTTCTCCTTATCCCAAGTCAATATAAATATAATTATCAAAATCCCAATACTTTATTTCATTTTCAATTTGCACCGTCAGATTATTTTTACTAATCACTAAGCAATCTTTATACACATGTGCTTTACCCATTTTATACAACTCTAAATCACACGAATACATCCTATACCCTTTGATTTCCAACCATATATTAGTATATACATTACTATTTCTAATACACAAAAACGCTAACATTCCAAAATAAATAATAAATAACACCACACTTTTAATTTCTGTAAAATCAAAGGCTATCATAGGCAAAATATAAGCCAATAAAAATTCCGATGACAATTTATTAGCCCTGCTAACTTTTTTTATCTTAAGCTTTGGCGATTGGCTATTATTGCACTTATCCTTTAGAAATATATTTATAGCCGTTATACTAATCAGCAGCAGCATCCCAATTACCAAAATAACAAAAATACAAACTCTGTTTGCTTTGCATATATTCATTATATTTTGAAGTAGATTATAATCATATTGCCAATTATTAATACTACTTTGAACTATACTCCAAATATCTGACACAATTATCGATACCCACAATGGCGTAAACGAAGTGATGAACATATTCCATTTAAATTTTATATCCATATTTATCCCTCCTCCATCTGCTTTCTACCATGCCTATATAGATCAAATCATTATGTATTATCTTAATCATCACCCATCCATAGTTTACTATAATCTAAAATACCATACATTTAAACTTTTGTAACCTGCCAGAGTTGTCATAATTTCACATATATTACAATTTTTTCTCCCCGTTATGCGGTATCTGTCTGTTTTATATGATACCTCATAGCAAAGAACAAATGGCTGAAGACCTTCCTGTATTCCATCCTACGCTGCCCCACCACATCGCTTAGATTACACATACTGCTTATTCTTCCGAATCTAGCGTCATCGTCATATCATAACATCATACTGCTACTTGCGTTTCCTAACATCTTTGCTTTAGCGTGATAACGCATTCTCAAACCTAGTGACAAGCTTAATTCTTCATATTCACACATATCCAGATACTTATAGGTCCTGGAACACATACCTTACACCTGTCCCGCCCCTCAAGGATTCAGCTTGATTGCGGCTATCTGCTATGAAAGATTTTAAATTTTGCTTGACTTATTATTATTTAAGTTCTATTATTTAATTCAAGGTACTTTAAATGATTTTAGGTGCTTAGAAAGGAGAGCTACAATGAAAAAAGCAGGAAGACCCCCAAAAAAGGGTCTAAATAACATAATTAAAGTATCGGTAAATGAAGAAGCCGCAGAGGCGCTTGAAGAAACAGCTAAATATGTCGGAAAGTCAAAATCTGATTTATTAAGGGAAATTATACCAACTGTATCAAGCAAAGATTTTGAAAAAATGATATCCGATACTTCTCTGGAACTGCTAGAAAAACACTCCATTGACTGTTGGGAATTAATACACACAAACGGATGCCTATTTGAAGTGGATAAACTATCAGAAAGAATGCCTGCCTTTATTATAACTATGGGAACTCCAATGGTTTATGTGAAGTATCCTACATTTAAGGTTCAGATTTATAATGGAAAAGATCCGCATAAGTCTACAGACCAAAAAGAATTGCAGGATCTATTGTCCGATATAAAATATGTATCGGATGTTTGTGCAACAAAAGCAGATTACCTGATAATTAACGGCAACTTCGAACAAATGGAGTTTCCATTTGTTAACGAAGTAATGTGTCTTAATATAAATTTAGAAGCTTGTAAAGAAACCAAAGATTTGATTGTAACACGATTAAAAGACAATGGATATGACTATAGTGTATATCCAACTTTTTGTATAAGAGGCGACTATATAGAACTGATTGAAGATAACAAATATTTTAGAGTATATCATCCTTCATAATTATAATTCTGCATGCACCATCTGTAGTTTATGAGGCTAACAGTTCAACACAACAATGGGGCGGCATCCTTCGGATGCCGCCCACAACTATTCACCAAAAATCACTCTTATTTATTCTTCCTTGCCTCTACATACTCTGCAAGTGTCCCCCACTTGGTATCCTTATCGGAGAATATGAGCTCCATTCCCTCAGGTATAGGCCACTTGACTCCTACCTGCGGGTCATTCCATATAATACCGCCCTCGTCATTCGGGTGATAGAAGTCCGTACACTTATATGCGAACTCCGCTGTGTCTGAGAGCACAACGAAGCCATGCGCAAAGTTCTTAGGAATGAAGAACTGCTTCTTGTTCTCGTCTGAGAGCTCAACGCCATACCACTTACCGAAGGTCTTAGAACCCTCTCTTAAATCTACTGCTACATCGAAAACTGTTCCCCTGGAAGCCCTCACAAGCTTATCCTGCGGGAACTGCTTCTGGAAATGAAGTCCTCTTATAACGCCCTTCTTAGAGCCTGACTGGTTGTCCTGAACGAACTGCATATCTATTCCTGCTGCCGCATAATCATTATAATTATAGACCTCGTAAAAATATCCTCTCGAATCACCGAACACCTTAGGCTCGATAACCTTGAGTCCCTCTATCTCTACTCCGTCCTCAGTGTAACACTTGCTTACTGTAATCTGTCCCATTGTAAAATCCCTTCCCAATATCAATTACACAATTAAATCCATAATGATATTTTGTATTCCAGCTTTCAAATATACTATAAAATAATGTTTTTTAGAGTCCATTTGCCACATCTATAAGATATTTTCCATAATTTGTCTTAAGAAGCGGCTGCGCCAGTGCCACAAGCTGCTCTCTGTCTATGAATCCTCTCTTATATGCAATCTCCTCGATACAGGAAATATAGAGTCCCTGTCTCTTCTGGAACGCTGCAACGAAATCCGCTGCATCAAGGAGTGCATCATGGTTGCCGGTATCAAGCCATGCAAAGCCTCTTCCAAGTGTCTCCACCTGAAGGGTTCCACGGTTCAAATACTCGTTGTTGATGCTTGTTATCTCTATCTCTCCTCTGGCAGACGGCTTTACATTCTTGGCAATCTCAACAACATCATTGTCGTAGAAATAAAGTCCCGGAACCGCATAGTTGGACTTAGGATTCTCAGGCTTCTCCTCGATTGAGAGTGCCTTTCCGTTCTCGTCAAATTCAACGACACCGTACTCTCTCGGATCTCTCACATAATATCCGAATATGGTCGCACCGCTCTCACGCGCAGCAGCTCTTTCAAGCACCTTTGAGAAGCTCTGTCCATAGAAGATATTGTCTCCAAGTACAAGTGCCACTCTGTCATTGCCGATGAATTTCTCACCGATGATGAATGCATCTGCAAGTCCTCTAGGGCTCTCCTGAACGGCATACTCGAATGTCATTCCAAGCTGGCTTCCATCACCAAGAAGCTCCTTAAATACAGGCAGATCCCTCGGTGTCGATATGATAAGCACCTCCCTTATGCCCGCAAGCATAAGTGTCGACAGTGGATAATATATCATAGGCTTGTCATATACAGGCATAATCTGCTTGGAGATAGCCTTTGTAAGTGGGTAAAGTCTTGTGCCGGAGCCTCCGGCAAGTATGATTCCCTTCATATTGATAATCCTTTCTCTATAAGCTGTAAACATCAACAGCAGGATGAAAAGCAGCCACCCATGCAATACAATAAATTCATCACATGATGTTTGGGGCAAAACATGTGCTATAAACTTAGCATGTATAACGTATTATATTTATGCATA
>OGNY01001280.1_pt1 | contig 17130 bp, 9 predicted proteins | sample 1573551 | NCBI WGS metagenome assembly OGNY01 (sample SAMEA2581885, study PRJEB24529) | metagenome | biome: Human gut stool | place: China | collected 2011
GTCCAGTAGTACTGGAAATCGAAGAAGACGGTTCCGGTCTCCATGTCGAAATAGCTGCCGTAATCCATGGTCTGCGCTACCTGCTGCGCCTCGTTGTAACCGCTGGTCACCTTCGAGAAGGCATGTACGACGCGCTTGTTCGGATCACCGCCATAGACCGCGTCCCAGGCAACATACCAATGGTAACCGGTCGACCAACTGTAATAGCAGTTCACATAGGGATAAGCCTTCCCGTCGACCGCCGTGTCGCTGGGTTTGGTGGTAGCCTTCATCCAGTTGCTGTTGCTCCAGCCGGACGTGGCGGTTTTCTGCAAATCGTCGCTGGAATTGCGGTTGCTCCACGAACCGTAGAGCGTACGCTTCAGACGGACGTACACGACCTCGTCGCTCATTATGACGCTGCCCTGCGGCAGTTTGGACTCATCCAGTACGAACGGCAGGACGTACTCCTTGCCGTCGTCGAAGGCGATGCCGGCCATGTCCACACTCACCGTGGCCGTAGCCCTGACCGTCCCGGCCGTCATCGCGGCATTCGTGACGGTGACCCTGGAGGCGTCGAGCGCTTCGTATGCCTTGCCTTTCGAAGCGTTGTAGTCGGCGACCTTCGAGGGATCGTAGGTGAACTCCACGGGCACGTCGTCGGCCAGCGCACCGTTCAGCGCCACGTCGAGGCTGATCGGATGGGCAAGGCGCGTGGCAGCCTCGTAGCGGTCGGTATTGTTCACCGTGAACTGGATCTCCTGGATGGTGACCTTCACGTAATACATATTGTCCTGCGTGACCGTATAGTCGTTGGCGGCCAGCTTCAGGGGCAGCAGATAGACATGGTCGGGGTCGAGTGCCGAAGCGTCGACCGTGATGCCGTAGAGCAGCGTGAGCGCCTCGGCATCGAACGTCCCGGCATCGACCGAATAGCAATCCGCGGGCAGCAGCAGGCAGTCGGCCTGGTTGGCCGCGTTATAGGCGTCGACCATCTCCTGCGTGGCGGCGAAGGCCAGCTTCGAGGTTTGAAGCGTCGTGAAATTGGCGCGGCACGAAAGTTCCAGCCTGCGCGGCACGGGCACGCCCGAAATGAATGTCAGCTCCACCGGGTCGACCGGGGCATCCACCGTGACGGTGGGCTCGCTGAACGAGAACCGCACGAGGGCGCTCAGGGACTGCGAGGCCGAATTGACCGTTGTCCGGGGGACACAGGCGAAAGGTATCACGAAGTTCTCGGCCCGCCGGGGCGAACCGGCCGCAGCCACGATCGCCTGGGGTTTGAACTGGATCGAGAAGGTCGCCGTCTTGGCCTTCTCGGCGAAGGCGACGGACGTCACGCCGATCGTATAGCCCGAGGCCGGCATCGGCTCGAGCGAAGCGCCGTTGAGCTCGTTATATTCGTCGATCAGCGCCTCGTCGACGACGATGTCGAACTCGGCCGCCCGGCTCAGCCCCTCGGTACGGGCGAGCGTGACGGTATAGGCGTCGTTCTGGTAGATGGAAACCGTCGGGACGGTCGTCATGCCCGAATCCTCGAGCGCCACGTCGGGCTGCACGACGATGGGGTCGTATTCCACGTCGCAGCCGGTGAAAGGCAGCGCCAGGGCCGCGAGCGCCAGTATCTTAAAAAACTGTTTCATAGCGAATTTTCCATTTTTAAGTTTAACATGTGTCCGGCTGCGGCCATCAATAGTAGGGCGCCTGCACCAGCTGCGTGTTGAGCATGACCTCCGACGACTTGATGGGCAGGAAGTAGTGCTGGATGTCGAAGCGCTTGTTGGCCACCTTGGTCAGGGTGAAGAACGCCGGGTCGGTGGCACCCGTACCGCGCGACATGTCCAGCCCGTATTCGTCGTGGTTGAACTCGCCGTCGGGGCCATGGGCCGTGAACCAGCGGCGCACGTCGAAATAGCGGTTGCACTCCCACGCCAGCTCGATCTTGCGCTCGTGGCGGATCATCTCGCGCATCTCGTCCTGCGAATAGCTGCCCTCGTAGGCCGGAATGCCGGCACGGGTGCGGATTTCGTTGAGGTAATAGAGCGCTTCGTCCTGCCGGGAGGTGCCGTAGTACTCGTTCAGAGCCTCGGCGTAATTGAGGTAGACCTCGCCCAGGCGGATGATGGGGAAGGGCACGTTGAGCATACGCGTCGCCTCGCTGGTCTGCTTGTTGCTGCGGTAATCCAGCGGGAGGTTCTTGCGCACGGAGAATCCCGAGGTGTTCTTGTCGCCCGGGGTGCTGCCGTTGCCGCTCAGCCCCGAGTACCAGAAATCGACCACGCCGTAGCCGTCGGCATCCTGGTAGCTGTCGGTCTTGTTCTCGTAGGCGTACGACAGGCGCTGGTTGGGGAAGTGAACCGAGGCATAGAACCGCGGCTCGCGGTCGACGAACATCCAGAACGTATTGGCGATGGTGCCGTTGCCGGCTTCGGCCGAGAACTTCTTGGAGGCGAACCACTCTTCGAGCGGGCGGCTCGGGCTGCCGTCGGCCATGAAGAAATCGTTGATCATGTCGATGGCCAGCGAATAGCGGCCGTTCCAGCCGTACCAGCGCGCCGGCAGGGCGCACATGCCGTACCACTGCACCGAGTTGGGATGCCCCCAGATGATCTCGGTATTCTTGCCGGCGCCCCAGGTGGTCGTCACGGCGCGGAGGTTATCCACGATCTCATCGAACGTAGCGTCTGCGGCCGGTTTGAGCAACTGGTATTCGGTCATGTCGATGACCGTCTTGGCGGCATCGGCGGCATCCTTCCACAGCTCCTTGTCATAGGTCTGGGGCATGAGCACTGTGCCGTCGTGATTCGTCCAGTTCTTGTAGGCCGAATTGCCGTTGAAGAGCGGGCTGGCGACCATCAGCAGCATGCGCGACTGGATGGCCCGATGGTGGGGAGCCCCAGCGTGAATTTCTCGTCGCGGGCGGCGGGCATGCCGTTTTCACAGGCCCAGTCGATCTCGCCGTTGATCCAGCGGACGCATTCGCCGAGCGTGTTGCGCGCCTGCGAAGCCCCGATCTGGTCGGCCGAACGGCTGGTCTCCACGATGGGGATCGGGCCGTAGAGGCGCAGCAGCAGGTAGTGGTAATAGGCACGCATGAAGCGGGCTTCGGCACGCATCGTGCGGCGGTCGATCTCGCCCAGTTCGGCGCACTTGTCCACGTTTTCGAGGAACAGGTTGCAGTGGCGGATGGCCTGGTAGTAACGCACGAAGAAATAGAGGTTGTAGCCCGTGTAACCGTAGTAGTTGTCGGGGCTCATCTTCCCCTCGGCGATATTGCGCACGTGCGATTCGAGAATGTAGGCCGATTCGTCGGTGCACCAGAAATAGGGAATCTGGCCGCTGTAATGCATCTCCTGCACCATGAAATCGTCGCTGTAAATGCGGTTGTACCACTTGGTGGTCTCGATCTTGGACGAGAAGATCTTGTCCATCGAGTTCAGGTCTTCGGGATCCTGATCCAGATAGTTGGCGCAGCCGGTAAACAAAAGGAGCGACGCGAGCATTAAATATACGATATTCTTTTTCATTCTTTAGGCTGTATTAGAAGGTTAAATTCACACCGACGAAAACCTGGCGCTGCATGGGATAGGCATCGGCACCCGTCTCGGGATCCCAGTAGTCGGAGATAAATTTGCTGACCGTAAACAGGTTCACACCCGTGGCATAGATGCGCAGCGAGCTGCACCGGAGCTTGCTGGCCCAGGCCGAGGGTAGCGTATAGCCGATCTCGACATTCTTCAGGCGCAGGTAGCCGCTGTCGCGCTGCCACCAGGTCGAAGTCTTGTAGTTGTTGGCATCGGCGCCGTAGGAGAGGCGGGGCGAGAAGGCGTGCGGATCGGGGTTGTCCACCGTCCAGCGATCCTTGAACATGGTCATCACGTTACCCATGAACTTCGGGCCGCGGTCTGCCTGGAACGGGTAGAAATACCAGCCGCCGCTCAGGTAGGAGGAACGGTTGGTTCCGCCCTGGAAGAGGAACGAGAAGTCGAAGCCCTTGTAGTTGAGCGACGCACCGAAACCGTAGACGATCTCCGGCATCGCGGGGTTGCCGATCCACGTCATGTCGGCCTCGGTGATCTTGCCGTCGTCGTTGAGGTCTTCGTAGCGGATGTCGCCGGCACGCAGCTGCTGCTTGTCCAGGCCGAACTGCGTATAGTAGTCGGGCATGTTGTCCAGCTCCTCCTGCGAGAAGAGGTGCATGGCACGGTAGCCCATGGTCAGTCCGTAACGCACGCCGCGCTGATCCTGCCACGGATAGGCATAGTACTTGCCGTCGTCGATCACCTTGTTGCGGGCAAAGGTGAAGTTTCCGCGGACGGAGACGGTGAGGTCTTTGCTGAAACGCTTGACGTATTCAGCCGAAACCTCGAAGCCGCGGTTCTCCATCAGACCCATGTTGGCGTAGTTGGTATAATCCTTGGGAAGCCCCGAAATCTCCGAGAACTGGGGTGCGAGGAAGATGTTTTCACGCCGCTCGTAGAAGAAGTCGGCATTGATTTTCAATTCGTTGAAAAACCCGGTTTCGATACCGACGTTGTATTTGGTCGACACCTCCCACGTCACGTCCTGATTGGCCATGCGACCTTCGCCGATACCGCCGGCCCCTTGGTCGAAGTTGACGCCGAGGTTACCGTAACCGTTGGCGCCACTGTTGATCGTAGCCAGGTAGATGAAACGCGTACTGGGGATCTGGTCGTTGCCGACCTGCCCGACCGACGCACGGATCTTGAACCACGTCAGCACCTCGCTGTTGCGCAGGAAGCTCTCCTCGGAGGCCACCCAGCCGATAGCCACGGCGGGGAATACGCCCATGCGCTTGCCCTTGGCGAAGTTCTCCGAACCGTTGAAACCGATGTTGGCCTCGATCAGGTAACGCTTGTCGTAGGCATAGGTAAGACGGCCGGCAAGGCCGAGCGAACGGTTGGGCAGCGACTTGAGGTAATCGCTCGTAGCCTCCTGCAACCGGTAATCCTTGGCGAAGCCGAGCAGCAGGCCGCCGACCTCGTGCTTTTCGCCGAACGTCCGGCTGTAATTGATCGCCGCCTCGACGTACTGCGTACGGGAACCGTTGCCGGACTGTTTGTAATTCAGGTACTCCTGTTTCTGGTCGGCCTGCCACTCGGTGCGGATCAGTTCGCCGTCCTGGTCGCGGCCCGTGGCCTCGAAGAAGTTGATGTTGCGCGCACGCTCCTCCACCGAATAATTCACGGCGTCGTAGGCGTAGCTCACCTTGGCCGAAAGACCCGGGGTGATGAACGAGAAATCCTGGTTGATCGTCAGGTTGGCGCGAAGCGTATTGCCGGTGGTCTTCTTCCAACCGCGCTGCGTGAGCATGTTATAGGGGTTGTTCAGGCCGTCGCGGCCGGCCAGTTCGCCGTCCTTGAAGCGGACGGGGAAAGCGTTCGGCGCCGCGTTGATGATGTCGCGGTAGATGGCCGCCGATCCCTCGACGGGCTCCATGTTCTCGGTCACGTTGCCCTGCACGCCCAGATTCACCACCGTGGTCTTGGTGATGTCCATGTCGACGTTCGAGCGGAAGTTATAGCGTTTGTAGTTGACATTCTCGCCGTAACGGCCGATCTTGTCGCTCACCCACGAATATTTGCCGGGTTTGACGGCATACTGCCCCTCCTGGTTGTAGAAGGAGAGGGCCGTGAAGTAGCGGGCGAACTTGCCGCCGCCCGAGATGTTGGCGCTCACCTTCTCCGAAAGAGACACCTTTTTCATAAGGAGCTTCTGCCAGTCGACATCGGGATAGACCTCGGGGTCGGTCTGCATGCGCATGGCCTTGATCTCGTCGGCGCCGTATTTCAGTGCCGCCGAGGCATTCACGGCATCCACCGCCTCGTTGAACATTTCGGAGCGGGTAGCGGCGTCGACGAACGACAGGCGTTTGCTGGCGAACGAGAAACCCTGCTCGTAACGCAGGTCGATCCGGGCCGGGCCGTCGAAACCGCGGCGCGTGTTGACAAGGATGACGCCGTTGGCACCGCGTACGCCGTATACGGCCGTGGCGCTGGCGTCTTTCAGGACGCTGAACGACTCGATCTCCAGCGGGTCGACGTCGTTGAGAGGACGCTCGATACCGTCGACCAGGATCAGCGGATCGGGACTGCCCGTAAAGGTGGCGATACCGCGGATCCAGAACTGGGCGTCGTCCTTGCCGGGCTCGCCCGAGGTTTGCAACGCGACCACACCCGCCAGGTTACCGGCCAGCGTCTGGCTCAGCGACCGCACGGGGACGCGCAGCTCCTCGGGCCGGATCGTGGAGATGGCCCCCACGACCGATTCGCGTTTCTGGGTACCGTAGCCCACGGAGACGATTTCGACGCTCTCCATGCCGATGGCCTCGGGCTTGAGCGTGATCGTCACCGACCCGGCACCCTTCGACGCCACCTGCTGCGCCTCGTAGCCGACATACGATACCACGAGCGTGACGTTGCGGCCCGTATTCTTCAGGTTGAAGGTGCCGTCGACATTGGTCGCCGTGGCGATCGTGGTGCCTTTGACCATGACCGTCGCACCGATGACCGGCGCACCGGTCTCATCGAGCACACGTCCGGAGATGCCGGTGGCCTGCGCCCACAGCAACGACGCAGAGAACACGGCTGTCACAAGTAATAGTGCTTTCCGGGAAAAACGGTTAGTAGAAAAACTCATACACACTAATTTTAAGGTTAAAAAATAGGTTCGGTGGGTATCCCGGGGGAGGCCCCGCAGAAGGGCTGTCCCGCTGAAAACGAATTTAGGACGGGGCATCGGGATAAAAGTCCGCAGGGCACAACCAGGGGTCTGGAGTTACGATTTTTGCCTATTATGTACGATTTTATCCCGGATTTTTTTGCCGGATTCGCACGGGGCATGGTAAAAAAGGCTGCGGAAGGCATCCCGCCCGGGCGGAAGGAGGGATAAAAAAGCCGTACGGCGGAAATTCCGCCGCGCAGATATCCCCCGGGCAGTAGCGTATCACGGCATTTTATCCTATATTTGCCGTATGGACGAAAAGTTAGTGTTCCGGCGCGCCTGCCCCGCCGACGCGGCGCGCATCATGGAAATCATCCGGCAGGCGCAGGCGCAGATGCGGGCACTGGGAAGCCTGCAATGGCAGGACGGCTATCCGGCAGCGGCCGATATCGGACACGACATCGCTTGCGGCTACGGATGGGTCTTCGAGAAACCGGAGGCGGAAAAGAGCCCCGAAGCGCGGGGAAGCGACGGCACGGGGGCTGCGGGTTTCCGTCCGGAAACGGCTGCCGCGCGGAAAATAACGGACACGGGGGAGGCCGGCGCAACGGGATCCGGCGCCGACGAAACGGCAGCGACGACGGAAGAGGCGACGGAAGCGACGGAAGAAACACGCAAAGCGCGGGAGATGCGGGAGACGCAGGAGGCACTGGAGACGCAGGAGACGCGGGAGGCACTGGAGACGCAGGAGGCACTGGAGACGCGGGAGATGCGGGAGACGCAGGCAGCAAAAGCGGCCGCAGCCCAAGCCCAGGGTAACGTCGTCGCCTACGGCGCGGTGGTATTCGACGGGGAACCGGCCTACGACGCCATCGAAGGGGCCTGGCTCACCGACGGGGACTATGTCGTACTGCACCGCATGGCGGTGGCCGACGGCGAGAAAGGCCGCGGGGTGGCGACGGAGTTCATGCGGCGCGTCGAAGCGATGGCGTGCGGGCACGGCACGGGCAGTATGCGCGTCGACACCAATTTCGACAACCGTTACATGCTGCGTATGCTCGGGCGGCTGGGGTTCGTCTATTGCGGGAAGGTACGCTACCGGAGCGGCGAACGGCTGGCATTCGAGAAAACCCTCGGGACATGAGGGTATAAAACGAGGGAACCGGCCGCATGGCCGGTTCCCTCTTCAGGATGAGTGCGTCACTATGTCCTGAAACAACTCCCCGGGTGAAATATCATAATAATCACAAAGGTCAGCCAAGGTCGACAGCGTGATATCGAAACATCCGGCTTCGATCCGGCCGACATTCAGCCCGGTATCGAAACGCACGACTTCCTGAGTCAGGTTACGCCTTCGTCTGGCTTTCGCCAGCCTGTCAGCAACCTGCCCGACAAAAAAGTCATTTCGTCGCTGCCTTTTCATAGTGCAAATTACCGCATTTATACCCTGATTTATAACTACAAATAAGTAGTTGGCAGGATGATACCGCTTCCACTGAAGTCCTGAGACGGATAATCCGCCGATTTCAGCCCGAATGCACTATAATCGCATCGTCCCGGAATATCCTGCAAACGATGACCCGGCCTTCACCCGGTTATAATGGACCATAAAAACAGGCTGTGCGAGATAACGCAGCAACCTGCCGTACCTTTCGGAATCCCCACTTCATATACAAATATACACAATAAGCGACTATTTGCTCCCTGTGAAGGGGATTCAAAATCCGGTTATTCGGCACAATACACAAAAAAAAGCGGGCTGCACCTTGCAGTCCGCCTTGCCGGCACGGCAATCCCGCCCGGGAAAGGAGGTTATTCCTCCTCCTGGTAATAGACCTTGTAGAACTTGCCCTTTTCATCCTCGCCCTGCTCCAGCAGGTTGCGGTTGCCGTGGACATAGATATGGAAATTGCGGTCGAGCTTGATGACGCTCTTATAGGCGCGCGCCTGTTTCCTGACGGCGGAATCTGAAATGGCGAACTCATCCTCGATACGGATCTCGCGATCCTGCTCGTACTCCTGTTTGTAGCGTGTGAAGCTCTCCATGACCTCGGGCTGGCGGATCACCTTTTCGGAAAAGTCGTCGAGCGAAAAACTGTCCTGCTCCCTGAAGTATTTCATCGTCTCGTTGAGCATCTCGGCCTGGTCGGCCTTCGACACGTCGAACTCCGCAGGAAGGTGCCTGGTCACGTATTTCTTGCACATGGCCAGGATGTTGTGCGTGTTGTGATAGTTGTCCTGCCGCGGGCGGACATGCAGGAAATCGTCGATCCAGTAACGCGCTTCCGCCCGGTTGGTGTTGTCCACGACGCAGACGGCGAAGCCTTCTTCGCGCTCGGTATCGAACACGAGGCACCCCTTGTCCAGTTTGTTGACGTCGATCCCCTGGCAGGAGAAGATATGCAACTGCCCGTCCTGCTCCCCGACATCGAGGAACGTACCGCGGGTTTCGGACTTGAAAAGCCCGACGGCATCGACCGCCTCGCCCCCGAAGCGGCAGCCGGTGAAATAGGCGACGTAAAATTCGCCGCCCTTGATCTGCGGGTGGGTACCCGCCTCGTAAAGGTGCCGGGCAAGGTTCACGGAATTGTCGTAGAACGTCTCCCGGTCGTCGAACACCTTGCAGACGAAATTATAGACTTCGTTGCAGGCCAGGTCGGTTTCGTGGTGGAGGTTGTAGTACTCCTCGGATTTGAAACCTCCGGCGAAATAGGCGGTCAGGATCTGCATCAGGCCCGTGTCGCCGACCTGCCCGGACAATGCGGGGGAGACGAGCAGGGGCTCGTCCTTGGCCTTGTTCCCGACGATATGCACGGCCAGCGCCGCGATCCGGGTATCTTCCGTATATATCATGGTTGTGAGCGGTTATTCGTAAAACGCAGGACAAAGGTGGCAAAATTTTCAGCCCCGGCCAAGGAATACGGCCGTTATTTCCCGTGGCAGGCAGCTTGCACTCCCGATAATTTGCCTATTTTTGCAGGACGACAAATACCTGAAACCATGGAAAACAGAATCACTTCGCTGTTCGGCATACGCTACCCCATCGTCGCGGGCGGCATGATCTGGTGCAGCGGCTGGCGGCTGGCCGCAGCCGTGAGCGAAGCAGGCGGACTGGGGCTGATCGGCTCCGGCTCGATGACCCCCGACCTGCTGCGCGAGCATATCCGCAAATGCCGCGCGGCGACCGAAAAACCGTTCGGCGTGAACGTCCCGCTGATGTACCGCTACGCCGAAGAGATCATGGGCGTCATCATGGAGGAACGCGTGCCCGCGGTATTTACTTCGGCAGGCAGCCCGAAAACCTGGACGGCTCGCCTGCACGAAGCGGGATGCAAGGTGGCGCACGTGATTTCGAGCACGAAGTTCGCCCTGAAAAGCCAGCAGGCAGGGGTCGATGCCGTGGTAGCCGAGGGCTTCGAGGCCGGCGGCCACAACGGACGCGAGGAGACGACGACGATGGTGCTCGTACCCCAGGTGCGGCAGGCCGTGGCGATACCGCTGATCGCCGCGGGCGGCATCGCCACCGGGCGCGGTATGCTGGCGGCTTTCGCACTGGGCGCCGAGGGCATCCAGATGGGAACGCGGTTCGCGCTTTCGGAAGAGAGTTCGGCCAGCGACGCATTCAAGAAACTCTGCATCGGGCTGCAGGAGGGCGACACGATGCTCGCGCTGAAGAAGCTCAGTCCGACACGCCTGATCCGCAACGGCTTCTACCGTGCGGTCGAGGAGGCGGAGAACAGGGGTGCGACGGCCGAAGAGTTACAGCAACTGCTGGGACGCGGACGCTCGAAACGGGGCATCTTCGAAGGCGACCTGACGGAGGGCGAGCTGGAAATCGGGCAGGCAGCCTCGCTGATCCGCGAGCTGCCGACGGCGGGACGGATCGTCCGCGAAACCGTTGCGGAATACGAGGCCGGGCTGCAGGAACTCGTAAGGCAAGCCGGGCAGTGAGCAGCCCCTGCGACCGATGAGCAAGGGTACGCCCGATAATCCGGTGGGTTCCCGCCGGGCCGGTTCCAGAACCGGCATCCAGACTCCGGATGCCCCGCAAGTAAGGTCGAATGAAAATGGTTTATTATCGATCCAGACCTCCGGAATCGGGGCAGCCAAGGATGGAAATGGCAAGCCCCGGCAATATTTTCAATCAGCCCCTGTCCGACAGGACTCGGCAGGCAGGAGTACAGGACATTTGTAGGTGCCCAGGATCAGCCTGGAACTGCAATAATGCGCAAAAATTCGGAGAATATTTTGCACGTTTGGAAATTTTGTTTACCTTTGCACCACGATAATACGGGAAAGAAGTGCTTCCGACCGCAATTATCGGGATGGTGCCATAGCTCAGTTGGTAGAGCAAAGGACTGAAAATCCTTGTGTCCCCGGTTCGATTCCTGGTGGTACCACAAAGAAAAATAACCACTTACAGCGATGTAGGTGGTTTTATTTTTGTCCTTTCCGTAGCGGTTTTATGGGTGTTTGGACAGGTTGTGTAAACCGCTGTGTAAACCATAAGTGCCACGATCTAGGTCGTTTGCTACAAGTCCAAAGTATTGGCTAACAATGAATCACCGCTAATGTTACGAATCACGAAAGACCGTAAACTGAAATATTCCAGTATCGGTGTTTCGGTCAATCCTGCATTGTGGGATTTCGAGAAGAACAAACCACGTCGTAATTGTCCTAATCGGTTGCAAATCGAACGTCTTATTGCTGGCAAGTCGAAGCCGCCTAACGGGCAAAGATGATCGAATTGCAGGTCGAGAGAAAAGGGGTTACCGCAACGTCGTTACATGAAAGAGTTGCAGATAAGACTACTAAACGCACGGTCGGCAAGGCGTTCCAATCTCAAATCGAGAATTTGAAACAAGCGGGGAGAGGCTATCCAGACTCGCACCGAACGGTACGGACATAAAAAAACCCGGAAGCGTCACGACTTCCGGGCCCAGAAATGAGTATTAACCACTAAAGCGGCTTCTGGTGAACCGCATGATGCAGAGTTCTGCCTGCCTATTGTACAGGGTTCTTCAATTCGAACTTTTCGTAGAATGTACCGAACGAACCGGCACTTACGATATAACGGCAGTTGAAATAGTAAGTTTTGGTAGCCGCATCGTAATAGCTCGAGGCATCGGCATTCGACGAGGTGATGTAGACGGCGCCGTAAGTGCTGTCGTCGGCGCCGATGTACTGCTCGGGGACGGTAATGTTACCCTCTTCGTCGCAAATGAAGTTAAGTTCGATGCCTCCGCCCCAGTTCGGGATTTTATACATCGTAGTGCCTTCTTTCTGGTAAAGTTCGAGCCCGGGATCGACACCCGAGAACACGCTGTTGTAGGTATAATCGCCCGTACCCAGCAAATTCCACTTCACGACCTCCACATTGATGCCGAACAACGGACTGCCTTCTACCACTTTGTAGGGATCGGCATACTGCTCGTCCTCGATGGCCAGGCGCAGCGAAAATTCTCCGGATGCAGCTTCGTTGAGCGAGATCGACAACGTCGCGGTATCCTCGCCTGCGGCGAATTCTACGGAGGAAGGAACTACGAACAGGTCGCCCGTCTGAAATGCCGTGACGGGAACCGAAGCCGCCTGGGCGGTCTGCAAACGCATCACCGTGAGGTCGATCGTCGTGCCGGTCAGATCCTCGGGAGCTATTTCGTATTCGGACTCATTGAGTTCGGAGAAATACACCTGCATGCAATCCTCGGGAACAGAGGGCGCAGGCTTATAATCATCATCGTCCGAGCAGGCTGCAAAACCCAGCGAGAGTATCGCCACAGCCAGCATGTAGGCTAAATTACAGTAATATTTCATGTTGTTCTCTTTTTTCGGTTAGACACTGCAGTTATTCGATGACGTTTTCGACCGTATCCGACGGATCGGGGTTGTTCATACCGATCAGTGCGGGGTTGCTCGACCACTCGGTACGCGGGATCTGGCAGTTCCACCACGGAGCCCGTCCGTCGACCACGAAGCGGTAGCTATCCTCCTTACAGTTGGAGTTGGCCAGGTCGATACCCAGCGCCAGGCGCTTCTTGTACCAGAACGGAATGCCTTCGCCCCAGAACTCGATGCGGGCCTGCAGACCGATCTCGTTCTGGAAGGCTTTGAAATCGGCCGACTGGCAGTTGTAGGACGCATAGCGGTAGGTCTGCATGAAACTGTTGAGCAATGCGATACCGTTCGAGAGGTTCGAAGCCGCGGTAGCCTCGGCCTCGATCAGGTACATCTCCTCGACGCGCATGAGCGGGTGATCGACGGCATTACCCACCGTATAGGTCGTATAATTGCCCTGTCCGGGACGGAACTTGATGGCAACGAGCGAGCCGGGCAATTTGGTCGACGCCGCGGAGTTGGGGTCGAAGAACTCCTTGTAGTCCGGACGGCAACTCTTGTACTCGTAGTAGTCGAACAGCCCGGGATCGAGCCACGAGTGCTTGCGGAAGTCGTCGTCGCTGATCAGCGCATAGAGCTTCGAGTTGATAGCGCGCCCCACGCCCTTGCCGCCATAGTTCGTCCACTGTTCCTCGCCCGACATGTGAGCCATGAAGGAATAGAGGTTGTGAACCTGTTCGGAGGTCTGGGAGGTACACCACATCCAGGCTGAGTTGGAGGTTGCGCTGTTGAAGCCGGTCGTGGGGTCTTCCCACTGCTCCTGCGTCAACGGCGTATAATTGCTCTGGTCGATGGCTTTGCGGGCATATTCGGCAGCCTTTGCGAAAGCGCCGTCTACACCTGCGGAGCCGCGCTCGAGCCATGCACGGGCGCTGATACCGTATACGACGCTCAGGTCGGGCATGGTCTTCACCGTACGGGTGTAGTCGGCCAACATGCGCTCGGCACGCTCCAGGTCGGGGAAAATCACCTGGTCGTAAACCTCGTCAACCGTAGCGCGGGGATTACTTTTCGACTGTTCCTCGGTCGTATTCTCAGTGACGATGCAGCACGCCAGCCCCTTGATGTTCTCGGGGATCGTATAGTTCTTGACCTGTGAGCCCGTGCACTCCTTGGCCTCGAACAGACGTACCAGATCCAGGTAGAATTGCGCCCGGAAAGCGAGCGCGATACCCAGATAGGCTTTCTGCTCGTCGTTCATGTCCTCCTCGGCGACCGCCGAGAGGGTGGAGATCACGTCGTTGCAGCTCTTGATCCAGCTATAATAGTTGTACCAGAACTGGTAGCCCGTCACATAGTCCTCGCTGAGGGCCACGTTGGTCATCCAGTTGGCGAACCAGTCGTAGCCCGAATTTCCGGCCACGACCATGTCGCCCGTCATGCTGGTCAGCGATACGTTGATCGCGGGGTAACCGAAATCCCAGGCCTGCGCGTAATTTTGACCGTAAAGAACCAACTGTGTGGGAATTGCGTTCACCATGGCCTGGAGCGCCGTAGTCGATTGGGCCACCTGGCCGGCCGTCGCACCGTTCGTGGGAAAAGTTTCCTTGATACAGCTGCTGAACGACAGCGAAGCCGCCGCCAGCGCCGAAACGGTTATATTTTTCAAATATCTTTTCATAAAATCTGATTTGTATGTACCCGTCAAAACTTAGAACTGAATGTTTATACCGCCCGAAATCGTACGGATAGGAGCATAGTTGGTGTAACCCGTGGTACCCGTGAAGCTGTAACGCGGATCGAATCCCTCGCGCTTCGACCAATAGTAGACGTTGTCGCAGGCCAGATAGACGCGGAGCCGCTCGACACCGAATTTACGGGTGAAGGAAACCGGAAGCGTATAACCTACCTGGATATTCGAAATGTTGAGATAAGAGGCATCCAACAGGAACCGGTCGGACAAGCTGGTGCTGGTGTCGTCGCCGTACTGGAAACGGGGAACCGACGCCGACGGATTTTCCGGGGTCCACGACTTGGCGATATCCTTATGGATGTTGGTGCCGCCCATCGAACCGTAAGGCGATGCCATGGCCGCAGCGTAACCCGAGTCGTAGCTCTTGCCGCCGATCTGGTAGGCGAACGCAGCCGAAATGTCGACGCCATAGAACTCGAACGCCGTGGTGAAGCCGCCGTAGAGGTCGGGCAGGGACGATTCGCCCAGGTAGTTCGTAGCTTCGGAATAGGTCGTCGTGGTCGTGCGGCCCGTCACGTTGCCTTTGGCGTCCTTGACGTCCTTATACCACATCGAAAGACCCGTTTCCTGATCCACACCCGCATATTTGGGGATATACCACGTATAGTAAGACAAGCCTTCGCCCACGAATTTGTTGCCGTCGATATAGCCGTCATACCCTTCGACGGTCGCATTCTTACGCTCGGAAGCCAGCTTGGTGACCTTGTTTTTGTAGTGGGACATGTTCAGCGTGAGGTTCCACCGGAAATTCTTCGTCTGGATCGGGGTTCCGTGCAGGTCGATTTCGAAACCGCTGTTCCGCATGTCGCCGACATTGGCGTAGTAGCCCGAATAACCCATCGAAGGAGCCACCGAGAACCAGAACAGCATGTCCGAAGTCTTGCGGTTAAAATACTCGACGGTACCGCCCAGGCGGCCGCGGAAGAGTTCGAAGTCCACACCGGCGTTGATATTGGTGTTGGTTTCCCAGGTAATCAGTTCGTTACCTTTCTGCGAGAATACGATGGACATGTCCTCGCCCGACGGTTCGATCGAATAGTAGTCCACATAGAGGTAGTTCGAGATATTGTCGTTACCCTGCGAACCGACCGAAGCCTTGAGTTTGAGCATATCCACCCAATCGGCTCTGAACCACGATTCGCGGTTGATCAGCCACGCGGCGCTCGCCGACCAGAAATTACCCCAGCGGTGGTCGGGGTGGAAACGCGACGATGCGTCGCGGCGGTACGATCCGTTCAGGACGATGCGGTTGTCGTATTCGTACTCGACACGGCCGAAATAACCTTCGTTGTTGTATTCCGTCGTATAGGAGGCGGCGTTCTGCGTATCCACGACTGCACCGTTGAGCTCGTTGTTGTCGATCGAGAACATGTTCTGCTTGGCGCCGCTGAGCGTATAGCTCTTCAGGTTGTAGAATTCATGGCCGATCATCGCGCTGAAGCGGTGCTGCGTGCCGAACGTGTGGTTGTAGTTGAGCATCTGCTGCGCATTGACCTCGTAGGTACGCTGGTGCCCGACGACGACGCGGCCGGTACCGGCGAATTGGCCGTAGAAGGGATTCGTCACCGTATTGGAACGGGCTTCGTCGAGGTTCGTACCTATATTGACCGTCGCAGTCAGGTCGCGGTGCAGCTTGATGTCGGCGAAAGCCGTACCCGAGAAAGCGTTGCCGTTGGTGAGGGCGCTGTTCAGGCGGATGGCCTGCAAGGCATTGGAGTTGGGCAGGAACGGACGGTTCAGTCCGGCATTCATGCCGTCGCCGTAGTCGTACATTTTATACCCGTTGTCGTCCCTCATGATATTGCCGTTGCCGTCGCGCACGTAGACGGGGTAGATCGGAGCGATCTGGTTCGCAATGGCGAACACGTTGGTCGTACCTCCGGAGCCCGACTCGTCCTGCAGCGCCTTGCTCTCGTAGTGCGAATAGCTGGCGTTGGCCCCGACTTTCAGCCATTTCTTGGCCTGGTAGTCGGCGCGCAAACGGGCTGAGTAACGCGTAAAACTGGAATTGGCTACGATACCCTCGTTGTCGAGGTAACCCAGCGACGCATAGAAATTGGCGCGGTCGCTCGCGGCCGAAATATTTACATTGTATTCCTGACGCAGCGAGGTGCGGTAGGCCTCGTCCTCCCAGTCGTCGGGCCTCAGCCAGTAGTCCTGGCCGTTGTAAATGACTTTGCGGCCCAGCGTGGCGTTGGGGTTGATCTTGCCGTTCGTACCGATGAAATATTCGCCGTCGGGAACCGTATAAACCTGGTAGCCCAGACCGCCGGCGTTGCTGCTGGTGAGCAGGTTGTTGGCACGCATATGTGCCTGGTCGGCCGTACCGCTGGCCAGATAGTAGTTATACAGCGACTTGTAGTAGGTTTCGTAGTAATCCCCGGGATTATCTATATAATCGTAGAGCCGCGTGGCGCGGGAATTGACACCCCATTTGGCATCGAAGCTCACGACCGCCTCCCGGCCCTTGGCCCGTTTGGTGGTGATCATGATGACACCGTTGGCACCGCGCGCACCGTAGAGGGCGGTGGACGCCGCGTCCTTCAGGACGGTCAGCGTTTCGATATCCGACGTGTTGAGCATGTTCAGATCTCCCGAGTAAGGCACGCCGTCAATCACATAGAGCGGAGTCACGCCGGCCGAAATCGACGAGAGTCCGCGGATGAGAACCGTAGGTGTCGAGGTGGGATTACCCGACGAACTGGCTACCTGCACACCGGCTGCGGCACCCGCCAAAGCCTGTGCGACGTTCGAAACCTGGCGCTTGGCAATATCTTCGGCTTTCACGACGGTGGCCGAGCCCGTAAAAGCCTCTTTGGTCGTCGTACCGAACGCCACGACGATCACGTCGTCGATCGCCTGTGTATCTTCGTGCATAG